>JAEEGJ010021012.1_pt1 | contig 14101 bp, 10 predicted proteins | sample 8958761 | NCBI WGS metagenome assembly JAEEGJ01 (sample SAMN16246546, study PRJNA631951) | gut metagenome | biome: gut microbiome; feature: rumen; material: RS-attached | host: Bos | place: Iran: Karaj | collected 2018-10 | reverse complement strand
TGCTTACGCCGGTGGCGATTGTGCTAGGACAGCTGGTGTCTCGCACACTCAGGAACATGACGCTTGCGATTCGTGAACGCGAATCGAAAATCCAGATGCAGGTGCAAGAGGGCGTGGAACACAATGTGCTCATGCGCTCGCTCGAAAGTGAAAACTGGGTGGCGGGCCGCTTGGGTGACATGCAACAGCACTTGGAAAGCGATGTTTTGCGCCGTACGCGATTCACTACGCTTTCGCGGTTTGCGCTCGGGTCTGCTTTTGGGCTGGGTTACTTGCTGGCTTTTATTTGGGGCGGCCTCGGGCTGCGCGATGGGGCGATTACCTTCGGTATGATGACGTCTTTCTTGCAGCTTGTGGGCCAAATTCAGCACCCGATTCTTTCGATTTTGAACATGGTGCCACAAGTGGTGCATACCACGGCTAGCATTGACCGCCTAGAAGATCTTGAAAAATCTAAGGAGCCCGAAGGTGACGGAACGCCTATGGCGCTTGAAGGTTCGCTCGGGGTGCGACTCGAAAATCTGCATTTTGGCTATGCGGCTGGCAGGCACGAGGTTCTGGAAGGATTCAGTCACGATTTTGAGCCTGGTTCCAAGACGGCGATTATGGGCAAGACGGGCGCTGGAAAGACGACTCTGTTCCGGTTGTTGCTCGGCTTTGTAAGACCCGATAGCGGGCGCATGCTGGTTTATTCAAGTTCCGAGGTTTGTGCGATCGGCAAAGAAACTCGCACGAATTTTGTGTACGTGCCGCAGGGCAATACCTTGCTGAGCGGGAGCGTTCGCCTGAACTTGCAGCTGGCCAAGCCCGATGCGAGCGAGCAGGAAATGTTGCAGGCCTTGCATGCGGCCTGTGCCGACTTTGTGCTGGATTTGCCTGATGGCTTGGATACCGAAATCGGGGAGCGCGGCCGCGGATTGAGCGAGGGCCAGGCGCAGCGAATCGGAATTGCCCGCGGACTTTTACGGCCCGGGAATGTTTGGCTGTTTGACGAGGTGAGTTCTTCGCTCGATGAATCTACGGAGCGCGAGCTGTTCGAAAGGCTGTTTGCGACTTACCCCGACAAGACCATGATTTTTGTGACGCACCGTTCGGCAATGTCTGAAATTTGTGACGAAGTCGTTCGACTATGAAAATGCATCCGCTTAAACACTTTATAACGATTACGAAGCACCGGAACGAGGTGATTCGGCTTTGCTTTAGGGCTGGAATCGGGTTCCAGGGGTTGTTCCACGATTTGTCGAAATACAGCCCGACCGAATTTATTCCGGGAGCCAAGTATTACATGGGCGATCAGTCTCCCAACAACGGGGAGCGCAACGACAAGGGTTATAGCTTGGCTTGGATGCATCATAAGGGCCGGAACAAGCACCATTTTGAATTCTGGTATGATTACGAAATGGCAACCAAGAAACTTGTGCCGATAGATATGCCGGACCGTTACATTAAAGAGATGTTCTGCGACCGGGTGGCGGCATCCAAGACTTATGGCAAGTCCAGCTACACGCAAGAATCTCCGCTGTTGTATTTGACTAAAAGTACGGCCCGCGAAAAGATGACCGAAAAGACTTACTGCAAGTTACTGTATTTGCTCAAGATGCTTGCTGAAAAAGGTGAAAAGGAAACGCTCGCCTTTATGCGCCGCACGAAGGTGCTGCCGGAAGCAGAGATCTAGATTTTTGCGATAAATGCGTTCAGGCTGAAGCCGCCGTGGCTTGTGGCAATGCATTTGGCGGCCGGATTGTGCTCGGGCGACAAGCCGGGGCACTCTCGCAGCAAGTTTGCGGTGCAGGTGTATGCGGAGCCGGGGCGGTTGTCGTCTTTAGGCGCAAGGATGGCGACCGTGAGCGATTGGCCGAGGGCCTGCAGGGCGCGGGCGAGCTCGGCGAGTCGGCGGCCGAGGCGCGTGTAGAGCTTGGGCGCATCAAAATCGAGACGCTTGCCGTAGGGCGGATTCAACACGACAATGGGGGAGGCTTCGCTCGGATTCGAGTTGTCTGAGTGCATTCCGGCCTGGCAGGCGTCGGCAATTTCTTGGGCGGTGTAGTCGAAAAAGTCGCGAAGCTGCGACGAGACGGGGGCGGGCTCGATGCCTGCGAGCGGTGAACACTCCACATTGTGCTTGATGATTTCGACGGCTTTAGGCGAAATGTCGGAGGTGATGATTCTCGCGATGGATTGCTTCGCTCCACTGTCGCCTGCAACGATGTTTTTCGTGATGAAATTCCACGTGGCTTCCTTGAAGGCGGGCTGGTGTTTTAAGGCAAAATCGCGGCATTTGCCTGGAATGAGTCCGTTTGCCATGTAGGCTGCTTCGAGGCTGAATGTGCCGCTGCCGGCCATTAAATCGAAGACTGCGATTTCTTTGGTGGGCGCAATGCTAGATGCTTCAAATAGCATCGCGGCGGCGATGGTTTCCTTGAGCGGGGCATCGTTCACGAAACGCTCGTGGCCTCGCTTGTAAAGTTCTTCGCCGGCAAGGTCAAGCCAAATGGTACAGCGGTCATCGATAAGGGTGACGTAGAGGTTTTGAGGTGCGGAATGTGGGGTGTTAGGGGCTAAGCCCCTAGGAGATGGGGTAGCGGAAGCCGCGGCTGGAGCGAGGGGGAGACTTACCCCTTCTAAGACCTTCTGCAATCTTTCGGCGACGGCATCGCTGTGGTACAGGCGCGAATGCTTGCAGGTTACGTGGATCTGGACCGGGTTCGGTGCGAGGTATAATTCCCACGGGATTTCGGCGGCTTTCTTTTCGAGGTCGCGGAAATTTTCGGCCTTGAAATCTTCGACATGCATCAGCACGCGGTTAGCGATACGGCTGTAAGCGACGGCTTTCCACGTTTCGGTAATCTTGGTAGTAAATTCGACCTTGCCGTCGCCAGCAATACGTGGGGCGGTTTCGGCGTTGGCAAATTCTAGCCCGAAACCCTGCAGTTCCTGAACGAGAGTCTGTTCAAAACCGAGAGGTACAATCGCCAAAAAGCGGTGAGGCTTACCGATTATCTGGCGTTTGATTCGTTTTTCAAGGGCCGTAGGAAGCATTGCTAGATTGCTTTAGTAACCGAAATCGTCTGAATCGGCGTTAAAATCATCGTTGCCGTAGGAATATTCTTCGTCGTCTTCGGGCGGCGGGGGCTCAAAACCCTCGGGCGGTTCGTCGCTAGGCATTTGCTCTTCGGAATAGTTTTCAGAGGCAAATTCAGCGGGGGACTGCGGCGGATTTTCTATAAATGCGGGGGCGCTCGGCTGCTGGCTCTGCGGTGCAGGTGCGGCTTGGATGGGCGCTGCTTGAACCGGTGCGGGCGCAGCCTGAATGGAGGCCGGTGTAATCACGGTCGGTGCTGCTGGCATCGGGGCGCCTTGAATGACTGACTGGAACAATATCAGTTGTGCCTTGCTGCGGACCACTTGGTCGGCGAAGGCGTCAATGGTAATCTTTTCGGCGTTGAACAGGGCGTTCAACTTTTGCATGCCCTGCGTAAACTTGGACATCTGCATACGCGTTTCAACCGCTTCGTTGCTGGTCAGCGGAATCAGGTGCTTTTGCCTGTCGCAGAGCTTTGTCGAAAATACGGTCAGCGTCTGGTAAAATTCGATGATTTCTTGCGGCGTCTTCCACTTTTCTTCGGGCAGGCCTTCCAAAAAGAGCCGGAGCGTAGGCGATACGTTTTCGTACATCAGCTGCGGCGAAACGGCGCCAGTTTCGGCGTAAAGTGCAATTGCCGAATTCACGAATTCTTCGACCACCGGAGATTCAAACATGCGGACTCCACTTGCGGCCCAGTCCATGTCGAAGTATTCCAGCGCGCGGTCCATCAGCGTCGGATTTCGAAGTACCAAGTTCGCAAAACGGATTTCCATCGGCGGAATGCTTGCCCAGTCGAGTGTGGCTGCCTGCTCCAGTTGCGGAATCACTTCTGTTGCTCCAGGGGCGGCTGCGGTCGCTCCCATCGGGCGGCGTTCTTCGGGGCTTTTTTGCGGCTTCAGACTTTTCACTTGGGCCAAGGAGCGACTTGTGTTGAATCGTTCCGCAATTAGTTTTACATACTGGTTTTGAAGTTCGCGGTCGGTAATGCTTTTTACAAGCGACTTGGTATAAGTTACAAAGCGGGCGCGCTCTTCAGGGCTTTGCATGTCGTGTTGGCGGGCCAAATAAGAAAGCCAGTCTTCGGATTCGCGCAAAGCGGCTCGGAATGCGTCTGCACCGCGTTCGTTTACAAAGTTGTCGGGGTCGATCTTGGTGCCGTCGGGGCGTGAAAGCGCGAATACGCGGGGCGCAATTCCCTTGGGCAAGACAATTTCCAAACTTCTGAGAGTTGCCTTCTGGCCGGCTGCGTCACCGTCGAATACCAGGTAGGCGGTGTTGGCGTATCGGGCCAGAATGCTCGCGTGGGTTTCGGTCAATGCCGTTCCCGAGGCTGCCACCACGTTCGTGACGCCGCCTTGATACAGGCTAATCATGTCGAAGTAGCCTTCCACGATAATCACCGCGTTTTCTTTCGCGATGCTTTGGCGGCTCTGGTGCAAACCGAACAGAATGTCGCTCTTGTGGTACAGCGCCGATTCAGGGCTGTTCATGTACTTCGCGCGTTTAAAATCTTTATTCTCGCTTAAGTCTCGGCCACCGAAGGCGACAATCACGCCCGAAAGGTTCTGGATGGCAATCATTAAGCGGTCACGGAACTTGTCCGAGATGCCACCGTTTTCTTTTTGGACGGCAAGTCCTGCCTTGACACAGTCCAGCGGTGAAAATCCGTTCTTGACGGCATAGCCGATAAAGCCTTCGCGACCATCCGGGGCGTAGCCGATATGGAACAGCTTGCGGGTAGCGTCGGTAATGTGGCGGCTAGACAGGTACTGCAACGCCTTGGGCGAAAGCGTAAGCTGCTGTTCGAACCATTCGCAGGCCAGTTCGTTCAACCTGCGGACCATGGCGCGTTCTTCGGTCTTTTCGCTGTCTTCGGGCGCACCTAGCTGGGGGAGTGCAAAACCGGTAAAGTTTGCGACCCATTCCACGGCGCCCTTAAAATCCATTTTTTCGTGTTCCTGAACGAACTTGAAAACGTCTCCGCCCGCACCGCAGGCAAAGCATTTGTAAATGCCCAGGCTCGGATTCACATTCATGGAGGGGCTTCTGTCGTCATGGAAGGGGCAGACGCCCAGGTAGCGGCCATTTCCGGAACGCTTCAGCGGTACAAAATTTTCAATGACCAACGCAATATCTGCATGGGCCTTGAGTTGCTGAATAATTTCGTTAGAGTAGAACGCCACGGCTCAAATTTAGCAAGAAAGAGAGTCTTATTTTTGATATGGACATAAAAAAAGAACCCGTCCTTATGAAGGACGGGTTTCTTTTAGTAGCGGGGGCAGGACTTGAACGCTGCGACCTTCGGGTTATGAGCCCGACGAGCTACCAACTGCTCCACCCCGCGTCGAGGTTGCACCATATATAGTAAATTTTTATAGCCCTGTCAAGGGTTTTTTACACGAATTTTTTCAGGATATGCTTGCTGGCGACGAAATAATCAATACCGCTAATAATGGTAATTGCGGTGATGACGCCCATCACAGCTTGCGGGAAAATGGCCCAGAATGCTTGATAATTGGGGATAATCGCTTCCATGGGGTCGAGGGCGCCGAGCAGGATGGCGACAATTCCGATACCCTGGAGTGCGGTTTTCCACTTGCCGCTACGGCGTGCCGGCATAATCAAGCCTTCGCTTGCAGCGAGAGTGCGGAGTGTCTCGACGCTCGATTCGCGGAAATAAATAAGGGCGACCATCCACACCGGGGCATAACCTGTGGCAATAAAGCACATGAAAATTGTCATGTTTGAAATCTTGTCGCTGAACGGGTCCAGGTACTTGCCGAGCGTGCTCACTTCGCCGAGCTTGCGGGCCAGGTAACCGTCCAAAAAGTCCGTCAGCATAAAGCCGAGCACCATCACCAGTGAAAGACTCTTGAAAACGAGACTGTTGTTGCTGTAATCCAGATCGTTGTCGTAGAAGAATACCCACAAGAAGAATGGAGTCAGCACAATGCGGCTCATGGTGAGCTGGCTTGCAATCGAAAGCGGTTTGCGGTGGGCGGGGTCGCGGTAATACCAATAAGCGTAGGCGACAGTAGAAGCGATAATCAAGAGAATCGACGTCACCATGCAAATCTGCTGGTAGTCTTCGAGATTCAACAAGTACACGCCCATGGTCACCGTAATCGCGATGTTCGACATCTTGCTCCAGCGGCGTTTACGGGGGAGCGACTTGCCTTCGCGTAGCACGCCGAGGCTAAAGAGCGTGTGGGCGACAAGACGGGCCAACAGGAATACGCAACCGACGGCGAGTAACTTTTCGGCTTGATCGTTTTGGAGCAAGTCGCGCACAAAAATGCTGGTCATCACCGCAAACGAAAGGAATCCGTCAACCACGTTCAGCCAGAGTCGGTAATAGGGCTTTTCAATTTCTTGCGAACGGAGTTGGTACAAATTAACCCAACCCATGATGAGGGCGATTGCAACCAGGGCGGTGGCGGTTTTGGCCATGCCCATCCAGATAAAGACAATGACGGCTATAAAAACCATAGCTCGCAAAACGCTCCAAACTCGTGAGCGCAGTCTAATATCGGATGTCTGTTCTTGTGTCATTTAAAGCCTCTGTCAAACTTCTAATAGTTGTCTTGCGTGCTCGCGAATCGTGTCGCTTTCGCCACCGAGCATGCGAGAAAGTTCCTTAATACGACCGTCGTGGTCCAGTTCGACCACATGCGTGTACGTGCGGCCGTCGATTTCTTCCTTGCTGACCGCGAGTTGGTTCTTGGCTCGGCTTGCCACCTGGTGCAAGTGCGTAATCGTGAGCACTTGGTGGTGCTGGCCCAAGTTCTTTAATGCCTCGCCGATGCTGTTGCCGACTTCGCCGCTGATTCCGGAATCCACTTCGTCGAATATCAAGAGGGGAACGCGGTCGAGGTCGGCCATCACGCTCTTGATCGAAAGCAGTACGCGGCTGAGTTCGCCGCCCGAAACCGCTTTTTGCAGGCTCTTGAAGCCTTCGCCGGGGTTTGGGGCGAGCGTAAATTCAATCTTGTCGGCGCCATTGGGCGACAAAGACTGCATGGTAATCGATGTCGCAAAAATTGCCTTCGGCATGCCGAGCGTGTTCAGAATGGCGCTTACGGCCTTGTCGTAGCGCTCTGCGGCTTTCTGGCGAGATGTCGTCAGCTTGAGGGCGGTTGCCTGCAATGCTTCATGCGCCTTCTTGGATTGCCTGGAAAGTTCTTCCAAATCGGCGTCCAAGTTTTCAAGGCTGGAAAGTTCTTCCTTGCGTTGTTCGGTCAAGGCAATTAGGCCCGCGACATCGGTGCGGTACTTGCGCTTGAGCTTTTGAATCTGGGCAATGCGGGCGTTGGCGCGGTCAATGTCGGCGGCACTCATGGCTGCGGACGGGCGCAGACGCAACAAATCCTTGCAAACACTTTCGTACGGGTCGGTCACTTCGTCAAGCGACTTCAAATAATCTTCGTAGTCCGGGAGTTTTGCGGCGAGTGAACGCAACTTGGATTGCAATATTTGCACTTGGTCCAAGAGCCCGTTTTCGCCACCCAGCATTCCCTGAATGTCGTTCAAGTAGCGGGTTTCGGCTTCTTGCTTGCTTGCACTCTTGACCTTTTCTTCGAGCGCTTCTTCTTCGCCTTCTTTCAGGGATGCCTTCGAAAGTTCATCGAACTGAAACTTCAAAAAGTCCTTCTGGGCGGCCAAGTTCTTTGCGCGCTCTTCGGTAGCCTTGATTTCGTCCTGGATCTTGTTCCAGGCGGTCCATTCGCTTGTATATTCGGCGAGCAGTTCGCCGTTTCCGGCAAAATCGTCGAGCATCTGCGTATGCGTGCGGATGTCGCGCAGCAAGAGCTGTTCGCTCTGGCCGTGCATCTGGATCAGTTCTTCGCCCAGACGCTGCAAATCGGGGAGTGCCACCACGGCACCGTTCACGCGGGCGCGGCTCTTGCCGTTTTCCTGGATTTCGCGGCGGATAATCAGTTCGTCATCACTGTCGAGCTCCAGTTCTTCAAGAACCTTCTTGACCTGCGGCTCGTTTGCAATATCGAATGTCGCTTCGACCACAGCCTTTTCTTCGCCGGTACGCACCATGGTGGATTGCGCCTTGTCGCCGCATACAATGCGGAGGGATTTCAAGAGTACCGATTTTCCTGCGCCGGTTTCGCCGGTAATTGCAGTAAAACCATCGCGGAACGGAACTTCCGCATTCGCAATCAAAGTAAATCCACTAATCGACAGGTGCTTTAACATACGACAATTAAATTAGCAATTTAGCTTGACACTAAGTGTCATTTTTCAAATTCGACAACACTGCGATAGATGGGGCGACCTTCCTTGCGGTACTTCTTTTCGAAGCCGGTCATAATGCCTTCGGTCGGTTCGGCGGTATTGCGTTCCAGAATCTTGCAACCATTGAAGTTGTCGAAAACTTCGAGCGCGACTTCGTTGTATTCCTGGTGGTCGGTACCCCAGTAGAAAATGCGCTTGCCCGGTTTCAACACGCGGGCGACTTCAACCAGAAAATCCGGGCGCAGAAGGCGGTTCTTGTGGTGGCGTTCTTTCGGCCACGGGTCCGGGAAATACATGTGGAAAGCGTCCACCGTGTTATCCTTCACGCAGTCTCGCAAAAAGAAGAATACGTCGCCGCGGAGCATGGTGGCGTTGGCTAGGGCGCCGGCCTTGTCCATCTTGCGCTGTGCAAACTTGGCCCAGGTGTAATCCCATTCGCTGCCCATGATGACGGTGTCGGGGTGCTTGGGAGCATATTCCGAAAGGAATCCGCCCTTGCCGCTTCCGATTTCGACTTCCACGCGGTCACCCATGTTCGGGAACATGTCTTTCCAGTTAAAGTCCAGCTTGTGGGGGAGTCCGTCGGGTGTTGCAATCGGCTTGCGGTCTCCGTGCGTACGGAACACGTAATGCCAAAGGCCCTTCGATTCCGTGTCTTCTTTCAAGTCGCGGTAAAATTCAGGAATAACGACTTCTTTGGGTTCTTTTTCTTCGTTCAATTCTTCGTTTGCCATAAAATTTCTTTCGTTTAAATAAACGCGACGATCCTATCCAAAAACTTTTCCGGAATTTCTTTTGCAATCATTTCGCGAATGTACTTTTCGGAATACTTCATCGAAAAATGTGCAAGGATAATCTTTTCGCATTTCACCTGGTCGCCCATGCGGTTTAATGCGTCTGCAATTTGGGTGATATGCGTATGGCCCTTCTTGTGGCTCATTTCATAGTCTTCGGGGGCAAGGAACGTGCATTCCGTAATCAAGACCTTAGACTGGAATACGCGCTGGTTTTCCAACAGGCTTTCGCCCATGCAGTCACCCATAAAGCTTACTAGTGGGTCGTATACCTCGCGCGTAATCTCGGTACCGCTTTCGCGCAGCTTGATGATTTCGTCGGGAGTCTTTCCCAGGTATTCATCCTTGAGTTTTCTCTTGTAATGGTACAAGGTGCCGCCCATGGCGTAAATCGAGTGCTTGACTTCGAAGGCTTCGAACGCCAAGTCCTTGCGGTGTTCCAAAAACAGGAGGTCGCCACTATTTACAGGGACAATTTCGGGGTAGCGGAACTTTGTCTCGGGTACGCCTTCGAACATGGCTTCGGAATGAATCCAGCTGCGAGCCCCTTCGCAAATGCGTTCGGGCATGTAATAGGTACTTTCGCGTTCAACGCCCATCATCTTGCGCAAACTGTAGTGACGCATCAGGCAACGGGCGTGGTCTCCGTGGGCATGAGTCAAGAAAACGTGATTCAACGACGTCGCCGAAAGCGGGCATTCGCCCATATCGATGCAAAAATCCAGTTCCGGAAGCTGAATATAGGTCGCAAGCCCCGAAATCGAGAAGCCGACAACGGAGGTACACGAGGTATTCACGTGTACTTGCTTCAAGGCGTTATGAATGTATTTACTCTCTGCCATGACTGTAAAACTTTACCGCCAAATATAAAAAAAACGCGCCTTTCGGCGCGATTCCTTTTCAATTCTGAATTCCGAAATACGGATTTTGAATTTACTTGGTCGTTGCGTTTTCTGCGACGAGTTTGTCGAAGTCTTCGCAACTCAAGGTTTCAATATGGTTACCCATGGCTACGCTACGGGTACGGGCATTACCCTTCTTTTCGGGAATGCGGAAGCAGAAATTGTAGACGTTGCCCTTGTCAGTCGGGATTCCCATCTTGAAAATACGGATACGCTGGGCTCCCTTATTGTAAATTTCGTGGTAATCGTAGGAATTCTTGATTTTTTCGAGGCGCTTTTGCTGGGAGAATTCAAGTTCTTCGGTAATGGGGCCTTCCAAAAGGAGCGGCAGGGAGTTCTGGAAACGGAGTTCGATTTTCCCGTTTGATTTTACAATCGATGTTTCTTGCGGCTTGATCAGGTAACGCTGTTGCGGAATGTTCTTATAGGCCAGGGTGTGGACAGTGCGAACGCCGCACATTTCTCGCATATCGGGTTGCTCAACAAAGTCAATATCGCGGCAGATAGGGGGAAGGTTCGTCGGGACTTCCAGATTATCGCCAGAGTTTGAACCGGCACAGGCGGAAAGGAGAGTAGCTATAGCGAAACCAGAGAATAGCAAGATTGTAGATTTCATGCCTTAAATATAATTTTATTATTTCGTTTTGCATTTATTTTCTTTAGAAAGTTTAATTTTTTTAATTACCAAATGTAAACTTTTTATTTCTTTAGTTGGTTTTTAGGCTGAAAAGTCGGAGTTTAAGGGGATAAAATCATCTTTACTCCCTAGTGCAGTCAAAAAAATGTATTTTTGGCGCGGATTAAGATTGGGTATAACATGAATATTTATAGCTGGAACGTGAACGGGCTTCGCTCCGCCCTCAAAAAGGGTTTTACGGACTGGTTTGCTGCAACAAAGCCTGATATCTTGTGCTTGCAAGAAGTCCGTGCCGAGGTAGACCAGATTCCCGAAGAGGTGGCGAATCCTGACGGCTACTTTGCCTACTGGAACCCTTGCCGTCGCAAGAAGGGCTACAGCGGTGTAGGCATTTATACCCAAATCGAACCTGACCGCGTGAACTATGGCTTCGACATCGAAGAATTCGATGAAGAAGGCCGCGTGCTCCAGCTCGTGTTCCCGGACTGGGTTCTCAATAGCATTTATTTCCCGAATGGTGGACAGGGCGATGACCGCCTGGACTACAAGCTTCGTTTCTATGACGCCTTCCTCGAAAACAGCAAGCGCTGGATTAGCGATGGCAAGCACGTGGTGACGCTCGGCGATTACAATACCTGCCATAAGGAAATCGATATCGCCCGCCCCAAGGAAAACGAGGACGTCAGCGGATTCTTGCCGATTGAACGTGCGTGGATGGACAAGTACGTCGAAAATGGCTTTGTAGATTCCTTCCGCCTGTTGCACCCCGAAGAACGTGACCGTTATTCCTGGTGGTCAAACCGTTTCGGAGCCCGCAAGCGCAATGTGGGTTGGCGTATCGACTACGCTTTCGTAGACGAAGGCCTTGTCCCCAATATTATCAATGCCGAAATTCATCCGGATGTAATGGGTTCGGACCATTGCCCGATCAGCATTGAACTCGAACCTCCGTTTGCACCGCTGCCGATTGCGGCTCCGGCTCCTGCTTACGAACAATAAAAAAACGCTCCTTTTGAGGAGCGTTTTTTATTATCTTCCCTTGACGCTTTTCCAGGCTTCGTCAAAGAGCTTGACTGCATTGCCCGGGTAGCGCAAGAATACCATGCGGTCGATTTCTTCGCGGGTTGGGTTAATTACCCGGTTGTTCTTGAACTTTTCGTCAATGAGCTTGAGCGATGCGCTGTTCGGAGAAGCGTAGTTGATCGTTGTTGCTAGCTTTGCTCCATTTTGTGCATCCAGAATGTAGTTCATGAAGGCATATGCGCCATCAACATTCTGTGCTCGACTGCTGAGAGTCATGGCGTCTACCCACATGAAGCTGCCTTCAACGGGAATGGCATAGCGAAGCGTCGGGTCTTCCGCAATGGCATCCATCGCTTCTCCGTTGAATACGATAGCAGCCCAGTATTCGTTTGCAAGGACCTTGTCTTTGGCGCTTACAGAGCCTTCAAAGCCGGCGAAATTCGGATCGCGCTTGATTTCGTTGATCCATTCAACTGCTTTTTCGATGTCTTCCGGTCTAAAGCTGTTGGCGTTTATGCCTTTCGCCTGCAATGCAATAGAAAGCATAGAACGGGATTCGTCAAGCAGACTGAATTTGCCTTTGATCTGCATGGGATTGAAAATAGTGTTGTAGCTTACGCCGCTGGGGTTAAGCGTCGTGTCGCGGTACAGAATGCCGGTGGTTCCCCATTGGTAGGGGAGCGTGTACATGTTGTTCGGGTCGTAAACGGGATTCTTGAATTGATCCGCAATGTTTACTTTGTTTGGAATCTGGTCCATGTCGATGGGTCTAATCAGTTCCAAGTGTATCATTTGCTGGATCATTACGTCCGAAGCGATAACCACGTCGTACTGTTTTTCCATGGCGGCTTGCAGTTTGCCAATCATTTCTTCTTGGGCTTCGTATTCTACCAACTGCAGCTTGTAACCGGTTTTCATTTGAAAATCGGTTATCATGTCAGGATCCATGTATTCGCTATAAGTAAGGACTGTGACTGTCACAGGGTGCTGTTGCGACTTCTTGTCGCAACCACAAAGAATTCCTGTCGCAAGGAGAGCCATTGCAACAGCGATGTGAAAAACCATTTTTCTCATACCCTCTCCTTCCTTCTTTGACAGTCCTCCTAATCCCCTTTAGGCGTAGACTAGCTGTGCAGGTATTCCACGATGGCGTCATGGATCGTGGTGAACACTTCGCGCAGTTCTTCTTCATCCTCTTCGAGGAGCGTCACGCGGAAGCCCTTGAGGTCGGTGCAGAAGCTGGTACTCGGAACCACGCAGATGCCCTTCGCGCCCAGCAGGTAGTACACGAAGCGGTAGTCCAGGTTCGTGGTCTTGCTGCACCATTCTTCCACCTTTTTCTTGATAATCGGGTTGTCGATCTTCAAGGTCTGGTGGCTATTCAGGGTGCCTTCGCGGAAGATGATGGTGTTGTAGAAGGCACCGTAAGTCGGGTTGAAATACAGCTCCGGAATATCGGAGAGAATTTCGTTGATGATGGCGCTACGGCGGCCGATTTTTTCGTTTAACGCATCGCGGTGTTCCTTGAAGCGCTTGTCGCCAAGCACGCGGGGAATCGTCATCTGCGGTAGCGTGGTCGAGCAGACTTCTACCATCTTGGCGTTGTCGAGAGCGCGGCAGAATGCGTCGAACTGTTCGTCCTTGTCGCGGTTGTAATATTCAGCCCAGCCGCAACGAGCGCCCGGCCACGGGTATTCCTTGGAAATGCCCTTGAGGGCGATACCCGGCACGTCGCCAATGTATTCGGCGAGCGCGTAAGCGTGCGCTCCGTTGTATGTAATCTTGTTGTAGATTTCGTCGCAGATGATGAACAGGTTGTAGCGCTTGGCGATATCCACGATTTTCTGGAGAATCTCGAGCGGGTAGACCATGCCTGTCGGATTGTCCGGGTTCAAAATCAAGATGCCCGCGATACTCGGGTTGTACTTCACCTTGTTTTCGAGTTCTTCCAAATCCGGATACCAGTGGTTTTCTGGCTGCAAGCGGTAGGTAATTGGGGCCGTGTGGGCATGAGCCGCTTCAGCAGAGCTGTGAGTGGAGTAGGCCGGTGCCGGTCCGATAATGCGGGTCGTCATCGAAAGAAGACCGTAAATCGTGGCGATGGCGTCGCCGAGGCCGTTGAAGAACAGGATGTCATCGACATTGATCTGGGCGCCGCCCAGCTTGTTGTTTTCTTTCACCAGGAATTCGCGGGTTTCGAGCATCCCCTTGGACGGACAGTAACCGTAGCTGCGGTTTGTCTTGGCGAGGTCAACTACAATATCCTTAATCCAGTCAGGAATCTGACATTTCTTTTCGATGGGGTCACCAATGTTTTCCCAGTGGATGGGAAGGCCGAGTGCCTTGAGCTGGTTCGCCTTCTTCACGATCTCACGGATTTCGTAAGAGAGTTCCTTGGCTCCTTCGCTCAATA
>JAEEGJ010021010.1_pt1 | contig 14102 bp, 9 predicted proteins | sample 8958761 | NCBI WGS metagenome assembly JAEEGJ01 (sample SAMN16246546, study PRJNA631951) | gut metagenome | biome: gut microbiome; feature: rumen; material: RS-attached | host: Bos | place: Iran: Karaj | collected 2018-10 | reverse complement strand
AATCAGTAATTCTGACCGCCGTCATGACGGCTTTCGTTCTCACGCCTGCCTCCGCCGGCAAGCACTGGGTAGCAACATGGGCCACAGCCGAGCAGGTTGTAGAACCTCACAACTGTCCCCCCGCCCCCGGTCTTCAGAACAACTCAATCCGTCAGATAGTCCAGACATCCATCAGCGGCAAGGTGGTCAGAGTAAAGTTCTCAAACGAGTTCAGCCAGGGTCCCGTAACCATCAACGCAGCCGAGATAGCACTGGCAGCCACAGCAGGCGCAAGCAGCGATATAGTTGCCGGCTCAGAGGTAAGCCTCTCCTTCAACGGAAGCAAGTCTGTAACCATCCAGCCGGGTGAGCTGGTAACATCGGACCCCGTCAAGTTCCCTATGAAGAACCGTGAGAATGTAGCCATCACAATGCATCTGGGCGAGGCTTCGTCAACCAGCGTAACCGGCCATCCCGGTTCACGTACCGACTCATATCTTATTGAAGGTCAGGGCTCAGACTTTACAAACGCCGTAAAGACCGCTCACTGGTACATCATCAACGCCATTGAGATCAAGGCCGAAAAGAAAGCCCGCGCAATCGTTGTCCTGGGTAACTCCATCACCGATGGACGCGGATCGACCACCAACGAGCAGAACCGCTGGACCGATAACCTGTCACGTCGTCTGCTTGCAAACAAGAAAACCAGCCGTGTATCGGTCCTGAACATGGGCCTGGGCGGCAACTGCATACTCCAGGGCGGCCTTGGACCTACAGGTAAGAGCCGTTACCCGCGTGACCTCTTCCAGCAGGAGGGTGTCAAGTACATCATCCTGTTTGAGGGTGTGAATGACCTGGGCGGACGCGGTGACGCCATCGCAAAGGCAAACCAGATCCAGGAGGTCTACAAGCAGATCATTGCCGAGGCTCACGAGCGCGGAATCAAGGTTTACGGTGCTCCCGTCATGCAGTTCAAGGGTAACAACTACTACAGCGAGAACCATGAGGCAGGCCGTCAGCAGCTCAACCAGTGGATCCGCACCAGCGGTTACTTTGACGGCGTCATCGACTTTGATGCCGCAATGGGCAACCCCGATGATCCCGCACAGCTCAATCCCAAGTACCTCTTTGAGAATGACTACCTGCACCCCAACGCTGAAGGTTACGTTCAGATGGGTAACTGCATCGACCTCAAGTTGTTTGAGAGGTGACATTGGGGACGGTAAGCCATTGGGGACGGTTCTCTTTGGCACTATTTTATGACACTTGGGGACGGATCTCTATTGGCAGGGAAATAATGCCAAAGAGAACCGTCCCCAAGTGGCTTACGCTCACCTAGAATCTTTTGTACAACATTTTAACTTTCCGCTATTCTAACGCTATTAAAAATGAAAATTCAGCGTTATGAAAGCAAGAAAAATATTTCCATTAGTTGTTGTACTATCATTTTCATTTAGTTGTTTCGCACAATTCCCTGGTGGTGGCTTTCCGGGAGGAGGTTTTCCGGGAGGATTTGGGGGAAGGTTTCCTTTTGATCCTGAGGAGCAAGGTCAAATGCCCGGTTTTCCCGGCGGCGGAGGCGGATTCGGCGGCGGATTCGGCATGAACGGCAGTTACAACACATCGACTTTAACCGACAAGGTAGAGTTCACATCGTCCAATCTGCCAATTGTAATAATCCAGACCGACAGCCCCACCCTGACCAACCGTGAAAAGACCGGTGGCACAATGAAAATCATTGACAACGGCTCCAAGCGCAACAAGGTAACTGATGCGGCCAACGGATATAACGGCAACATCAGGATAAAACTGCGCGGAAACTCATCGCTGTTCTTTGACCAGAAGCGTTTTACGCTTGAGACCGTCACCACTGAGGGCAAGGCCAACAACGTTGAACTCCTGGGCATGCCGGCCGATAACGACTGGGTGCTGCTGGCTCCCTTCAACGACATATCCATGATGCGTGACCCCTTTGCATTCGACCTCTGGAACGAAATGGGCCACTGGGCACCGCGCAACCGCTATTGCGAGGTGGTCATGAACGGCCATTACATAGGCGTCTACATACTCTGCGAGAAGATAAAACGGGCCGATAACCGCATCAACATAGCCAAACTCAAAAAGACCGATACCGAAGGCCTGGATCTGACAGGCGGCTACATAGTACGCATCGACCCGCCCGATGAAGGCGAGAAATCCTTCCAGTCCGAAGTTCCCGGCCTTATGTCAAACGGCGGCTTTGGAGGTATGGGTGGCTTTGGAGGCGGAATGGGCGGCTTCGGCGGAGGCCGTGCCACAGTAACCTGGAGTTACTTCTACCCCAAGTCCGACAAACTTGCTCCCGAGCAGGAGAAATACATCAGTGATTATATCAAAACCACTGAGAAGGTAATAATGAGTGACAATTTCGCCGATCCCAAAGAGGGATACGCCAAGTATATCGACGTAGAGTCATTCGTGGATTACATAATCCATACCGAACTCAGCCTGAATGCCGACGGACTCAAGCGCAGCACCTATTTCTATAAAACCAAGCAGAATGAGGACGGCACAGGCGGCAAACTGCATGCAGGAACAGTCTGGGACTACAACCTGGCATACGGAAACTGCAATTTTGCCAACGGAAACAACATCGAAGCCTGGGTTTATAACGGAGGCGAGACCAACCCCACCCCGGCCATGTTCAAACGTCTCATGGAGGATCCCGCATTCGTGGCAAAGGTTAAGGCCCGCTGGAAAGAACTCCGTAAGGGCGTACTGAGCATCGACAACATCAACAAATACATCGATGAGCATGCTGCACAGCTGGCAGAGGCCAAGGACCGTCAGTTCGCACAATACGCCAACCTGCTTGTACCTGCATCAAGGAATCAGAACCAAGGAGGCCGTAACGGCGGATTCGGTGGCGGATTCGGCCCCGGAATGGGAGGATTCGGCGGCGGCATGGGCGGATTCGGCGGAGGATTCGGCGGAGGATTCGGCGGAGGTGATGCCGTTGGAATGTTCGCAGCCTACCGTGTATCCAGTTACGATGAGGAAATCACAATCCTCAAGAAGTTCTTCGCAGACCGCATAGCATTCCTCGACAGGAACTGGAAGTAATTAAACCTTTTGCGTTTTTCAGGGTCAAACAATTGATCCTTTGATTCACTGACTCTATGCGCATTAAGAAATTCCTCTCTTTACTGATAGTAGCTATGCTCTCTGTCACTGCTGTGGCACAGCCCGGTGGCGGCTTTGGAGGCGGCGGAGGAATGCGCGGCGGAGGCGGCGGCTTCCAGGGTGGTGGCGGTCAGCGCGGCGGAGGAGGTTTCCAAGGCGGAGGCCGTGGCGGTTGGGGCGGTTTTGCCACCCTCAACGACAGCACAGAGCTTGAAAGATTCAGCGGCAGCCTCACATTCGTCGAGGGCCGAGGCGCAGGCAATGCCATCCGTGAGGATGACCTCAAGCAACTCCTGGATTCCCTTCAGTTCCAGAGATATGAGACAGCCAACCGTAATTTCATCAAGGGAGACAATAAAGAGAGCGTAGGCGTAATGTGCGGCATACCCACAGCAATCCTAGCTCTGATAGCTGTAACCCACTACAGTTCCGATGATCCGGGGCTTTCCAAGAAGCTCTACATACTTTCGGGCGCATTGGCCTTACCCACAATAACCTTCTACACGTGGGGCCGACTCCAGAAAGGCAAGGCAAAACGTGAACTTGAAAGGATTGCCGATGAATACAACAAAGACCTGCCGTTCAAGAAGGCAGCCAAGATGCTGCAGTTTGAATTTGAACCAACGGTATTTATAGATAGGGAAAACAACTCTTCGTTCGGAGCGTCGGTAAGCCTGACGTTCTGACAAAAAAGAAAGGCGGGAAACCCCGCCTTTTCTTATTCCCTTACATAAGGTGATTCCGGCATGAACAGGTAACTCTTGATATAGCCACCCGCATCAATAACCACCTTCTCGAATACCGTACCCGGCTCGATGGGTCGGAACGTGATTGTATGCTCACCCTTGGCTGCCTTGCCCAGCTCTACGCGGTCATCCTTGACACGTGTAGCTACTGTGGGATAATATACTGAGTAGATGTTGCGCTGGTCCTCATTAAGGCGCTCGTTGAACACAACCTCAACCTCGGGACCGCCATCCAGGCTTACCATGTAGCGGTGACCCTCCAGACGGTAGAATGTAAGAGTTGCGTTAACAGCAACAACTGCTGACAGATTCTCAACATCCTCAGTCAGATTGAACTTATAGGTCATTGTAGCACCCTCAGTAGGCTGGCTGTAAGGCATCAGAGCTACGCCAGAGAGCGTACGGCCCATATAAGGAATGGTAGTCCACTTGGCGGAACCTGCGTTGACAGGAGTCTGGGCATAGAAGTGCTCTGCCTCCATTGCAACAACGCCGTTCTTCTGAGTGAATACGTATCCACCCTCCTTCTCGCCTTTCTCAACACGGCTTACGCGCGGCTGTGTATCGGCCCTGAAGTTATCGTTCCATGATGTGTAACCGATGTGCTTCTGGATCATCATGCCGTCCCACTTGCCGCCGGCCATCTCCTTGTTGTAGTATGCGCAGAGCTCGGCGTCACGTTTAAAGTCGCGCTCGCAACGCTCAGCCCAGTAGTTTGCTGCGGGGTCGTTGTTGCGTGCCAGCTTCTGGTTCATGGCCTGGCTGTAGTACATATCATAGATGTTGCCCATTGCCTGTACGGGGAACAGGATTATCTGCTGATATGCATCGCGGTACTCGGGCTTAAGGCGCAGATACTGGCGCAGTGCCTCGGCCTCCAGACGTGCGTAATCGTCGCAAACCTGCTCAAACTCACCGGTCTCGAGAGTGTAATACTGACGTGCGTCGAGCATCTCGGCACTGATTCGGCCGTTGTACTTGCAGCAGAGGTTAAGTATGCGTGCAGCCTCCTGAGCCTCCTCCTCACCAAAGAACTCAAGGCAGAAGTCATAGGTATGCTCCAGCAGGTTGTCAACGGTGAATGATGTGGGGTTCCAGGCCATATCCAGGAACAGTGTGATAGGATACTCCATCGGCTTCAGGTCACCTACGTTCAATACCCAGATCTTATCTACACCGTAGTCATAGGTAAGCTGCATCTGCTCCCAGAGGTGCTGTATCGGAGTGATATTCAGCCACTTTGAGTTACGCGGAGCACCTACATAGTCAACGTGGTAGTACATACCCCAGCCGCCCTTGCGCTTACGCTCCTGCTCATTGGGAAGACGACGGATATCGCCCCAGTTGTCATCGGACAAAAGGATGATTACGTCATCAGGCACGCGCAGGCCCTTGTTGTAATAGGTCTGAACCTCCTTGTAGAGTGCCCATACCTGCGGACGCTTCTCGGCGGGCTTGCCGGTAACCTCCTTGATTATCTGGCGCTGGTCGGCGAACAGACCCTCCAGCATCTTCATGTTGTCCTCATCGGAACCTCTCAGTTCAGCGTCACCGTCACCGCGCATACCGATGGTAATCAGATCCTCGGTATCCTTGGCGCGCTCAACGCCCTCACGGAAGAATCTCTGCAGCTCCTGCTTGTTCACTGTGTAGTCCCACTGACCGCCGTATGCCTTGGGATTACGTGCCCACTCCTGATGGTTGCGGGCCATCGGCTCATGATGGCTTGTACCCATGATTACGCCCATCTCATTGGCAGTCTTTGAGTTCTCGGGATCATCGGCATAGAATGCCCAGTCCCACATTGCGGGCCACATGAAGTTACCGCGCAGACGCAGGATCAGCTCAAAGCAGCATGCATAGAACTCATGTCCGCCGCGCTGTGTGCCGAATGTATTTGCCACCCAGGTGGTAAGGCACGGAGCCTCATCATTCAGGAAAATGCCGCGGTAGGTAACTGCAGGCTCACCTGCGGTGTATGTACCCTTGGCCAGAGATACGTTATCCTTATGCTCGATTGGAACATCGGCCCAGTAATACCAGGGAGATACGCCAATCTGCTCAGACAGCTCGTAAATACCGTAAATGGCACCTCGCATATCACTTCCTGCAATCACCAGAGCCTCATCGATGCCCTTCAACGGATTGCTTACAACGGTCATGATATACTTCTCACGCTTGCCCTTAAGCTCCTTCTTGTCGATCTTCTTGGCCTTGATAATCTGTGAGATATACTTACTGTCAATGGTACCCACAATCACGGGTTTACCCTGACCCGGCTCATAGATAATCTGAGCCTCCTGCCCTGCTACGGCCTTGAAATCCTTCTGCAGAGCCTTAAGAGCTATCTGAACGCCGCTCTTATCGGCCTCATCGGCCAGAATCTGAACCGGCTTGCCGTTCTCAATGAGCGTAAACCTATCGGCCGATAACTCATCAAATGAAATTCCCTTGTTGTCAGCTGCAAATGCTGATACGAAACCAAGCGCCAATGCGCCAAGGACCATCAATACTTTTCTCATAAGTTTTATTTGGTTGAATTGAATACTGTTACAAAGGCAAAGATAAGAATATTATCTTACCCAGACCACCTTACCCTGATGTATATACAGACGGTTGTCAATCCTGTACCATCCGTCATCCTTATGGAGTGACTGCTGCTGTATGTAAGGAACACCAGTGGGCATGTCATTGTGGAAGTGGAACGATGCAACACCCTCTGTCACAGTCATTTGAGTGACCGGCTTGGACATGAGCACCGTATTGTCGCTATTGGGGTTGAAAAGCTCTGCCGCTGGAGTTGACGTATTGGTCAGACTGTTGTTGAGCCCATACGGATACGCCCAGCCCTTAATGTTGTCATCACTTACAGACTTCTTGTTGTTAGCCGGTATTATAAGATAATTCTGTTCGTTTATGGTATTGGGACGGCCATATATGAACATATCCTCATCATAATCGACATGGAACACCAGGATACCGCTGCCAGGGAGCGACTCATCCCATCCCACGTTCTGTCTGTTCTCTATCACGTAAAACTCATCGGGCCTTCCTTCATTGCGGATCATATACGCAACCGGCTGCGACGACAGCGCCGGCACACCCGTAACATCCTGCTCCTCAGTAAGTTCAATAGGTGTCAGCCAACCCAGGAATGAGCGCTCAAATGCAGAATAACTGCATGGACGGAAGCCGTTCCCATTGTAATTACCGTGATCCATCAAATCCCAATTGCTTACATAAGACGTTGAGCCATAATAAAAATCCGGAAGACCCAGACAATGGCTGAACTCATGACATAAGGTTCCAAAAGCACCATAATCACCTTTTTTGCTCAGTTCCTGAACAAAGCAATATGAGTCAATTATGTAGCTCCCGTTGCCACTTCTGACAGTTATAGGATTGAAATGGAAATAATCCGGAAAATCGCTGAGCCACCACTGATGAGGCCAGATAGTCATACTGTCACCGCCGTCTGACTGCCCTTTACCGGCAAAAATCATGAGCAGCTGATCCACAAATCCGTCACCGTCCCAGTCATACACGGACCAGTCCTCTACCCTTTCACTCAGGTATTTCACCACTTCCCGAACCAGATAAACGGCGTTGACATCACTGGTGGCGGTACTGTGATAATTCTCACGGTTTCCGGCCACCATATAATACATATCAAAAGTCAGGTCAAACTGACCGTAACTCTGATCATAGAAATAATCATGCACAGAACCGCAGAACGGCTCCTCATTAAAATTCTTGGCATTAAGAATCTTGTTCCACTGCTCCATAGTCCGGGCGCTGTCCCCCAGAAAAGCCCAGTCTGCAAACTCAACCATAACAACAAGCTGGCGGCGCTTACCTTTGTAGCGATCCTTATTATTTGACCTGTTTGTTGATTTCAGGGCCGATGAACGGTGCGTGGCATGCCTGGACATTTCAGCCTCAGGAAATACCTGACGGCAGTTTCTTCTATGGATTATCTCCTGGCCGATGGCCGGGCACATGAGAATCAATGACAGAACAAACAGGAAAAATCTTCTCATATCATTTGAATAATCTAAGTTCAAACCGGCCTGTTATGGCCATACGGTCATCCTTGACGGCTATTGCACCAAGTATCTCAGGGATTTCCGATATACTGTCTATCACGGGCTGCAGGTCATCTACGGTCTTGATGCGGTTTGCCATGGCGGTGGCATAACTGTCAGCCAGCAGCACGTCCTTGCACACAATCATCACGGCATCCGCACGGCCCAGACTGAGTGACGGGCCAACCGTGCCGCTTGATGTGCATATTCCCAGCGGAAAGTCCGCTGCAGGTATGTGCAGGCCTATTTTCTCAGAGAGCGGTGACTGTCCGGCAAAGACTGAAATGTCCATGTCAGAAGCAGCCTTGGCATATATGTCTCCCCCATTCTCCACAATCACCTCCTTGGTTCCCAGAAAATGGGCAACCCTTTTGGCCACAGCTCCGGCAACGGCGCTCATCGGCCCTATTCCGGTCTTGTGGCTTACGCGCGACATCTCTTTCAGTATGTCCGGAGCCTCCAGACCTGCGTCATAAGGGGTCAGAGCGGCTTTGTAGGCGGGATCCATCAGCAGATAAGCATCCATAGAGCGGCGCAGTTCCACCAGCATGGCGTATGTATCGGCCTCCATAGACGCAGAATAGGAGCCGCGGTCGACCCCTATCCATAAATCAGATTCAAGGAACTTTACACAGAACCAGCGTCTCTCATCATTTGAGAAACGGCTTCGGTAACTGCGTTCCCTGTACTCCATCAATCTGCAAATTCTATATGGAAAAGCTTTAAAGGACAAGCAGTTATGCACAGCTTGCACACAACGCACTTGTCTGGCTGAAAGCGCAGTTTCCAATCGGGAGCACCAATTGAAAGGGCGCCAGAGGGACAGGCCGATGTACATGCACCGCAGCTTACGCACTTAGAGTCGTCATAGCTGATCTTCTTCTCCAGCGGGCTTACGTCAACACCGCTTTTCTGCATGAAATCAATAGCCTGTGCAATATGTTCGGAGTCCGAATCCAGTTCAAGAACCAGCTTTCCGCGACGTCCGCCGTCAATGTCAGCCTTGATGATGCTGACCATAATATCGAACTTCTTAATCAGCTCATAGATAAGCGGGCGGCTGGCCTCGCCATCGGGGAATGATATAACTACTTTCTTTGTCATAATTAGCTGATTTATAAGTTCAAATCCTTAAGTCCCTGAAGTGACGTTCCCGTGGGCATCGGCCTTACAGGAGCGGTCAGTTCAAACTGTCCCTTCTCAATCCAATCCTTCAGGATGGCGGCAATCTTACGTGCCTTGCTCAGACTTGAAAGAGGTGCAGTATGGATCTTCTTGCCCATGAACTCAATCTCACCTGAACGCAGCTGCTCGTAGTTGACCTTACCAATCAGGTCACCCTTGCAGCCGTAATCCTCAATGAAGGTATCTATCTGGCTGTTACGGATACTTACGCGGTGAGCCAGGTCCTCATCCAGCAGCGGGATAGGCACACCCACTCCAACGTACATCGTAACGCCGTATTTCTCAAAATATGCGCCGCGCAGGAACTCTGATGACATCTCACGCATCTCACCCATCAGGGCCAGGGTACGTGCATTGCCCATCGGCACACCATATTCATTCAGAGGCTTACTGCAGTTGAACTGAGTGCCGTTCCAGACCACGTAACCCTGAGTTCCGCAAAGGAAAATGCGGGTTCCCAGACCGATGGTACGGCATTCTGGATCGTTCAGCAGCGGTGAGAGCTCACCTGCCGAGCTGTACGAGGCGTTCTTCATGTGAGGCAGAAGAGTGCCCATGTAAGTATACAGAGTGCGGTCTGTGGAGTTCACAGCCACATTATAGTTCTGATATGCATTACGGGGATTCATCAGAATGGCCTCGTTGATGGTCTTAAGGCTTATCTGGGTCTTTATGTGCTTGCGCGGATAGCAGTCAGTACCCTTACCCCAAGCCTCCAGAGTCAGCTCCTTACCGTCAATAAGCTCCTGAATGATGTGTGCGCCGCCGTAAGTGGGATTCTGCGGATTGCAGTCAGTAGCACCCACAAAAGTATCCACAGCAGCCAGACCGCCGCTTACAGGCACACCGTTGATCTCAATCCTCTCCATACGGATAGGCGGATTGGCGTGACCGAAGTTCAGGAACGCACCGCTCGAGCACATAGCGCCGAATGTAGCGGTAGTAACCACATCAACCTTCTCAAGAATCTCCTTGGGGGACATTGACTTGGCCATCTCTGACACCTCCTCGGCCGTCAGAACCACCGCCTTACCCTTCCGGATCTTCTCATTAATCTCCTCGTAACTCTTACTCATTACCTCGAATTCTAAAACGACTGCAAAATTAGCAAATGATACGAATTCTGCAAACCTCCCCACTCCGCCAAAGTGTCCCACAACCACCCGCGTGAGAGCGTATTCTCGGGCCGATGAGCGTGGGACACGCCCCCCAAGACGAGGGTATGTCCCACAGCGATACCGCTCACAACGCTCACAGGACCGATGAGCGTGGGACACTTTGGCGGGAATCCAGAGATTGCATCACACGCAAATCCGGAGCGAAAATATTATATTTCCCACTCCCCGGATTAATATTACTCACTTTGTGTCACGCTGAGGTATCTCCATTCCGATGAACTGAAGTTTGACCAGCCAGCCAATCTCAGGGCGCAGGGTCTTGGTCTCCACGTCCTGGGTCAGACCCACGATGCCGGCCCGAACCTCCAGATAATTGGTCTGGATGATATTGCCGTAACCGTCTTCAATGTGCTGAGTTACAGGCACGCTCGTCATAACAGTCGGCAGATCGTGCCCGTACGCAATCTTCTCCGGGCGTTCACCAGATAAATCAAACGGTATGAACTCAAGGAACCAGCCGTCAAACTTTGTACCGTCATACAGAGGGATACAACCTTCACTCTTGAGATGAAAATCCTTGGGCCGACCCTTGATTGCCATATCCCACCAGAACTCAACATTGGGTTTGCCCTCCGATGCCGCCACGAACTCTTTCAGAATCGGGTCCAGCCTGTCGGTCCACTCCTTTACCCCATAATTACCCAGCTCGCGTGTCTTTTCACGCAGCAGTTTCCAGTCATCGGGAGTACCTTCCAGGGTAACGCTGGGAATACCGCACCCGCTCAGATGCTCAACATACTCAAAATAGGGCTTTACAGCATCCATCAGCGTGATTTGCGACGTCATCCGCTCCACCATACCCGTAGTTGAGAAATTGCATGTGAGCAGCTCATCCAGATCACCTTTTGTGTTCTCCCCAATCAGAGCGGCAAACATTTCAACCTTCTGGGCCGTTGTGGTCTCAGTGGTAGTATAAATTTCCAGTGCCTTCTTTCCCTCATGACTCACAAGATAATCCCTGAATCGGTCCGGATTACGGTTCACATGCTGCGAGAACCCGTTGCAGATCAGAATCCACATGATATCGGGCGAAAGCACAATCGGCCTGTGCTCAGCGTATGCCAGGCAAACCATCGAGAAAAACGGATTTTCACTGCCGTCCACCAAAGATTTGTTTTTAAAACTGCAATCCAGATAAGGACCGCCCGCCAATTTCCGCCCCAGTTCAAAACCATTCGTAACCGGCAGAATCTTTCGTGCAATCTCCACATCCTCCACCATAAATGTAACGGAGCCCGGAGCCTTCACTATATCACTCTTCTGGGCCGATGCACTCTTCTTCTGGGCCGATGCAAACGCGCTCCCCATCAGAACCAGCACCGCAAAAGCAAAAACAAACTTTCTCATATCCATCAGTTTTTGCTGCAAATATACCCCGCGCACTCATCGGCCTCCAAGCAAAATGCGTTGCAATCCCGTTGCATTTTCGCCAAAGTGTCCCACAACCACCCGCGTGAGAGCGTATTCTCGGGCCGATGAGCGTGGGACATGCCCCTTCCTGAGGCTTGTGCCCCACACGCGGAGGGCTCAGAGAGTGCTCTGGGGCCGATTAGTGTGGGACACTTTGGCGAAATGCCCAAACCCCGATTCGCCACAAAATAGCATGACTTAACCACATTTAAAAAAAACGACACAGAAGGAACCGTCCCTAATATGTACTTTTGCAGCCTAATTAAAAAATAGCATATGTGGCGTAAATTCTGCGGATGGATACTGAGAGTCTGGGGATGGGAGACGAGCCCGTTTTTGCCCCCTGAACCCAAGTGCATACTTCTGGGCGTTCCCCATACATCGATGCTCGACTTTGTAGTGGCTTACCTGTTCTACGTTTCAATAGGCGGCAAGACCTTCTGCATGGTCAAGAAAAGCCTCTTCTTCCCGCCCCTGGGTTGGGTCCTGAGAGCCATCGGCGGCATACCGGTAGATAGAAAGCACCCCGCATCGGTAGTGCGCTCCGTCCTCAAGGAGATGGAAAAGACCGACCTGATGCACCTGGCAATTGCCCCCGAGGGTACCCGCAAACCCATAGCCCGATGGAAAACCGGCTATCATTTCATTGCCAAAGCCGCCAACATTCCCGTTTACCTGTGCTACTTTGACTGGGGCCGCAAAAAAGTTGCCGTAGACCGCAAAGTAGAACTTACAGACGATGCCAACGCCGATACCCGTCGCATCCAGGAGATATATGAAAGCATGAATTTAAAGGGACGCCACCCGCAAAATTACCTTACAAGATAAAAACCTTACAAGATAAATGAGACACAGATTTACAACCCTTGCAGATCTGCTTGAATACACCGCCACCGTGAACCATGACCGCCTTGCATCGGACTTTGTAGATGGCGGTTGCAGTTACACATTCTCACAGTTTCGTGACAAGGCCGACCAACTCTCAGGCCTGCTGGGCACATTCGGCCTCAATCCCGCCGACAAGGTAGCCATCCTGTCCGAGAACATGCCCAACTGGGCTGTAGCGTTCTTCTCGATAACCGCTCACGGACGCATCGCAGTACCCATGCTGCCGGATTTATCGGCCAATGAAGTGGAGAATATACTTGTTCACTCCGAGTCAAAGGCCATATTCGTAAGCCGCAAGCAACTGCCCAAAATCAGCCGGGAGTCATACGACCGCCTGAATCTGATAATTGACATAAGCACCTTTGAGCTCATAAAAGCCCTGGATGAGAGCTACACCTGCGACGGACGCAGCAAAGTGCCCGACGCCACCGATATAGCCGCCATCATATACACATCGGGCACCACAGGAAACGCAAAAGGTGTGATGCTGAGCCACCGCAACTTCTGCCACAACGTGCTCGAGGCGTGGTACGCGCACAAGGTCTATCGCCGCAAGGACGTGTTCCTGTCCATCCTGCCGCTGGCGCACACGTACGAGATGAGCATCGGCATGCTCTATCCGCTCTCCACCGGATGCCCCGTCTATTACATCCAGAAGCCCCCCACTCCCACAATCCTGAGTCAGGCGCTGCTCAAGATACGCCCCACCACAATCCTGTCGGTGCCGCTTATCATCGAGAAGGTAATCCGCGGAAAAATATTCCCCACCATAGCCGGCAGCAAGTACCTGCGCTACATGAAAAAACATTTCCCGCACATACTCTACTATCTGGTTGGCCGTAAAGTCAAGCAGCAGTTTGGCGGCCGTGTAAGGTTCTTCGGTGTTGGCGGCTCTAAGCTGGACCGCGAGGTCGAGGAGTTCCTGCGCCACATAAAGTTCCCATACGCAATCGGTTACGGACTCACCGAGACCGCCCCGCTCATCTGCGACGCCGGCCCCAAACGCACACATCTGGGCACCACCGGAACGTCATCATTCGAGGTTCAGGTCCGTTTGGCCGATGTCAACCCCGAAAACGGCCAGGGAGAACTGCAGGTAAAGGGCCCCAACGTAATGCTGGGATACTACAAGGATTACGCCCGCACCCGCGCCGTGATGACCGAAGACGGCTGGATGCGCACCGGCGATATCGCCACCGTCGATAAGAAAGGCCGATACTCCATCCTGGGCCGATCAGGCAACGTAATCATAGGCGCATCGGGCGAAAACATCTACCCCGAGGAGATTGAGAGCGTAATCAATAAGATATCGGACGTAAACGAATCGCTCGTGATAAGCCGCTCAGGACAGCTTGTAGCGCTGGTTCAGTTCAACGACGGCGCCATAGACTGGAACCTGGAGGGCCAGGAAAAGTTCCTGGAAGCAATTGAGAAACGCAAAAAGGAGGTGATGGAATTCGTGAACTCCA
>JAEEGJ010021009.1_pt1 | contig 14104 bp, 8 predicted proteins | sample 8958761 | NCBI WGS metagenome assembly JAEEGJ01 (sample SAMN16246546, study PRJNA631951) | gut metagenome | biome: gut microbiome; feature: rumen; material: RS-attached | host: Bos | place: Iran: Karaj | collected 2018-10 | reverse complement strand
GGTAAGATTGGTGAACTGAACAACATCTCACCTTATTAATATAATAAAAGCCCCGAATTCATCGGGGCTTTTATTATTTCTTCTTTTTGCGAGGCTTGCGCATCGCCCAACCTTCTTCGCTGAAATCAGGCTCGTCACCTCGTAGTTCCTTCGATGATTTCTTCTTGCCCTTCGAGCGAGCCTCTTCCGAGTGCATCAATGAGCGCCAATCGTCCTTTTTCTGGTGTTTGGGATTGGATGCTGACTTTGCTGATCTGCCTTCAGACGGTTTTCCACCCTCATCCGCATCATTACAGCGCACGGTTCTGCCTTTATGTCTGATACCTGTCAGCTGGATCATCACCTTCTTGGCATCCTTTTCAGGTACCTCAAAATAAGAGATGGTATCCAGCAAGTCGATATGCCCTACCTCCTGACGACCACCTACAAAACGGTTCAGCGTCTGCATCAGCTCACCAGGATAGAAGCCATCACGCTTACCTAAGTTGATAAACAGGCGGCGATAGCCTTTCTGGGCCTTGTTCTGCAGTTTCTGTTTGTCACTCTGGGGTTTCTTTTCCTTCTTGTCAGGCACGACTGCTTCAATCTCAGGGGCTTCGGCATAGTAGGCCAAGAACTTACCAAACTCCAACGAAACAATCTTCTTGATGAGTTCCTCCTTGTCGATATATTCAAAGTAACGGTTGATATCCTGCATGAAGGGGGCAATCTCCTCGTCATCGACATCCGTCTTCACGATCTGGTCCATCACCTTATAGAGCTGTTTCTTACAGATTTCCTCTGCTGATGGAATCTCTGCCTTCACAAACTCCTTGCCGATCTCCTTTTCGATATTGCGGATCTTGAACTTCTCACGACTATGCACGATGGAGATAGACGTTCCCTTCTTACCAGCACGACCAGTACGGCCTGAGCGGTGGGTGTAGTTCTCGATATCATCAGGCAGTCCGAAGTTGATGACATGCGTCAGATCGTCCACATCCAGTCCGCGTGCAGCGACATCTGTTGCCACAAGCAACTGCGTCAGGTGGTTTCGGAACTTCTGCATCGTCAGGTCGCGCTGCTGCTGCGAAAGGTCGCCATGCAGCGACTCCGCATTATAGCCATCCTTGATGAGTTTGTCGGCAATCTCCTGCGTTTCAATCTTCGTGCGACAAAAGATGATGGCGAAGATACGGGGATAATAATCAACGATGCGTTTCAGCGCCAAATACTTATCCTTGGCGTTCACCATATAATAGATATGGTTCACGTTTTCGGCCCCTTCGTTACGGCTGCCCACCACGATTTCCTGATAGTCGTGCAGATATTTCTTAGCCACGCGCTCCACCTCCTTGCTCATCGTGGCCGAGAACATCAGAGTGTGATGCTCCTCGGAGAGCGATTCGAAGATTTCGTTGATACTATCCGAGAAACCCATGTTCAGCATCTCGTCGGCCTCGTCGAGCACGATGTTTGTCACCTGTTCCAAGTGCGCAAAGCCGCGATGCATCAAGTCAACGAGTCGTCCTGGTGTAGCCACAATGATCTCGACACCCTTCTTCAGGGCTCTCATCTGTGGTTCGATGGCTGCACCACCATATACAGCCTCTACATGTATGCCATCCATATACTTGGCAAAGTCGCGCAGGTCGTCGGCAATCTGCAGACAGAGTTCTCTGGTGGGCGACAGCACCAAGGCCTGTGTCTCCCTGCGCGAGGTGTCAATACGCTCTAGAAGGGGGATGCCGAATGCGGCCGTCTTACCTGTACCCGTCTGGGCCAGTGCTATCACGTCATTCTGATTCTCAAGCAGAAACGGAATGACAGCCTCCTGTACAGGCATCGGCTGTACAAAACCTAACTCCTCAATTGCCTTGCGTATCGACTCGCAAACGCCTAATTCTTCAAATGTCTTCATCGGATTTTTCGTTATTTGGTTGCAAAGATACAAAAAATAATCGTATCTTTGCAAGCAATATGAAAATATGTGTGTTTTGTTCTGCTAATGAGCAGATTGACCCAGACTTCTTCACGGCGACGGAAGAACTGGGTAAGTGGGCCGCGGAGAACGGCCACAGCATTGTGTACGGTGGTGTGAATCAAGGACTCATGGAGTGTGTGGCCAAGGCTTCGAAGGAGGCAGGTGGCCGTACAATAGGGGTCGTGCCGATGATTGTTGAGAAGTCTGGGCGCATCAGCGATTATGTGGATGTGGAAATCCCCTGCGACAACCTGAGCGACCGCAAGCAGCTAATGATGGACCAGAGCGACGTGTTCATCGCCCTGCCCGGCGGCATCGGCACCCTCGATGAAGTCTTCACCGTAGCCGCCTCAGCCACCATCGGCTATCATCAGAAGCCTGTTATCCTCTATAATATGAAGGGATTCTGGAACTCGCTCATCCAGATGCTCGACGACCTGCAGCAGAAGGGAATGATTCGCGGCAGCTGGCGCCAATATATCAAAACGGCTGATTCCCTCGAAGAAATCAGCCGCCTGATATAACCTGAGGCCACGTCAGTTTATTCTGTTACTCTTCAAGCGCAATCTCACCATTTCTTGGGTCATCGTCAGCATACCATTTACTTATGGCATTGTACGCGGTTCCATCAATGATGACTTTGAATTTAATATTCCCGGGGGCCCATAACCCCCAAGTTGGGAATTTCACTTTATCCTTAGTAATAGCCTCTCCCCCAATGGTACAATTTTTGAAGTTCAGCGTGAACGTCAATTCCGAGTTTTCAAGGCCTTCTATGTCCTTATCATTGTAACGCACGTCAGTCCAGTAGCCCCCAGGTTCTCCACCTGCCACTTCCTTATTCGGAACACCTGTTTCATCTAAAAGTGCTTGAAGATCTGTATAATCATAAACTTGCTCCCACTCGGGGCGTTCAGGATCAATCTCCGGCCAACGAGCCATATAATGAGTAACGGCATCTTTAAATTTGTTTGCTTGTAGTATAAACTGTGTTTTACTATTCACAAAATTGCAGTTCTCAAAAGTGAATTTCTTACTACTGGTCTCGCTATCAACGAAATTGATTACCAGATTGGCAATGCCTTCATAAAGACCATCAACATCATGCACTTCGTTAGCGATTGTGAAATTTTTAACCAATTCCGTATTTGTGCCAAAGCCAGTAAAATATTCGCCCTCTGGACTCAGGCCAGCTCTGGTATGAAGCCTGTTATTACCTTTACCCTCAATGTTCTTATATTGCCCATTCATTTCATCACCCGAATAAGCTATAGTGATGCCTTCATCAACAGTCACCCTTTCAACATACTCATCTGCAGGGCTACGTGTTTCTAAACTTACATATTCGCCTTCACCTTTTCTTAATATTAAATTTTTAGGTACGTAGTAGTTGCCATCTTCGTTTCTGATTTCGTATTGAGGTTCTGGTCCATATTCTTTAAACCATACACCACTCCACCAGGATCCAAGGCAAACTAAACTTGGGCTGTCTTTGATAGTTACAGCAATGGTTTCTATCGCACCACCATCCTTGACTACAATGTTTCCACCTACAAGTTCATGTTCTTTGATGGTGACGCCCTTGTCGATGATGATAGTCGATAAAGCAGTCTTAGCAATAACATCTTTATAGACTACAGCGCCAGAACCATCAGTCTTCAGGGTAACGGTGGTGTTGGGCAATTCGATAGTAATAGCAAGACCTTCCGAAGCAGGCATGCTGACCACCAGATTGTTATTTGCGTCACCTGGATATCCACCTGCTCCCTCGCTGGCTTCCAGTACCAGGGCATTTGACTCAGTTCCTGTGGGTGCAGCAGCAAAGTTGATTTCAATTGCAGCCCCATTCTTCTGAGGAATAGTGATGGTTTGGTCGGCTGCACCTGTTGAAACGCCGCTTCCGGCAACAGTTACTTTAATAGGTTCGCCCTTCGCTGCCGCAGCAGCAACAGTCTCGTCGCTAACAATATCTTTTAGCGCATTAGTTACAGCTGAAGGATCGGTACCCGTTATAGTGGCGATGGTCTCAATCGCTTCCTGTACTTGTGGAGACGGGTTGTCCAACATTTCATCACACGAAACCATAACGGATGATACTGACAGCAACATCGTAGCTACCATCAGACTTCTTGTGAAATAGTTCTTTCGCATAGCCTTTTTTTTGAGTTAATAATAATATTATCGTCCTAGTTGAACGCTATGAGTTGGGTACAAAAGATGGCGTGACCATCCTTATGCACTTAACTTGAGGGGCAGACCTCGGATTGGAACCCCTGCCAACATATAAGGCTGAGTCACGCCATAGCGTGAGCATAGCTTTTTTGTTGGCAGGTAAGCCTATTGAGCTACCCTTCTGCTAATTATCCGAACTATTCCAAAACAGATTTCCGAGGTCTTTTCAGTTAAGTGCGAAATAATAAGCCAATGCATATGAATTCGGATTTCTCCCCGAATCCGCTGCAAAGATAAGTATAATATTTTAAAAAACAAAGAAATGGCTGGCATTTTTCATAAATACCTGTCATTAAGATGTGGATTAACCCTAAACACACTTCTGAACTATTCGTTCTTCTTAATCTCGGCATCCACCACAAAGATATCGCCATCGCGGTCACGAAGGACGTTTCAAGAAACTAAGTCCCAGACAGTGTAGGTATCGAGTAACATAGGGGCGGTTCTTTTGTTAGCGCATTTGGCTAACAAAAGAACCGCCCCTATGTTATTGATCAACTTATGCCAGCAGACTATCAGCCAACTGCTCCAGTTGTGCCTCATCGGCAGCCTTCATGCGAGAGCGGATAGTGACCATTGGCTCTACGATCTCACAGTCTTTCAGACTCTCAATCATCGAGCGCATCACTTTACCTGCCGTAGGCATCCAACTGCCGTTCTCGACGATACCGAAACGACGACGCTGATAGTTCTTAATCTGCAGGTGATAGAGGAAATCGTGCATAACCGGGAACACGCCTGCGTCATAACTCGATGCAGCCACCACGACAGTGGGATAACGGAAAGCATCCTCGATGACCTCAGCCATATCATCGCGGCTCAGATCACTCACCACCACCTTCTTGGCACCTTTCTCACGAAGAATCTCGCCCAGACGCTCAGCAGCAACAGCAGTTCCGCCATGGATGCTGGCATAGGCGATGAGTATGCCTTCGCTCTCTGGCTCGTACTTGCTCCATGTATCATAGAGTTTGACAGCCTCAGCCAGCGCCTCACCCTTCAGCACAGGACCATGCAGCGGACAGATGGTCTGAACGTCGATAGCAGCCATCTTTTTCACCACGCTCTGTACCTGCGTGCCATACTTGCCGCAGATATTGAAATAGTACCTGCGTGCCTCGCAAGCCCAGTCATCGGTCTCATTCACCAGAGCACCGAACTTTCCAAAACCATCAGCAGAGAAGAGTACCTTATCCTTGGTGTCGTAACTCATGATGACCTCTGGCCAATGTACCATAGCCGCTGAGATGAACTGTAGCGTGTGCTGACCTAGCTGGAGTGTATCGCCCTCCTTGACGGTGATGACACGGCCCTCGAAGTTGAAGCCTTCAAAGAAGTTAGGCAACATCTTCACAGCCTGGGCACTGCAAACGAGCTGAAGGTCTGGATAGGTCTCCAGCATCTCTGCAATGAGTGCAGCATGATCGGGTTCCATGTGGTGAGCCACCAGATAGTCTGGTTGGCGACCATTGAGGGCGGCCTTCAAGTTTGCCTTCCACTCTTCGCCCTTGCGACGGTCGGCAGTATCCATGACTGCGATCTTCTCATCATCAATGAGATAGGAATTATAACTCATGCCCTCAGGCACCACATATTGGCTTTCAAACAGATCGATGTCAAGATCATCAACACCGATGTACTTAATGGTATCACTAATCATCATATCTTTAAATATTAAGTTTCTTCTGATTTGCAAACGTCAAGTCGATACTATTATTGATGCTCTGGCACACGTTTGCCGAGAACTGCTGGGCCTCAGCAATGACCTGATCCCATTGTTGCTCTGTCATACCAGAGACTATCTGGTCGCGCGTAATGCCATACTTTACCAGTCCATAGATGAAACCAGCATTAAAGTTATCACCTGCTCCGATAGTGCTGACAGTCTCCGTCTTCATAACAGGATACTGCTTACTCAGTCCACCAGCAGAGCGCATCTCCACAGGACTGCCTCCCTGTGTATAGATAAAGTTCTTGCAGTAGAAAGATATCTGGGCACGATAGACGGTCTCTGCATCGTTTTTATTGAACATCACCTCAAAGTCCTCCTGACTGCCCCTTACGATGTCTGCCAACTCCAGATTCTCCAAGATATTCGGCGTGACCTTCATCACCTCGTTACGATGAGACGAACGGAAGTTCACGTCATAATACAGGATTGCCCCATTATTATGGGCATACTCCAAAAAGGAGAACACCTGTGGGCGGATGACAGGATTCACCGCATAGAAAGAACCGAACATCACGATGTCATCGGGCTGAATCTCTGGGAAGGAGAAGTCCAGTCTGTCATGGGGATGATCCTTGTAGAAGATATACTCTGCATCATTATTATCATTCAGGAAAGCCAGCGATACCGGTGACTTTGATTCTGGATAGACACTGATGTTACTGGTATCCACATGGTTCTCCTCCAGGAAGCTGATAATCTGTTTTCCCACCCTGTCGTTGCCCGTCTCGCTGATAAACGTGGTGTTCAAGCCTGTACGCCCGAGGGAGATGAGCCCATTGAACATAGAACCACCCGGTACTGCACCGATGGGCTGATTGTTCTTGAAGATGATATCGAGAATCGTCTCGCCTATACCTATTACCTTACGCATTGTTTCATGATTTATGGCTGCAAAGATACAAATAAATTGAGAATTAAGAATTAAGAATTAAGAGTTTTTTGTACCTTTGCAGCCAAAATGACAAAATACAATACATATATTCTCAAAAACGGCCTGCGCCTCATCCACCTGCCTTCTGCTTCGCAGGTGGTGTATTGTGGCTATGACATCGCCGCGGGCACCCGAGACGAAAGGCGACGGGTAGGTGACGGCACGGGTATTGGCGAAGAAGGACTGGCTCATTTCTGTGAACACATGACCTTCAAGGGCACAACGCGCCGTAATGCCCTTCAGATTATCAATGCCATCGAAGGACTGGGTGGTGAACTGAACGCCTTCACCAACAAGGAGGACACCTGTTTCTATGCTGCCATCTCGAAAGAACACTTTCCACAGGCTGTGGACGTGCTGACAGACATCGTTTTCCACAGTCAATATCCACAGTCGGAAATCGACAAGGAGGTGGAGGTGATCTGTGATGAAATCGAGAGTTACAACGACTCGCCCGCCGAACTGATCTACGACGAGTTTGAGAACATCCTCTTCGAAGGACATCCCCTTGGGCACAACATCCTTGGCAATGCCGAACAGCTGCGCACCTATACCACAGACGATGCCCTGCGCTTCGTACATAGGAACTACCGCCCAGACAACGCCGTGTTCTTCGTCTATGGTAATATCGACTTCAAACGACTCGTCAAACTATTGGAGAAAGAAGATATACCACAATATTCGGACAAACCGCAAGACAACGAGCCGAATGTCTTAACTCATCAGCCTATCGGACAGACCATCACCCGCGAACTCCATACCCATCAAGCCCATGTGATGACTGGTTGTCGTGCCTATGCCTACACCGATCCACGCCGTATGACACTCTATCTGCTGAACAACATCTTAGGCGGTCCAGGCATGAATGCTCGTCTGAACCTGTCGCTGAGAGAACGGCACGGACTGGTCTATACCGTTGAGAGTTCGATGGCCAGCTATGGCGACTGCGGACTCTGGTGTGTCTATTTCGGTTGCGACCATCATGATATCCAGCAGTGTCTCCACCTGGTGCGCCATGAACTCGACCGTGTGATGCAAAAGCCACTTAACATGACCCAGCTCAATGCTGCCAAGCGCCAGTTGAAAGGTCAGCTCGCCATTGCCTGTGACAACCGTGAGCAGTTTGCCCTTGACTTCGGCAGAAGCTATCTTCACCACGGACAAGAACGTAATCTCGAACAGCTCTACCAGCGCATTGATGCCATTACGGCTGAGGAGATACAACAAGTGGCAAACGAACTGTTTGCCACTGATGTGCTGACGACTCTCATCTTCAAATAGATTCTCAATTCCCACTGACAATCTCACCATGCGTGATGAAGTTGCAATCCTTTGGCAACGACGCAGGGGTGATTGTGAACCGTCGCCCGTTCTCCAGATTCAGTGTCACCTTCTGGAAACGAGGCTGAGTCAACATATAGCGGTCTGTTGCTGGACAGACAGGATAAAAGCCCATCGACGAGAAGAGATACCAGGCAGACATCTGTCCGGCATCGTCGTTGCCCGAGAGACCGCCTGGCGTATCGTTATACTCCGTATCGAGGATATGCGCCACACGCTGAGCCGTCTTCTCTGGTTTGCCAATGAAATCATAGAGATAGGCTATCTGATGACAGGGTTCGTTGCCGTGCCAGTAACGCCCCTCTGTAAACATCGAGTCGAGTTTGGCCTCAAACCGCTCTTTTCCACCCAGCATCTCTACCAGTCCCTCAACATTCTGCGGCACATACCAAGTGTAATGACAAGTGGCACCTTCCGTGATATACGGCTTACGATGGATAAAGTCTTGATTATTCTCGAAAAGACCACCATCCGTCTTTTTCCTACTCACTTGCTGAGGTGCATGACGACCGTCACAGTAGCCTGTCTTGGGGTTAATGACATGACGCCAATTTTCTGAGCGACGCATCAGTTCGGTATAATCCTGATTCCTGCCCAGTGCCTTTGCCATCTGAGCCACCGCAAAGTCATCGAAGGCATACTCCAGCGTGCGCGAGGTCTGTTCGTCTTGATGGAAAGCCTCTTTCACACCATCCTCCAAGGGGATATAGCCATACTTCAGATAACTGGGCAGTGCCCGACGGCCCATACCGTTCTTATAGTCCTCAAAAGTGGCGGGCGTCTCAAAAGCGTTCTTCCGCATACCTTCGTAGGCCTTCTCATAGTCAAAGTCGCGGATACCCTTCACATAGGCATCGGCCAGAACCACAGAACAGTGATCGCCAATCATCGCAGCCGTATAAGAGTTCCAACAAGGGAAGATGGGCAGCCAACCACCCTGTTCATACATCGTCACGAGCGACTGCATCATATCAGCAGACTGTTGTGGAGCAATGATGTTATACAGCGGATGCACAGCCCGATAGGTATCCCACATCGAGAAATCGCCGTAGTAGGTTCGCGGCTCAGCTGCGGAAGAGGGCTCCATCGTAAGACCATCGGCAAACTTCGGATAGTCACCACTTACATCACTCATCTCACGAGGCAGGAAGGAGGTGCGATAAAGGGCACCATAGAACTGGTTGACACGAGCCGTATCCTGATCCTCCACATCAATCGTATGCAGACGGGCTATCCATTTCGACGCCAGACGCTCCATCATACTCTCAAAGTCGTGAGCCTCAGCCTCAGCCGCAAAATTGTTCACTGCTCCCTCTTTGGTAGTAAACGAGGTAGCCGCCTTGAGGATAATCGGTTCATGGGCTTTTCCTTTGAACGTAAACCAGGCACAGAGACTATCACAGCCTGCATCCTCTATCTCGTCATAAGCCTGTAACAGGAAATAACCACTGAAACCAGCAGGTTCGCCCCATCCCTGATAGATGCGATGCACGGGATTGTAGCCATAGATGGTCTTGTCGAGGCTATTCACCTTCAGGAAGCCCTCCCCCTCATCACTGTTATGATTCAAGACGACATGTATTGGTCCGTCTTGTTCTGGTGTAATGCGGAAAATAGCGGAATGGCTATCGCCCGTCATCTCCACCTTCAGATGTTCCTGAGGCAGACGGACGGCATAATAATGAGGATGAGACACTTCTTCTGCATGCGTAAACGGAGTAGCCCGCTCCACTGGCTTTAGACGTAGGCTTCCTCCCAGAGCAGCAAGCGTGAACGAACCATAGTCCTGCGTACAACCGCCCACAATCCAATGACTGTTGCGGAAACCCTGGAAGAGGGAGTCCGTATAATAATAAGGTGCAACGCACTTCTTTTCCGTATCGCGAGTCTGGGGTGTCCAGAAGTTCTGCCCGTTGGGAGCCAGTACGGCAGGTAGCGTCTGCCCATGTTCCTCAGAACCCTTGCCGAAGAGACCTGCCGTCTTGGTGTTGGCAGGCGCCGTTCCCACCATTGTGTTCAGGGCACAGAGTTGGCGCAGGTGTTCCAAACGATGAATGCGCTGGGCCACCTGCTGCTTCAGGTCGTCCCAATAGTAGAAACCCTTCAAGCCTGTGCCTGTCTTCAACATTGCCGGCTTCTCATTATGCAGCAACTGCACAAGCACTTGCCCCTGTGCATTTCTATAGAAGACTATCTGCAGGTTGGCCGCCATCGGCAGAATCCCATCCATACCCTTACCTTTCGTATCCACCCCCATCAGGGTCAGCAGACGATAGAGATTGGTATCATGGCCGAAACGCAGGTCTGCGCCTTTGCCGCTGCTGGCGACGGCTGCGTCGGCATCGGCTTCAATGCGCTGCCAGAGGGAGATGGCAGAGCGCGCAGGGATACCCTCGTTCAGGATGTCATCACCATTGCAGCGACGCATCCTCACGTTGTTCTGCTGATAGATAGCCTCAAATTCCCCCTCTGTGAACAGGTCGTAGAAAGAGAGCTTCAGCTCCACATCCTGCATGTCTGAAGCCACCGTATGCAGTTCCGTCATCAGCTTCGTCGGATTCTCCAGTTGTGAAGGATCGACAAACAATGACTTGATGAAACGCTCAGGGGATATCGTAAGGGGGATAACCGTACGCTGCTCCAAGGCCTTTGTCTCTGGTGAGGTATAGGCAATCCAGGCCATATCCGCAGAGTCGGTGACAGCCTCAGGCACATGGACACATCCTTGATGACCCAGTTCGTCGAGGAAGTTAAGCATACTCGCCCGACAACGGCCTACAACACTCGAATGGGCCGAGAGATGACCATCCGCTGCAAAGAGTTGTGGGAAGTTCTGGTACATCCTGCGGGCAATACCACGATGCTGACGGCCTCCAAGGGGTGACAACTTGCCACCGTTACCTTTGGCATTCTTCCACACCTTCGCCATCCGCTTGCGCACATCCTTGCCGAGCTTGGTCAGATTCTTTGTGTCGTCAAACTGGCGGCATATCCACTCATAGCGCTGGTCGCTTGTCATCCAGCGTGACCCATGCCGTCCGTAATGGGAGATATAGAAGGGCTGATAGCCTTCTGGTGCCGCTGCCACCTCGGTCTCCGTCACAGGATAGGCATAATACACACCACCCATCTTCTCATACTGGGCGAACAACGTGCCCGTCATCAGACAGGCGAGACAAAGTAGTAAAGTTCTATGTAGTCTGTTCATCTTGAAAAATCGTCAATCAACAAGTATTAATCTCTTAGCAATTCAAATACAAAGCGTGCTCCCTTCACATACTCCGTATCAAGCCACAGGTCACCACCCATCCGTCGGGCGATAGAGCGGGCTACTGTCAGGCCGATACCTGTGCCGTCGGCGAATGAGTCAAGCTGCACAAACTCACCGAAGATATTGTCTGACTCGCTAACAGGAATGCCGATGCCCGTATCCTCCACAATGAAACGCACACTGCGGTCGGTGCACTCGGCCAGGAGCCTGATGGTGCCCTGCGGCGTGAACTTCACGGCGTTCTCCAACAGATGAGCCAGCGCACGGACTGCGTAGAGCCGACTGGTGCACAGCGTCACTGGCTCCATCTCCTCCACCTCGAAGGTTACTGTCGCCTCGCTGTTGCCTGGACGGGTGTGAGCGGTGATCTTGGAGTGGCCGATGGCCTGTGATGCCAAATCCCGCACGTTGGTCTTGTCACGGCGGTCGATGACAGTCTCACTGCAGGCATCGCTCAGTGCGAGCATGCGGTCCACCAACTTTGTGATGCGGTCTGCATTCTCCGCCATGCGCTCCTGCATATCCTTCTTCTCTTCCTCTGTCAAGTCCATATCCGGCGATGTCAGTACCTGGGTGAAGCCCGATACGATATTCAGCGGCGTGCGTATCTCGTGAGAGATATTCCGAATAAATTCAGTCTTCATCTTCGACGATGCGGCAGCCCGTTCGTTGGCGATACGCAACTGTTCGTTGGCTTTCTTCTGCCTGATGGCGGACCGCCAGCCGAAGAGCAGCAGAATCAGAAGTGCCAGCATGATAGTCAGTGCTGCCACAACGGTATAGATGAACTTGGTGCGCTGCTGCGCTGTCTTGAGTTCATCCACCTGGAACAACGTGTTCAACTCGTCAAGGTGCTGACGGGCATCGCGCCCGAAGACGGAGTCTTTTTCATAATACAGCTGCTGGTAGATACGTGCTGCCTCGATTCCCTTGCCTAACATGATGAGTGCCTGAGCCCGCACCTCCTCAGTATGATCGTCTCTCTCACTGGTCATCAGATGCACGCTGTCCGTGTAGAGCAACGCTTTGGAGGCGTCCCCGATGGCCAGATAGTAGCGTGCTTCCATCTTATAGTAGTGGTGCAGCCCGAGTGCCGTGTTGTTCTGGCGGGCATAGTCCGCAGCTGCGTCAAGTGCCTGCCTGGCCTGGGCATAGTTCTCCAGCCCGATATAGGCGGCAGCCCTTGCCAGATAGCAGGAATTATAATACTCCTGGGTACGGGCCTCGGGGTCTTTGGCAGCCTTTTCCTTGATGAAGCCGAACCATTCCTGGGTGACCTGCAGCTCCTTATCGAAGGCTTTGTCATAGTCGTAGGCCTTGGCCATGCGGTAGTAGATATTGCTCAGTGAGGCATAGTCGCCTTTCTCGTCCTGCATCAGTTCCGCATAGTGCCTCAGTGCCTCGATGGCAGGCTCCGTCTGTTTCATGTTCAGGTAGATCACGCCTATCTGCTTGTAGGCCATCGCACGCCCGAGCTTATTGTCACGCTCCTTCGCGTCGTCCAGCATCTGCTGCGTCTCGTGCAAGGCAGCCTGCAACTTACCCAGTGCACAGAGGGCATTGGCTCTGAGTTGCCAGGTACGATAATAATAGTCCCACTGGCCATGCTTGCGAAACCATTCCATCTGTACTTTGGCCTCAGCGGCCTGCATCTCGGTCAAAGAGAAATTCTTCAGCGTAACAATCTTCTGCCAACGGGCTTGTCCCTCTTTCTCGACATTACCCTGCTGCTGCTCGTAGGCAATCTGCTGGTCAGCCGCCACAAGGGCTGCCTCAGCGGCATCCTTGCTATCCTTTGCACTTGCAGGCAATGGAAGGCAAACTATCAGAAGACAAAAGGTTATTAGTAGCTGTCTCATTCTTAACACCAGGTGCTTTTACATCCGTATGCAAAAGTACCTATTTTTTTTTATGATACCAAATAATTTCCGAAGAAACTTTCAAAATGTGCTGTCAGCGGCTATCTGCCAGTCGATTCCTAACGGGTTGTGCCGCATCTCGACGACCAGATAGAGTCCTGGCTCCTTGGCATAGACAATGACCATCTCGGTGCGGTCGATGTCTGCCCTCACGAGTGTCTGCTCGCCCATTCCCGAGCAGGGCTCGCCTACCCGTAGCCTTTCCCGTAGCCTTTCGTTCACCAGCCGCCACGTGATGCCGTCGTAGGTGAAGCTGCCTTTCTCCTGTAAGTCGTGCATCGCCTTCCGGGAAATGAAGCCAAACGTGCCTTGCGACTGATAGACGGCCCCGTCGGCTGGGATGTCCCAACAGAAGCGTGCTCCATTTTCAACAACGGACTTAGGAATCCGATAGGTCGCCTCCTTGCAGGTCACGGTCAGCGTGTCCCCAGCCCAGCCGAAAGTCAGCGGCCAGGTGCGGTGCTGGCGGTTGAGCGTGAAACTGATATTGCCACGAAGGGAGGGCGTAACCGACAGACTGTTCTCCCGCAGGGGACGATTTAGTCCCAGGGTGGGACTGTTTTGGTCCCAGTGCGGGACTGTTTTAGTCCCAGGGTGGGACTGTTTATTAGAGACGTAGAACACCAGATTGCCGCCAGCCATCAGTTCTGCGTGCTCGATACTGGCATCCTCAAGCACCTTGCCGTTGAAGGTCACCTTCTCGAAATGCGTACCC
>JAEEGJ010021006.1_pt1 | contig 14106 bp, 10 predicted proteins | sample 8958761 | NCBI WGS metagenome assembly JAEEGJ01 (sample SAMN16246546, study PRJNA631951) | gut metagenome | biome: gut microbiome; feature: rumen; material: RS-attached | host: Bos | place: Iran: Karaj | collected 2018-10 | reverse complement strand
CGGTATCGCCACTGTCGGCGACGCCATCAACAAAGTGACTGAGAAGCTCGGCGAGTAACCAAGTAACTCTTCACTAAACGAAAAAGATCCGACTCCGATGGAGCCGGATTTTTTCGTATATTTAGGTTCCGAAACGACAAATAGCCATTAGAATGAAGAGAAAATGCCTTCTGCTGGCCGCTTTCGCGGCGATGACCGTGTGTGCCTATGCACAGAATGTCAAATCCGATATCGTCAATGAGGGAACGCGCTGCTTCCTGGAGGAAGTGAATTATGCCGATGATCCCGAATATACCGTCTCCTACGCCCTGGACTACATGAACAACTACGGCGCTTCGGACAAGCCGCTCCCGGTGACAGTCACCATGCCGGAAGGCAATCCCACCCTGGTCCGCGTATCCACCTCCCCCCTCTTCGAGACCGCTTTCGAGGTTCAGGTCGATACTACCTTCGCGGAAATCTATAACCTTGTTCCGGGCGTGAAGTACTATTACAACGTCCTGGACGGGGAAGGAAAGGTGCTGGAATCGGCCAGTGTAACGCCCGTCGGGCCGATGCGGATGATCTACGGCGTCGCCGAGAACTTCCGCGACCTGGGCGGCTGGGCGGCCGACGGCGGGCACATCGCCTATGGCAAGATCTACCGGGGCGCCCGGCTCAGTCGCCGGATGTCGGACCGCGCGAAGGAAATCTTCACCCGCGACCTGGGCATTTCCGTCGAGGTTGACCTGCGCGGAATCAAGGAGAGCGAGGCCCGCGTGGGGCCCGTCATCGACGGTATCGAGTATTACAAGTTCCCGGTGGAGAAGAACCTCGGCCGCGGCACCGGTAATACGCAGGAACTATATCAGCAGGCGATCCGGTCCATCATCGGCTGGCTGGGCGAAGGGAAGACCATCTATTTCCACTGCGCCGGCGGCGCCGACCGCACCGGCACCCTGGCCTTCCTGATCGAAGCCCTCGTGGGCGTGTCCGAAAGCGACCTGTCCAAGGATTACGAAATCACGACCTTCGCCGGTCCGAACAAGCGCCTGCGGAACTACCGCGATGACGGGAAAGAGACGCATATCCTCTACGAGACCATCACCCATCTGCGCAAGTTCGGCTGGCCCGAAGTAACGGATATCCGGGCGCTCGCCTATAATTGGGCGACCACCCGGCATTCCGAGGATGTGGACCCGCTCACTCCGGAAGAGATCGCGCTGCTGCGGTCCTATCTGGTGGAGTAAGACTCCGGCTAGTTCAGGAACTTTTTGACGGTCTCTTCGATCTCCGCTCCGCGCATATCCTTGGCGAGGATGGTCCCGTCGGGGCCGATGAGCACGATTCTCGGGATATCCCGGATGCCATAGGCGTCGCTTGCGCTGTTGTTCGTTTCGTTGAAGACCGTATAGTTGATACCGTCTTCCTTCGCAGCTTGCGCTGTTGCCGGCTCCTTGTCTCCGATGGCGACACCGATCACTTCGAGGCCTTTATCCTTGTATTGATTGTAGGCGTTGAGGATGTTGGGGATTTCTTCCCGGCAGTTATGGCACCAGGAGGCCCAGAAATCGACCAGGACATACTTCCCCTCGCCCACAAAATCGGACAGACGGTATTCTTTGTCTTCCCAGACTCCCGTGAAGTCCGAGTAGGTTGCGCCGATGGCCGTGGCTTCCTGGGCGCGCTTGGCGGCAAGGTAAGAGTATGCTCCCTTGGCAGAGTTCTTGACGAGCGGATGATTCCGGACGGCATCATTCATGGTTTCATACACTTCTACCCAGCGCTGAAAGTCCATTTTGTCCCGTGAATTGACAAGCATCATTCCCGTGACTGCGGCGGGATTCTCCTGGGAGAAACGGTCGACCAGTCCCCGGATGGACGCAGCGTCTTCTCCGTATTGCGACAGTTTTTCCGCCGCGTCACAGATGGCATCGTTATACTTTGCTCCGTGATAGGTCACTCTGTCTTCAGAAGAGATTCTTCCCGGTTCGAAAAGCAAGTCCGTCCAGGTGCTGCCGGCACTGACAGGGGTCGTAATGTGGAACAGGATTCTTCCGATAAACGGTTCGGGGACCTTCCCGGACCAGACGACGTCATTGTCTTTCACTTCGGCATAGCCGATGGTCTCTAAACTGCCGTCAGACAAGTAGCGCTGGACAACGGCGGAATCGATGACTGCGCCATCATTGAAATAGGCCAGCAAGGGCGCCTTAGAGCAAGATACATGAGCGGTTTTGGAGGAGCAACCGACTGCGGCGGAGAGGATGGCTGCCGCGAAAGCCAGAGAGAGGAAAGTGTTCTTCATAACGCTAAATTATTAAGTGTCAAGCATTTTGTTTTGACTGAACTATATCACCTCCCGTGCCAAAGTTACTAAAGTATTGATTATGAATAAGATACGTAAAATGCATAAAACAAGAAAAGTGTAAAGGCCTTTACGACTCTTTACACTTTCTGCTTTACACTTTACAATTTACGCAGTTTATTTTCCGGTATATTGGCCGAGGAAGAAGATGGCGCCGGAGCTGACTTCGGTGATGGCGTAGAGGAAGGGACGGTCGCAGTGGAAGTTGATCACCTTCGGTTCGGAATCCAGACCGGAGGATCCGAGGATCATGACGATGTCCGTCACGGCCGCGGCCTCCGAACCAGTTTCATCGACCTTGATTTTGGCCTTGTGGAAGACGTCGCCGATATAGATGGATTGGTCGGTCATCGCGCTGAAGTCGGCGCCGGTCGTAAAGGCTTTCTGAATGCCCATCTCCTGCAGGGCCTCAGCCAATTTGAGGACGGGGGTTTCCGTTTCAAAGACGGGGAGCTTCACGTCCACGTAATGGCCGGAAAAAGACTTTATCATCTTCTGCCAGGAGTCTGCATCCAGGGCATCCTTGACATCCTCGATGGTCTTGCCCTCGTCGGGAAGCAGGACGATCATCCTATAGGCCTGGTTGCCATAGGGGAGGCAGAGAGCCTCGCACACATTGTCAATGACGCCATAGTTGAACCGGTCTTTCTGCTGCATCATATCGACGGAGACTTTGTCGCCGTTGTCCAGGGTGAATTTCTCTTTCTTGGTGTCTTTCTTGTTGAACTTGTTGCTCCAGATGCCCTTGAAATACACCGCGTTCAGGAAATGGGCATACTCGCGCTCCTCGGGCTGCTTCTCCAGCAGCTTCGGAATCATCCCGTTGGTCTTCTCCTTGCACCAGTCGTTGATGAGCCCCATCACGTCGTCCTGTCCGAATACCTTATAGATGACTTCCGCGTCATAGTTGGACTGGATGGTCTTGGTGAAACTGTCCTTGAGCGGGACCCATTTCTTGTTGATGACCGCCGCGTTGGCGATGTTCAGGGTCGTCGACGGATCCACCTTTCCGGACTGGACCAGCATGGACTGGCAGAATGCGTTGAGGCCGTCGACGGTGCCCTCCTGATATCCCAGGACACGGTTGATTTCGTCGCGCGTGTCACCGACGGCGCCGTTGTTCACCATGCCGAAATCGACGGTGACGCTGAGGGGCGAGATCAGGGTGCTCTTCCCATCTACCATCGCCGTCACCCGCTTGAAGAGGTCGAGGGCGAAGCCGTTATTGGCCTGGATGAAGTCGAGGTCGGAACGGGTCAGGACGAAGTCCTTCCGCTCGGTGAGCTGATCGACGGGTACGGTATTCTCCTTTTCACAGGCCGTCAGCATTGCGACGGCGCCAAACAAGACAATGCAAGATTTTTTCATGATCAATATTTGTATTTTTGTATTGAAAACGGAGAAAAAACCGAAACGCGTCCAAAGACTTTGAAAATAATAGACAAAAAATTACGGACGCGTTTTCGGAATCGCTGCGTTTATAGGATAGATTAAGTGGAGAAAGCCGCTGAAATAGGAGAACAGGAACTGGCCGCGCGTTGCGCACGTGGAGAGCAGTCCGCCAGAAAGGAGTTGTATATGAGATATGCAGCCAGGCTGAGCGCACTCTGTTCCCGGTATGCGGGCGGGCCGGCGGAAGGGATGGATCTGATGCATGATACGATGTTCAAGGTGTTCGACACCATCGGCAAGTATCGGTACCGCGGGGAGGGCTCCTTGTACGCCTGGATCAGCAGGATGGCCGTCCATCTGGCGATCGACCGTCTGAGGAAGGAGAAGAAGCTGGAGGTTTCCCCGCTGGATGACCGCCTTCCCGAGGTAAAAGCGCCCGAGCCGGCCGACATCGACCGGATCCCCGCCTCGGTCCTGAATGGGTTCATCGCGGAGCTGCCCGCCGTGAAAAGGGTGATCTTCAACATGGCCTGTGTCGAGGACCTGCCGCACCGGGAGATCGCGGAGAAGCTGGGGATTACGGAAGGGGCGTCCAGGTCGATGCTGACCAAGGCCAAAAAGACCCTCGCGGGCATGATAAACGCGTATATGGACAAGAACAAGTGATATGGAAGACTGGATAGATGCCATAAAAGACAAGGTGCTGGCCGACCGGCCGGAACTGCCCCCGGGGGACTGGGAGCGGTTCGAGGCCGATTACCTCGCGCCCAGGCGGAAGCGTCGCGTCCTGCCTTTCGTCCTCGCCCTGACCTCCGCAGCCGCCGCCGTTTTCGCCGCCGTGATGCTGGTCAATCGGTCCGCGGTGCCGGAACCCGTATCGGTGGAGCACACTTACGTCGCGGAGGCTTCGGTCGATGTCCCGGTGGCTGCCCAGGAAACACCTGTGGAAGAGAGCGTCCCTGCCCAGGCCGCCCGGAAGGTGTTCGTCCCGAGGCAAGTTCCTGATGTCCATGAGGTTGAGGATGCGCCGTCGACATTGACGGAAACTGTCGATGAGGTCTCGGAGCCGGTGACGCCGAGCTCCGAACCGGAGATTGCGCCTGAAAGCGTGAAGGAACCGACGCAGATTGAGCGGTGGCCCGATGTATTTGAAGACGTCGAAGAACGGACCGCGCCGAAGCGAGTGGCATTCGCGCCCATTGTCAAGGGATTCCAGGGGAAAGAGAACGGGCCGTTGAACTCTGGTATTGCCAGTCCTCCGCTATACGGCTCGGATCCTTCCGGCTTCACCCCCGGCCTTCCTTATCTGACGCGTCCGGAGGCTTTCTCCTCCCAGCATGTGATTCCGCTGTCCTTCGGGCTCGACATCAGCGTGCTGCTCTCGCCCGGGTTGGCATTGACCTCCGGCATCGACCTGTCCCTCTACCGGTCGACCTTCACGGAAACCGCGACCACCGGCGGCATGCAGTTCCGTCAGCGGGCCTGCTACCTGGGCATCCCCCTCCGGCTGGACTGGACTCTCTGGGACCAAGGCCGCATTTCCGCCTGGCTCGGCGTCGGCGGTAAGGCTGACTATCTGATTTCCGGGAAATTCGACCACCTCCGCCTCCGCCTCAAGGACAATACGGTCCATTGCTCCGCCGTCGGCGCCCTCGGCGTGCAATATCGGCTGCATCCGAACGTCGGCCTCTTCCTCCAGCCCGAGGTCTCCTATTACTTCAAGCCCGCCAATCCCGCTCTCGAGACCTACCGCACCGAGCATCCATTGACCTTCTCCCTCGGGGTCGGGGCGAGGTTTGCGTTTTAAGAGAACGCGGAGACGGAAGAATATTCATTCTTTATTCGGTTTTATTCGCTAACTTGCCGGGCAAACTGAACTCGGCTTATGAATAAGCATTTGTCATTCCTTCTTGCCCTGTGCCTGTTGTTCCTGTCGGCCCCGGGGCTCTTCGCGCAGCGAGGGTTCACGGTCACCGGCATCGTCACGGACACGGAGGGAGAGCCCGTCACCGGTGTCAGCGTCGTCTGTGACGCCAACCGGCAGGGAACCATCACGAAGGCGGATGGCTCCTATTCCATCCAGGCCTCTTCGAAAACAGCCGAACTGGTCTTCTCCTTCCTCGGCCTGAAAACCCAGACGGTCCGGATCGACGGGCGGGACCGGATCGACATCATGATGGAAAATGACGCCGAAACGCTGGAGAATGCCATTGTCGTGGGCGCCTACGGTGTCAAGCAGCGGCGGGAAGACATGGTGGGCAGCGCTTTCCAGGTGAATTCCAACGACCTCCAGTTCAAGCCCAAGGCCCGGGTGGACAACCTCCTGGAGGGCCTTGTCCCGGGAATGACCGTGGAGAACACTTCCGATTCCGGCGGCAGTACGCGCGACCGGTTCAATGTCCGGATCCGGGGCCAGTCTTCCCTGTACGGCTCCAGCGCTCCGCTCTGGGTGGTGGACGGCGTGCCTCTGTACACGGGCTCCGCTTCCGGGACGATGCCCGGCGTCTCCCAGACCGTGTCGCCGATCGGCATGCTGGACCCGAACGACATCGAGAGCATCACCGTCCTGAAGGACGCCGACCAGACCACCATCTACGGCGCCAATGCGGCCGGCGGCGTGATCCTCGTGACGACGAAGCGGGGATCGGCCGGGAACGAGCCGCTCAAGATCAGCGCCACGCTCAACTACGGTGTGTCGATGCCAGACAAGAGCACGATGGTGAAGCTGATGAACGCGGAGCAGTACATGGAAATCGCGAAGGAAGCCTGGACCAACGCCGGCAACGCCCTGTCCAATTTCCCGTACCAGGACAACGATTACAACTCCTACAGCACCACGTCCACCGACTGGTTTGACACCTACATCGGCCTGGGGTCCACCCTGTATGCCTCGCTTTCGGCCACCACCGGAACCAAGAAGGCGAAAACCTACGTGACCGGCTCCTACTACCGGAACGCCAACATCATCCAGGAGGACCTGAGCCAGCGGTATTACGTCCGCATGAACAACACCTACAATCCCGTGGACAATTTCCGGCTGGGACTCTCCCTGGGCGCCATCCTCACGGACGACGACATGTTCCAGATCGGTCACGATTACATGGACATCCTCCCCATCTTCTCGCCGTATCTCGAGGACGGGAAGACGTACCGGCTGTTCAACAAGGTCTGGGACGACACGAAAGGGGAGTGGGTGATGAAGAAGCACCTGGACAACAAGCTTCCCGACCGGGAATACAACCAGAACAACCAGCGGTCCGTCAAGACCACCCTGAACGCCGACATGGACTGGGAAATCCTCAGGGGGCTGAAACTCAGCAGCACATTCGAGATTGACTACCAGCACTCCCACGAAGACGTGTACTACTCCCGGAAGACGCTGGGCGGCCTGGGGGACAACCTCCAGCCCCGGGGCTATTCCTCGAAATACGAATCCGGTTTCACGAACTGGACCAATGTGAACAAGGTGTCGTACGAGAACGCGTTCGGCCGCCACAAGGTGATGATGTATGCGGGACTCGAGCTGCATGAGGTGATGCGCAAGTCCACATCCGCCTCCGGCAACGGGTTCATGAACGACAACATCCGGGAAATCGGCTTTGCCGACGAGAACACCCGCAAGGGCACGTCTTCCTATTCCATGAGCCGGACGATGTCCTATTTCGCCCGGGCGCAGTACTCCTTCGATTCCCGGTACTACCTGTCCGCCAACTTCCGGCGGGACGGCAGTTCGGCCTTCAGCATCTACCAGCAGTGGAACAATTTCTGGTCGGTGGGCGCGTCCTGGAACATCCACAAGGAGCCATTCTTCCACGCCGATTGGGTCAAGATGCTCAAACTCAAGGGCTCCTACGGCATTGTGGGCAATTCCCGCGTGGACAATTCCTACAGGGCCGGCACCTATACGTATACGAGCTCCTATTCCTATGGAGCCTCGGCGGGCGCCGTCCTTTCCTCCGTGCCGACAGAGGGCCTGACCTGGGAAACCGTGAGCCGGAGCAACGTCGGCCTGACTTTCAACCTGGGCGGCATCCTGGACGGCGAGATCGAATACTACTACAACAAGACCCGGGACATGATCAGCAAGATATACGTCTCCCGCATGATCTCCGACGACCGGCTCTATGCCAATGTGGGATCGATGCGGAATACGGGTATCGAACTCAACCTGACCAGCCACAACATCAAGACCGCGGACTTCTCCTGGTCCACCACCCTGAACGCCACGCACAACGAGAACAAGATCCTGGAGCTGCACGGGGACATGACCACCGGGTTCTTCACCTACCTGTACGCGCCGGGCTATGACTCCCATACCTGGTATCTGGTCAAGTGGGCCGGCGTGGACCCGGCGGACGGCATGCCCATGTGGTATGACAAGGAAGGGAACGTCACCAAGACCTTCACCTACGACAACCGGGAGATCACGGGCCTTTCCCGTACGCCCTTCGTGTATGGCGGCCTGGTGAACAGCCTTACCTGGAAGAACTTCTCGTTCTCTTTCCAGATCAATTACAACATCGGCGGCTGGGACCTCCCCACGTATGCGGCCATCTACTTCAGCGACGGGTACGACATCTTCTCGCAGAACCAGGCCGTTGAAACCTACCTGTTCCGCTGGCGCAAACCCGGAGACGTCTCCACGTATCCGCGGGTGTCCACCACCTCGACGAAGTCCAACATGGACTCCACCCGGAACCTGTACAGCATGACCAAGTTCAACCTGACGAACCTGACGTTCAGCTGGACCCTGCCCCAGAGGTGGCTGGACCGAATCAACGTGGACAGCGCATCCCTTTCCCTGACCGGCTACAACGTGTACCTGTTCACGCCGGACCAGAGCCGGACGCTCAACTCTTACAAGACCCTCTCGAACGGATTCCCGGTGAACCGGAATTTCACCCTGGGCCTCAACGTATCATTCTAGGAGGACTGCCGTATGAAGAAGATTATCCGAAATCTCGTTTTGGCGCTCTGCCTGACTTCCCTCCCCGCGTGCCACTTCCTCGAGGTGGAGCAGCTCGGCAAGAGCGACATCCAATCCTATTTCTCGGACATCGAATCGGTGGAACCGAGCATTCTGGGGGCGTACAACCTGCTGTACAGCCTGTATGACCATTATGCGGTCATCTATCCGGAGGTGACGGGCGACCTGCTGTACCTGTCGGCGACGAACACGGAATGGTGGAAAGCCTACGAGTTCACTTCCATCTACGAGGAAGAGTCCTCGCCGGTCGGCCTGATCTGGAAGCGGGGGTACAACCTCATCATGGACCTGGACTACCTGCTGTACTTTGTCCCGAAACTCCGGGACCAGGACCCTGAACTGGTGGATAACACGCTGGCCCAGGCCTATCTGGTCCGGGCGCTGACGTTCTTCCAGCTGTGCAACGTGTATGCGCAGACCTACACCTTCACCGACGACGCTTCCCATTGGGGCGTCGGCCTGATGACGTCCATCCCGGGCATCACCGACCATATGGTCCGGTCGACGACGAAGGACACCTATGAGCAGATCCTTTCCGACATCCGGACGGCGCGGGAACTGTTCACGGACAGTTACGTCTTTGACCGGTACAGGGCCTCGCCTGCGGCCTGTGACGCCCTGGAGGCCCGGGTCCGGCTGTATATGGGAGACTATGAAAAGGCGCTTGCGCTGGCTTCCGGGCTCATCGGCCGTTTCTCCCTGGCGCCCCGCGACAAGTACGTGGCCATGTTCAGCACCCGGGCAGGAAGCCCCGAGGAGGACATCTTCCGCCTCAACGGCTATTACCAGAGCGGCGGGTCTCTCGGGAAGCTGTTCCGGTATGACAACCCGTCGGCCCGGCCTTCGCAGAAGCTGAAAGCCCTCTACAGGCCCGGCGATGTGCGCACGGACCTGTTCAGCCATTACGGTCAGGACGGGAACGGACAGATGAAGCAGTTCACGGACATCTGCATGAAGTATTACTGCACGGAGGACATCGCCGACGCGGAGAAGCACTACGACCCCGTCGTGTTCCGGGCTTCGGAGATGTACCTGATCGCTGCGGAGTGCGCCTGCGCGCTGGGCCGTCTGTCCGAGGCGGAAGGGTACGTCCGCAAGCTCGAAGCGCGGGCGCTCGACGTGGCCGAATCGGCCGTTCCGCTCTCCTACTCGGGCAAGGACGGCCTGATGGAAATCATTGAACAGGAACGGATGAAGGAGCTTTGTTTCGAAGGGCACCGGCTGTACGACATCACCCGCCGTCACCAGGACCTGAAGCGGGACGCCGGCTTCAATACCCAGGTCCTCACCATCCGGTATCCCGACTACCGTTTCGTCCTCCCGATCCCGATCATCGAGACGGAGACGAATCCGGACATCCAACAGAACCCTACCAGCAACAACGGCCTATGAGACTGAAGCTCACTCTACTCTTCGCGGCGGCCGCCCTCCTGACGGGATGCGTCAAGAACGAACTGCCGCTCTTCGACGAACCCTTCGTGTATCTGGAAACGTCCACGGGATCCGACAACGCCGTGGTCGGCGCCGACATGAGGGCGACCGTCACCTATTACATCGCCATCAGCTGCCCCGCCTTCACGGAGCCGGTCGGCGTGAACTTTACCGTCACTTGTGGGGATGGCCTGGCCGAAGGTGTTGACTATGAGGTTGTCACCCCGGGCAATACGGTATCTTTCCTGCCCGGTATCTGGCGGGTGCCCGTCCGCATCCAGTGGAAGGACCACGCCATCGACGAGTCCAAGGACAACACGGTCACCATCGCGCTCACCGGCACGTCCACCGGGACCTTCACCCTCGGGTACCCCGGCCCGGCGGCCAAGGGGAGCAAGCTCGTGATCACCAAGAAGAATCTTTAACTACCTATAAAACGAATGCTTATGCAAAAGAACAGAATCCGGTTCGTCGCAGTCGCCCTTGCGGGCGCCGTGGCGCTTTCCGTCTCCTGCCAGAAAAAGGAGATCGTCAACCCGCCGTCCCTGACGGCATTCAGCTTCAAGGCCGCAAGCAACGCCGTCCTTTCCGAGGACTATGTGGCGACCGTCGCCGGCACGGACATCAACGTCGCCCTGCCCGACGTGGACAAGTCGGCTCTCGTGGCCACCTTCACCGTGGCGGAAGGCAACATCGTCAAGGTAAACGGCGCCGCGCAGACCAGTGGCAAGACCGCCAACGACTTCACCTCCGGCGTGACATACGTCGTGACGGACGCGAACGACGCGAACCCCGTATCGTACAAGGTCAATATTTCCCTCGCCCCGGACAAGGCCCCGGCGCTGCTTTCGTTCTCCTTCGAGGTCGACAACAACGCGAAGGATATCGCCAAGACCCTTGTCGGTGAGATCAAGGGATCCGAAATCGGCGTCGCGGTACCGCAGCTCGCTGACGTCACGGGACTCGTCGCCACCTTCACTACCGGCGCGGGCAACAAGGTGACCGTGAACGGTGTGGAGCAGGTCAGCGGCGTGACGGTCAATGACTTCTCCAACCCGGTCGACTACGTGGTCACGAACCTGGACGGCTCGGCTAACGCCATCTTCTCCGTCACGCTGAACCGGCAGAAGGGTGAGTGGACCGCCGGCCCCGTCTATGATGCCGTTCCGGTCCATGCCGGCGCCCGCCTCCTGGTGAATCCCGTCGATGACGTCCCCTACGTGGGCTTCAAGCGGCACGAGCCTACCGAGGCTTCCGACCGCGATCCCGACAAGGACGAGAAACTGTACGCCATCAAACTCGTGGACGGCGCCTGGGTGAACATCGGCGAAGCCTTCAGCGACAAGGTCGGTTCCGACTATGACTTCATCCTTTCTCCTGCCGGCACGCCTTTCTTCGCCTTCAAGAACGCGGCGCTCACCCCGCAGGTCACGACGGTGATGAAGTATGACAACGGCAACTGGACCACCGTCGGCGAGAATTTGGGCACGGCCGCCACGAGCAAGGTCCATCTCTACGCCATCGCCGACAACAAGGTAGTGGTGTGCCAGGTCATGTCCAACAAGACCTTCGTGGGCCTCTGGGACGGCGCATCCTGGTCGACCGGCGGCATCGACGCTTTGGCCGGGGATCCGCGTCCGTTCGAGATCCGGATGGCCGGCGACGGCGAGAATGCCTATATGTTCAGCATCAACCGTGGTAAGGGACCCGACAATGTGAACTACGGCCACAACGTGATGAAGTTCGACGGAACGGCCTGGTCCGCTCTCCGTCAGAACTACCTGCGGGACGGCGCTACCCAGACCAGTATCGTCGGCTTTGACATTGCCGTGGCTCCGGACGGAACCGTGTACCTGATGACCGGTGACAACGCCGAGGACAGCGAGAAGTACCACCATCGGGTGGAGAAGTACAACGCTGCTGACGGTTCCTGGTCGCAGGTCGGCAGTACCATCGACTATGTCCTGACGTCGCGTTGCTTCTCCAAGATCGCCGTCGCTCCGGACGGGACGCCTTTCGTCGCCTACCCGAACGAGAGCGGCGACCCCAAGTCGATCGAAGTGATCTATTTCGACGCCGCGACCAAGCAGTGGTCCGCCCCTGTCTCGCTGGGCGACGGTGGCTTCGCGGGCGATCCGAACCTGAGCCTGACCTTCGATTCCAAGGGGAAGGGCTATGTCACCTGGGTCGAAAACAGCAAGCTGGTTGTCTTTACCTTCGAGTAGCCGATGCGCTTGACGCGACTACGGCCGGGCTGGCTCCCGGCCGTTCTTACCGCCGTGCTCCTCCTGGCCGCGCAGCCGGGAGGAGCGCAGCGGCTTCGTGTCGCCTTCGTGGGCGATCCGCAGGTGAATAGCGAGGAGGAACTCGACTATGCCCGGAAGTCTGTCTATGGAGAACTGGGAAGCCGCCGGGACGTGGACCTGGCCATCTTCCTGGGCGACCTTGTCAATGACAAGACGGACCTTCTTGCGCCTTCCCGCGCCTTGCTGGATTCGCTGCCTTTTCCCTGGGCCTGCATCCCGGGGAACCATGACCGGGATGTTTACGGACGGGGTCGGAACCGGGACATGGCCTCTTACCGTCGCTTCATCGGCGCGCCCGATACGACATTTGTCCGGGGAGGCGTCCGCTTCATCCTGATGGACGACGTCCGCGGGAAGGGAACCCGGGATTACGAGGCCGGTTTCCGGGATGACCAGAAGGAATGGCTCTCTTCGATTCTCGCCGGAACACCGCAGGAGATGCTTGCCGTCCTGTCGGCCCATATCCCTTTCTCGGAATTTACGGCCCTTGATTCCCTGGAGACCATTCTTTCACGGCATCCCCGGCTCCTGCTCATGAGCGCGCATACCCATACGATGGCCCGGCACACGCTTGTTTTTCCGGCCGGATTGGCCGTGGAGGAAGTGCTGACGGGGGCTGCGTGCGGCTCGTGGTGGCGGGGCGTTCCGGATGAACGGGGCATCCCGCTTTCCTACCAGAACTGCGGCGCTCCGCCATGTTATTACCTGGCTGAATTCTCCGGTGATGCCTACCGGCTGGATTATAAGGTCTTCGGGCGGCCGGCGTCGGAGAAAGCCTCGGCGCATCTGGTCGATTCCACCCGGCTTGTCCTGAACATCTACGGAGGAGCCGACGGCGGGACGGTCCGGGTGAAACTGCCGGGCCGGCTTCGCTGGATCACCGTCCCCGCCAGCGCGGAAGCGGCCCCCGAGCAACGTGCCGTGGCCCGTTTCAACAAAACGCTGGACGCCAGGTCCCGCGCCCGGAATCCCCTCCATATCCCCATGCGCCTCGTCAGCTCGCCCCATGTTTGGGCCGTTGACCTGGGCGGCTCTCCCCGGCTCCTCTCCGCCCTTCGCCGGTCGGTGGGGAAGCGGGTGAGAATCCGCTACAGCGATCCCTCGCTGTCCTTCTCGACCAGCGTGGAAGTGAAAGCCGAGGCGGCAGAATAGACAGGGGTTTATTCTCTTCCGTCGGGCACGACGGTGTACATGGTGTGGCCGTCGGGGGTGCACTTCAGGAGTTCGAACAGCTGCGCGACCGTCACGAAGACGTAGCCTTGCTTTTTCAGCACCGGAATGGCCTCGTCGAGCGCTTCGACAGTGGCCTCGTTTCCGTCAAAGTCATGCAGGAGGTAGATGGCTCCGGGTTCCGCGTTGGCGATGATGCCTTCCCGGCGGGCGTCCTTATCGACCGTCGCCACCCAGTCCTCACAGCCTTTGCCGCAGATGAAGGTCAGGTCGATCCAGTCGTACATCTCGGGCTTGACGTCGATGTACGGCGGGCGGAAGAACTTCGGAACCTGGCCGGTGATCTGCTCGATCATCCTGGAGGTCGCCAAGATTTCCGTTTTGACCTGCTCCTCGTCCATCTGGGACATCCTCGAATGCGTGAGGGAATGGTTGCCGATCTCGCAGCCCAGTTCCAGGGCGCGCTTCATGTT
>JAEEGJ010021004.1_pt1 | contig 14109 bp, 11 predicted proteins | sample 8958761 | NCBI WGS metagenome assembly JAEEGJ01 (sample SAMN16246546, study PRJNA631951) | gut metagenome | biome: gut microbiome; feature: rumen; material: RS-attached | host: Bos | place: Iran: Karaj | collected 2018-10 | reverse complement strand
TCAACGTTGTGTTCCCCCTCATCAACGAAGTCGTGAAGATGGACCTCCGTACCGAGGTACTCGACGTCCCCAAGCAGGAGGTCATCACAAAGGACAACTCTCCTGTGGATGTCGATGCGGTCATCTACATCAAGGTAACCGATCCGAAGAATGCCTTCTTCGAGGTCACCAACTACAGGTTCGCCACTGTGAACCTCGCTCAGACCACCCTCAGGTCAATCATCGGAGACATGGAGCTGGATGAGATTCTTTCCTCCAGAGAGAAGATCAACGTCAGTCTGAGGGACATCCTCGACGAGAACACCGACAAGTGGGGTGTGAAGATCGAGGCCGTAGAGATCAGGGAGGTCAACCCTGCAAGGAAGGTCAAGGACTCGATGGAGGAGCAGACCTCGGCGGAGAGGAAGAGGCGTGCTGCCATCCTGGAGGCTGACGGTCAGAAGAGGGCTGCAATCCTCGAGGCAGAGGGAAAGAAGAGGTCCCGTATCCTGGAAGCAGAAGGTCTGAGGCAGTCGATGATCCTCGAAGCGGAAGGTAAGAGACTCGCCACCATCCTGGAAGGACAGGGAGAGGCACAGAAGCTGAGGATAATGGCCGTCGGTGCCGCATCCATGGATTCCAAGGCAATGTCCGTTCTTTCCATGCAGACCCTGCAGAAGGTCGGTGAGGGAGAATCATCCAAGATATTCTTCCCGCTGGAGGTCACCAAGCTGATCGAAGGCGTGTCTGAATACATGGGAACCGCCAAGAACGTTCCCGACAGGGAAGTGTCCGACGTGGACTCCATCCGTAAGGCCGTCGGCGATCCCGATGACATCCTCGGACCGATCCCGACCATCGAGGAGATCAACGAGGAGACATCCAAGGCCGCCAAGGTAAAGGAAGAGATCGACGACGACATAATTCCGGACGAGAAGATCTGAAACAACAGGGGGCACAGCCCCCTTCTTTCATTCTGCAGTTTTTGTGCATAATTGTTTTTATATCGTTCCAATAATCCACGGCACATGATTCAGTGTCCGCGCGGTACAAGGGATTTCCTCCCTGATGAGATGGAGAAACGCAGGTTCTATGAGAACAGGCTCAGACATACCGCACAGACATTCGGTTTCAGGGAGATCGAGACCCCTATCTTCGAGGATGCGGAACTCTTCATCCTCAGGTCCGGACCCAACGTCCTCAAGGAGCTCTACGCTTTCAAGGACAAAGGGGACAGGGACATCGCGCTCCGTCCCGAGATGACGGCGCCCGCCATCAGGATGTTCGTCAACGGTATGAGCAACGATCCCAAACCGATCAAGATATTCTATTTCGGACAGTGCTTCAGATACGAGAGGCCTCAGAGCGGAAGGTACAGAGAGTTCTTCCAGTTCGGTGCCGAACTTATCGGTTCCGCTACTCCAGAGACGGATGCAGAGGTCATCTGCATGGCAGCGTCCATGATCAAGGAGCTCGGTCTGAAGGATTACAAGATTCACATCGGACACATCGGGGTCCTCAGGCAGGCCATTGCAGATGCCGGAGTCCCTAAAGAGAGGACAGCGGAAGTCCTTCAGAAGCTCGACAAGAAGCTATACGACGAGGCACGCCCCCTTTTGGAGGAGATGGGCGTAAAGGCCGATGTCATCGATTCCATCTTCACTCTCACCGAGACCGTTGGGGGCACAGAGGTTCTCACAAAGGTCCCCGGAGAGGCAGGCGATTACCTCAGGCAGGTGACCGCTTACATGCACGCCATGGGTGTGGACAATTTCGATATCGATCTCGGAGTCGTACGCGGATTGGATTACTACACAGGAATGGTCTTCGAGGCAGAGGCGCCCGCTCTGGGAGCGGAGAAGCAGATCTGCGGAGGAGGTTCTTACACCCTGTCTGAGCTTTTCGGAGGGGAGAAGGTGTTCTCTACTGGATTCGCGATAGGATTCGACAGGATACTGCTAGCGATCGAAAAGGAGGGACAGGTCTACGAACCCAAGGGAATAGATGCCTATGTCGTACCTGTTTCCGACGATGTCAGACTGAAGTCCGCTGAAATTGTTGCCTCTCTCCGTGCCGCAGGTATCGCTTCAGACATCGACATCATGGGACGCAAGATAGCAAAGGCCATGAAGTATGCTTCAGCAATCAGGGCGAAGTACGCGGTGATAGTCGGAGCCAAGGAGCTTGAGGAGGATTCTGTCACTCTCAGGGATATGACTTCCGGTGAACAGAAGTTAGTGAAGATCAAAGAGTTGGTCGATTCCATCCGGTGAAATAATTTAAGAATCCCGTAACATTCACCTGTGAAAAGGTAATAATACGTTCGTAAAGATTCCAATACCATGACAATGGCCGATCGTGTCGTATCTAGCACCGATGGCGATGATAAGGATAAGGTAATAGATTTTTGGGATCGTTATTCGAAACCGTTCAGTGATTACACCCGTGAAACCCTACAATTTAATGATTGGGTTGGAAAGAAGATATCTCTTCTTTTCCCAGACATTAACAACCTCAGGGTCGCCGATATCGGTACAGGTGCCGGATTCATGGCGATATCGTTGGCACAATTGGGTCACGATGTTGTTGCCACAGATGTCAGTGAGAAGATGCTCGAGGAAGCAAGAAAGAATGCCGATGAATATGGTGTGAAGATCGATTTTAGGCTTGATGACATAGAGCATACCAAATTGGAAAAGGAACACTTCGACATCGTGATACTCAGAGATGTGATCTTCAACATTAAGCACATCAGGGGAGCGTCATCTGAAGTCATAGGGCTGATCCGTCCAGGAGGGTACTTGTTCGTGGCAGATGGGAACTATTTTCTCCATTGTCATGATGAGGATTATCTTCACAGACATGATTATTATTACGTTCGTGACAGGAAGAGCGAGTATCAAAAGATGACAGAAATGTCCGATTCATGTTATAGGGAATTGGAGGATATTGTCAAATCGTTCGAGGTCAATACTGTATGTCGGCCGTATGCAGATCTGCTTCTCTTAACTAGGTTTGGATTGGAGAACATAACCATCACTTGTAATGATCCGGACGAGTATCAGAGGCTGACCGAGTATGGTTGGACAAAGGTCCCGTTTAGGTATACGCTTGTAGGTCAGAAACCATATGATGACGGTCAATCTGGTTTTATTGACGGTCATTTCATTGAAAACATTTTCAAAGAAAAGGAAATGGTTGTAGAGAATCTCTCCAAGGTGTTCGATGCGTTATCCAACCCTGACAGGGTGAAAATTCTCAGTGTTCTTATCGAGGGTCCGGCAAATGTCGGAAAAATCTCTAAAGCGGTCAAACTTTCCGAGAAGATGACCTCATATCATCTGACTCTGATGAAGGATATTGGCATCGTAAATAGTGAGAAAAATGGGAGGGAAGTCATATACTCCCACACAGATATGCCAGCAGTTCTGACTCTATTTAAAATCGCCTTCGAGATTTCATCGCATCATTGATTGTCCAAATATTTTTGGGATGTTATGTTGTCGAACTGTCTGTTTTAAATATGGTTCGTTAAAATCATCGTTTGGATTATTCATCCAACGGTGATATAATGGAAAATCAGAAAACAGTGCTCATCGTGGCAATCGTGGCGATAGTAGCCATCGTCGCTGTGGGCGCATTCATCTTAATGAATAACAATGGGAACGGAGGAGGGGATGTTGACCCGGACGATTACCTTACACCTAACTCTGGTAATGCAAAGGTGACTTCAATAGACACAAAACTTCTCGTATTCGGAAATGCGAACAACGACGTCTATCTCAACAAGGAAGATGTGACTTTTATTCAGAACATTGTTGACGGAAAGACTAAATGGGATAAAAAGGCCAACCCTCTCGCCGACACTAACGCTGATGGCGAGATCACAGACAAGGATGTAGGTCTTCTCAAAGAGTTCCTCGACAACAATAAGGCTCCCATGTTCTATCTCAACTCGCTTCTTGAGACCAAGAAGATTCAGTTCCCGCTTACAGGAAATATCGTTATTTCACAGTACATCGATGCCGATATGCTGAAAATCTGTGGAAAATACGATCTGATTACTGCTGGTACTGATGAAATTAAACCTAATGAGGATGTTTATCCTGGTTCGTCCAAGTGGAAGAATGTCGGCGGATATCCGTACGATTACGAGAGGGTAGTAGCCTCTGGTGTAAGTATTACCCTTGGGCAGGATTACAATTATGATGAGACTTTCGACAGACTCGTAGAGAATGGATACTCCTCTTACAGGCTCGACACTGTTAAGCTGTATGAGGGAAGGTACATGAACAACATCGATGCTGTCAATTGTACCGTCACACTAGGAGCTCTCTTCGGAAGCTTCAATGTATCTACCTACAAAGAATACCTAAATTATGTTGCCAACATTAACGAAATCGTTGAGAAGGCAACCTCGGGTATTACTACCTCCAAGAGCTATTCTTTGGTCCTTTCCCACGCTACTACTTCGCCTGCTGACATGGGAATAGACAACAGGTCTTCTGGACTGACCAACTACTCTGATGTTGACATGGCAGAAAGCCTGAAGATGACCCCCTCCTATCCAGTCGGAGCTGAGGGATACATAAGAGGATTGACCATTGAGGACATTCTCAAGTACAATCCTGACGTAATTTTCATCGAGGAATCCAACGGTTCCCAGACATACGATGATTTCCATGCAAAGGTTAACGAGATCGCTGGATGGTTCAAGTCATCTGGATACAAAGGTACCATTATCGGTATCCATTGGAATGTCTGCGGAAGCTCTGCTTTCGTAGCCGCACTGCCCCTTTTGGCAGTTTATACATACGGGATCAGCGTTTACAGCGAAGATTCTGCATGGCAGGATTTGGCGACCTATTATAACAGCTTCCTCGGAGGAGATTACACCGTAGATGAATTGAAGCATTCGATCTACGGGCCTTTCAAAGTTCAGTAATCACTTGGATAAACCTTTTCCCCCTCTTCATGAGGGGGTCTATAAACGGATGTGCGCAAATGAAATTCATCGATGATATAAGCGAGGATCCGCTGATAGCCAGGCCTCTGGTCAATGTGGTCAGGAAGTGGTCCTCAAACGACGAAGAAGATGAACCGGGATTCAAGAAGCAGATGATGGATTATCATCGTACCCTTAAAAGACGCTTAGTTTTCATCCTTCTTTGTGTCGCGATCATGGTGATAGCTGCTGGATATGCGGTCGCATACGGTCCTTTGGATATAGGCTTCATAGACGCATATATTACGATTTGGAACCACATAATAGGGAATATTACGGATACCGGGATGGATTACATAATCATAACTGTCAGATCTCCAAGAATAGTTGCCGGAATAATCGGAGGCATAGGTCTGGCAGTATGCGGTGTCGTCATGCAGAGCGTTCTTAGGAACCCCTTGGCAGATCCGTATACGACAGGAGTCTCCTCGGGAGCAGGATTCGGAGCGACCTTGGCTATAACCGTTGGTTTTTCAGTTGTCAGCAAGACGCCGACAATTATTTTGGCATTCCTGTTCTCCATGTTGCCGACACTGGCCATCATCCTGATGTCGAGGCACAAATCCTCTTCGTCACCAACGGTTATGATCATGTTCGGTATCGGACTAATGTACATATTCAACGCATTTACCACAGTGATGATGTTGTGGTCTAACCCAGATGACCTTGCAGCAGTCTATCAGTGGCAGGTTGGAAGCCTTGCAAAGGTCACGTGGGATGACATTCCATATATGCTTGCTCTGGTAATACCTGGAACACTTTTGGTTCAATTAATGGCAGGCAAACTCAACGTCTTAGCTACAGGGGACGATAATGCAAAGGCATTAGGGCTTAACCCGCATCGCACTAGGATTCTCTTATTGGCACTCACCGGCCTGATATCGGCGGCAGTCGTTAGTTTTACCGGAATTATAGGTTTCGTCGGTCTAGTGACCCCACACATTGTTAGGATATTCATAGGTGCGGACAACAGGTACCTTATCCCCGCATCAGCACTTTTCGGTGGCATGTTGATGGTAGTGGCAGATCTGCTTGGAAGATGCGTGATCCCGGATGCCACGCTCCCTGTAGGGGTGGTCATGGCGTTCGTCGGAGGCCCAACCTTCATATGGCTGCTGATGAGGAAAGGAAACAAGGCATGGTGATATCATGGGATTCAAAGATTGGAAACTGGAGCTCAAGAATGCCTTCAAAGAGGATGAGGATATACAGTCCGAACTCGCTGAGATTGTTATGAAGAATGTTTCTTTTGGATACGAGCCAGAGAATCCTGTCATAACAGATATTAATTTGACCCTGAATGAGCCTGGGCTGTACTGTATCGTCGGCCCTAACGGGGTGGGGAAATCCACTTTGATCAAGTGCATGTGCAAAATTCAGGATCTTACTGAAGGCGATGTTACGATAAATGGGCGCAGCATTAGGGCTATGAGTCACAAGGATGTCTCCAAGTACATCGGATATGTGCCGGTATCAACAGGTGACGTATTCTCTATGTCTGTTCTCGAGACCATACTGGTCGGGTGCCAAAGCAAGAATTCAGATGAATCAAAGATTAAGGCTGTGTACAAGAGCATGAGTCTACTGAACATCAACGATCTCGCTTCGAAGAATTTCGGCGAATTATCTGCTGGGCAGCACCAGAAGGTTGCCATAGCTAGAGGCATCGTTCAGAAGCCTAAGATATTGATCTTGGATGAACCCACGGCGAATCTGGATGTCAAATATCAGGTGTATGTGACGGAATTGTTGCGTGCACTGGCAGAGCATGAGAAGATGATGGTGTTGATGATCAGCCATGATCTAAACATGTCCGCGAAGTACGCACATAAGGTCATAATGATGTCTAGGCCAGGGGTCATCTATAAGATAGGAGATCCCGAGGAGGTCTTGACCAAAGAGAACATCGAAGCGGTATACGGAGTGTACTGTAAGATTCTGCATGATGATGAATTCGGTGTACCCATAGTGGTTCTTGGACAGTCCATGATGGATGAGGAAGGGAATCTTGTGGGCGAAAACAGTAAAAATGCAATGGAGGAATTGGAAAATGGTAGGGAAAGAAGCAGGGAAATCAACGCTAAAGTTCTGGGGCGAATCGGCCAGAGGATACAAAGAGGGCGTGAAGAAAGAGCTCGAGAGCAAGAACATAAGTGATAAGTGGATCAAGAAGATTCTCGAGAATGCTCCCGATAAGGATAAGCTCAGAATTCTCGACATCGGTTGTGGCCCTGGATTCTTCACTATCAACTTCAGCAAACTCGGGCATGATGTTACGGGAATCGACATCAGCCGCGAGATGGTGATGGTAGCAAAGGAAAATGCCGAAGAACAGGGTTTGACATGTGACTTCAAGGTAATGAACGCTAATACATTGGAATTCCCTGACAACACATTCGATCTGATCATCAACAGAGTCGTCACATGGACACTGCCCGATCTCTACGAGTGCTACCGTGAATGGAGGAGGGTATTGGCTCCAAACGGTCGTCTCATCGTCTTCGATGCCAACCATTACGCCAACATTTTCGACGAGGAAAGGGCAAAGAAGATGAGACTGATGATGCGTCAGCACATCCTGGATGGAAAGGAACCCTTCACTGATCATTTCGATTTCCACGTCAGGTGGAATTACTGGGGAGACTGCCCTATGATTGGAACTCCCAGGCCCAAATGGGACAGGAACATGCTCTACAAGCTATGCTTCGTGAACATCTACACCGAGGAGAATCTCTTCGGGGATATGGAAGGGAGCGGGACAGCAGAGCCTATGTTCATGATCAGGGCAGAGAAGCCCAGTCAGGAAGAGGAGAACGAATTCATAGTCAATGAGTATTGGAACGCTATTGCCGGTTGCGTGAGCGCCAGAGCGGTGCAGATGCTCTCAAACGGTCTTGCGGAGAAGTATGCGGACGCCATCGCTTCCAAGATTCCAGCAGGTTCCAATGTCCTGGACCTGGGAACGGGATCAGGTGTTGTGGCCATCTCTCTCGCGAAGAAAGGATTCAAGGTCACAGGAGTGGATCGTGCGTTCGCTATGATCGATATGGCGAAGCTCACGGCGCAAGAGCAGAAGGTCGATGTAGAGTTTATTGAAGCCGATGCCGAATGTACCGGACTCGACGAAGGTTTGTTCGATGCAGTGATTCTCAGGAATGTCGTATGGAACTCATTCCACCCTGAGAACATACTGAATGAAGCCGAGCGTCTTCTCAAGAAAGGAGGCACATTGATCATTACCGATGGTAACTGGCTAGCGGATGTTGGTGATTGGGAGAATGCGAATCCCAAGTCCGATGTGTTCCCTAACTGCAAGAAGCGTGACCTAGGGCTCGGAGCTTATGACGTCATCAACGTCTACTATAACAGGCTCCCCTTGAATCTCGAGAGAAGACCTTCCTGGGATGACAAGAAGCTGAAGGCCGACGGCATGACTGTCGAGGTCTGCGAGAAGTTCGATGATCCCATGATCACTGAGGATCTCAAGCCGATACTCAAGAGCGGCTTCATAGTGGTAGCTAAGAAATGAACTATCCAGCCGTCCGAGTCATCGGACGGCCTACCATTTTCGAAGGGATCTGATGGTAGAGGAAACAGAGAACATTAGCATAATGGGTACCAACCCCGCGAAGGCCATCAGGACAATGTCCATTCCCCTGATGTTCGCTTTCTTGCTAGCCAGCGTTCAATTGTATATAGATTCGTTCTGGTGCGCAGGTCTGGGCCCCGATCCGAACTCCGCCATAACGCTGGCGGGACCCATATACTGGATAATACTGGATGTGGGAGCAGGTCTGGGCGTCGGTGCATCTACGGCAATATCCCGTGCACTGGGTGCTAAGAACTATGCCCGTGTGAACAGTTTGGCATCCCAGATCATCGTCCTGATGGTTCTGGTCTCTATTGTGCTGTCATTTATCCTGTTCCTTGTATCCGAACCGCTGATCTCTTTCATGAGCGGAGGAAAGAATGTTGACCTTAGCATGGAGTATCTGATCCCCTATCTTGTCTGCAGCCCGTTCCTGATGTTGAATGGTATCATCCTAGGAATGCTGAGGGCCGAAGGGGAGGCCAGACGTTCATCAGCTCTTTCCATATTCGCATCCTTAATCAATATTATCATGGATCCTATCCTGATCTATGTTCTCGATCTTGGTCTCTTCGGTGCTGCTTGGGCTACATGTCTATCATTCATCGTTACCACAGTGATCGGGCTGTGGTGGTATCTTCGCGGCAGACTGTTCATCAAACCTTCATTCAGGAACTTCCATTTCATAAAGGAGCAGATTTGGGATATCTGCAGGGTCGGAATACCTCATTCTTTGGAGCTTGCGGTCATACCCATGCTGATGATGCCCCAGAACTCTCTGGTCGTCGCTGTGGGAGGGACGGATGGAATGATTACCTACAGTCTCCCATACCGTTACATCTCCATTGCAATGGTGCCGGCACAGGCCATAGCAGCCGCCATGATTCCCGTCGCATCTTACTCTATAGGAAGAGGGGACAGGGAGAATGTTATGTTCAGTTTCAAATACTCCGCCAAGCTGATAGCACTTATCAGTATCCTTCTGACGATAGTCCTTATGATATTCGCGGATCCGTTCGCTTGGGCGTTCACATACACTGACGATATGGCGCAGTTCAGGGATGAGATAGCGATGGTGATCAGGATCTATGCTCTGGTCCTGATCACGATAACCGGAATACACTTGTGCTCATCGATACTACAGACTCTATGCTATTCTCAGCTCGCTACCGTCACGATGTTCATCAGGGAGATAATATTCCTGGTCCTGTTCTACATTTCTACCTTCTTCGATATGACTGCAATCTACTGGTCACTTGACATAGCAGAGACGGCAGGCGCATTGCTGATGGTTGCATGCGTACTATATGCATTGAAGAAGACCATACCTAAGTCAGGGATAGTTATGGAAAGATTCAACTCTGTTTGATCTCAAGTCTTCTTGAATACAGAGATGAAACTGCTTCCGACTATCTCGCGGATGCTCTTGTCGATTAGCATGTCATCGAAAGTGTTGCTCTCCACCAATACCATCCCAAGACCTTGACATTTAGAAATTTCCCACTCAGGACGGCATTTAATCGTGAGAGGTAGGTTCCGGAACACAGGGTCGATGACATCCGTTCCGCCGAAACCGGTCTCTCCAGACCTGATGCGGACCCCGTCATCGTTGAGTGCAGGACGTTTGGTGGATAGTTTGGAAATCCAGTCAGAATCGATAATGGCTAGGATGCCGTCTTTATTCAGGACTCTGAACGCCTCTTTCAACACTTTTTCGGGTTCATCGAACGCCCACAGGCTGTTACGGATGACAATAGAATCGAAATGATTGTCATCGAATGGAATCTCACAGGCATCTGCCATGATAAACTTAGCGTTCGATGCGACCTCCGATGCACATCTTTTGGCCTCCTTAATCATTTCCTTGGATGAATCGATACCAACGGCATCTAATCCTTCGGAATCTGCTGCTATCGTCAGGAATCCAGCACCGCAGGCCAGGTCCAGAAGTTTGCCCTTACGGAGATATTCCTCAAGACTGGCGAAATACTCTCTGCCTCTACCATCTTTACACAGTCTATGACATGTTCCGCTGTCGAAAGGCGCCAAGCCATCCCAGTATTCATCCGTCAGCATCCTGCGCTCATCCTCTATGGACGGTTTCTCAGCGCATATTAGGAACAACGGGGCTGCATCTTCAGGATTAGGCATCCTGTCAAGTTCAGTGCCCACCAAACAGTCTATACAGGTAACAATATTGAAAAATCTGAGTTTGATGAGCATGTTACGGTCCCATTGCGGGCGAGGCATCCCCAGCATCGGACGTGTTTCCATGTATGAGCTGCGGAACATGAACCCCGTATTGACGGAACCGGAATCCACCCCTGCAATCTTCATCTCACGGATGAGTTCTCTAAAGATCCTGTCATGTTCTGGATCGAAGAAATTCAAATTGAAGTTGGAATCGAAAACGAGGATACGGCCTCCTGGTGAGAGGACTCTTCTCCACTCCCTGTAACAATCCATCATGTCAGGTATGGTCCAGGTCACGTTACGGTTGATTATGAGGTCGAATGTATTGGAATCGAATAACAGGTTGTCGGCATTCATCGGGCGGAAGTCACAACTGACACCAAACTCATGAGCATTCCTCTCGGCTTGTTTCAGCATGCCTATGCTGAGATCGACGCCGGTGACATCATGTCCGTCCATTGCCAGAGCTATGGAGAAGAAACCTGGCCCAGTGCCTATATCAAGTACTTTGAGTCTCTTTTTCTTGGGGGCATATTTGTAGACAAGGTCCATCCAGATATCCTTATCGGACGATCTGAGCTGTTCCTTGACTATCTCGCTGTATTCTTCCGCTGCGGAATTCCATGCTTCTATCGTTGTGGATTCCTCATCCATTCAATAGCCCCAAATTATACTCTATTGGATGATATTAAAAGAGTGGAGATATGGGTATGCAATAGTCCAAGAAAAGTTGGACTATTGTACCTACTGACCTTCTCTTAATGCTTATCCATCTCTTGGTTCAGAAGGAAATCTGCGCGTGGGATCAGTTCCTCTGACCTGCCTACGTTGCGGAACCTCACATTAGGTATCATTGAGGACAGATTCTTCGCATCATCATAGAGTGCCTTCATGTCAGGATTCTTTACCTTGTATTCTCCGTTCATCTGTCTGATGACCAGTTGGGAATCCATGACGAACTCTGCTTCGGTGCCTTTCAGGTCCAGGACCTTTGCGATGCCGGCTATGAGTCCCCTGTATTCGGCATAATTGTTGGTGTGGATCCCTAGATACTCCGCATGCTCGTGTACGACCTCGCCGTCCTCTACGACAACAATCGCGTACGCGGACTTTCCCGGATTCCCTCTGGAGCCTCCGTCGGAGTACACAGTGAACATCAGTACACCAGTTCCCTTGAGGCCCTGTTCTTCTCATCGACAAGAATGACGTTAGCCTTGATGGGCTGGTCGGTGAGTTCGAATCCCATGATGATGACCTTGTCCCCTTCTTTGCAGAGGTGTGCCGCAGCACCGTTAATGGCGATGATGCCTGAATCACGTTTGCCGGGAAGGATGTATGTCTCGAAGCGGTTCCCGTTGTTCACATCAGCGATGAGGACCTTTTCTCCGTTCCACATTCCCGCTTTCTCGAGGAGAGCCTCATCTATGGTGATGCTTCCCTCGTAATCGAGGCGGGTCTCGGTGACGGTGGCCCTATGGATCTTGCTGCGGAGCAACCAACGCATATTTCTCGATACATCCGCATCGTTTATCATAGTGTCGGTGGTATGGTCAGTAACACTTTGACAATACAAATTGTTAATTTATATACTGAGAAAATGTGGCAACAGCCATCCGAAAACAGTGGATAAAGGCACCGCCCGGAAAGAGAACCTGAACGGCATCGGATGTCAGAAGAACACAATTCTTAGTCGAAAGAGAAAAGATGAGCGCCCTGGACGGAATTTGAATCCGTGTCGAAGCCTCGACAGGGCTTCATGATAGGCCGCTACACTACCAGGGCAACAATCCAGAGTATAATGGATTCATATTTAACCGTTTGGGGAGCATGATAGAACCGTATCCATAGGGCTAGCAGGGAGACTGCTGGGAAGTGGTCTTTTATCCTCATCGGTAGATGCCGAATACATGCCATTAGGGGATCCACACGGAGCGAATTTCGAATACACGGTGGAAGGTCTGCCGGAATCGGTCCATGTATGCACAGTCCCCGTCAGGGATGTTTCCAGGGCGTTGGGATTTTACAAGGACATTCTGCACATGGAGGTCCTATCGGAGGATGACAGGGAAGCATATCTCATCAGAGGGGACTGCAGGATCATCCTCAAGAAGTCAGATTCTTCGGGTGTCGATACCGGCCTCTATTTCGGTGTGGATTCTCCGTATAACACGCGCAGGCGTTTGATCGACGAGGGTGTGGTCTTCGCACAGGAGCCCAAGCGCGGACCGTTCGGCACATTCTGTTCGATTCGCGATGATGACGGGAACGTCATCCATCTGATAGAGAGAAACGCGGATTTCAAAAAGGAGTGAGGGGTCTCCCCCTCGATTATTGTTTCAGTCTCCAAGGTTGGCTTTGGCGATGGCCTCATCCAGTTCCTTCTGGAGTTCTGGGGGCAGTCCGTTGATGGAACCGCCGGAGAGGAATCCCTTGACGATCATGCTGACCGCCTCATCCTCGCTGAGTCCTCTGGACATGAGGTACTCGATCTGATCCCTTGCGACCTTACCGACAGCCGCCTCATGGGTCATCTCGACATCTGCGATATGAGCTTCCAGCTCGGGGATGGCAAGAGTCGTTCCTCCATCCTTCAGGATGATGCTCCTGCATTCGAGGTGTCCCTTGGATTCTGGTGCGTTACCGACCATGCGTCCTCTGGCGCACATCTTTCCGCCCATGGAGATGGATCTGCTCATGATCTCCGCCCTGGATTTCCTTCCGTTGAGGTTGACCATTCCGCCCGTGTCGATGTCCGAACTCTCGTGAGCGATGCACATGGTGTTGTATGTGGCCGAGGAGTTGTCTCCGAGTGTTGCCACAGGGAAGCTCTGGAGAGTTCCGACAGGGTTCAGGATGACGTAGTTGTTGGTGTAATGGCTGTTCTTACCCACGATACAGTTGGTCCTGGGGCGGACTCCCGTCTGCTTCCCCCAGCTGTGGATCATGCTGAATGTCAGGCTGGAGTTGTCTCCGATGTAGATCTCGGATACGCCGACGTGCAGGGCATCGTTCGCATGGTGGGCAGTTGAACATCCTGTGATCATCTCCAGCGATGCATCGTCCTCGACGATGATGATATTGTGGAGATTCTGGATGGACTTGTTCTTGTTCAGAAGCATGCAGGTCTGGAGAGGATACTTGATGTGGTATCCGGACTTCACCCTGACGAAGTAACCGTCACCGTCCTCTAGGTAGGTCTTTGCGGTGTACTTGTCCTTGGTGGGGTCCATAGCCTTCCAGTAGTAGTCTTTCAGTCCGTCGTATTTCTTCACAGCCTCTGCTGTACTCATGAGCTCCAGGCCCTCCTGCACCTTGGGGGAGCAGTGGCTGGGCTTGTTGTCGA
>JAEEGJ010020999.1_pt1 | contig 14112 bp, 6 predicted proteins | sample 8958761 | NCBI WGS metagenome assembly JAEEGJ01 (sample SAMN16246546, study PRJNA631951) | gut metagenome | biome: gut microbiome; feature: rumen; material: RS-attached | host: Bos | place: Iran: Karaj | collected 2018-10 | reverse complement strand
TAATCCAACGAACGGCCGCCATAAGGGTCGTTGGGGTTGTGTGTGACAGCGCAATTGGAGCAGTCAATGTCTCCCGAATAAATAGCCGAAGATGCACAGCGCACAATACCGGCTATCGTGTACTCCCTGTCATTGTGCTGAACGACCTCTTTAAAAATCGTTTGTCCGTTGGCAACGGCCCCAATACAACGCTCCCATAGCAGGTTGCCGTTGGCATCGGTGCGGAACACCCACCCGGCACTATCATTGTCATCGGCAAGATTAAGATGCGCAGCACTGGCCACATCACCATTATTTGAATATGTGGCACCAAACACCATGAAGCCTCCATCCTTCAACGGGAATACCTTAAAAGAAACGTCATAATTAGTACCGCCATAACACTTGCTCCAGATAATGTTTCTGTTTTCATCCAATCGTAACAGCCAAACATCAGAAGTAAGGTTGCCATTAGGAATGTTGTGTAAAGTACCATAATGCCATCCACTGCCTGCCAAATCACCAGTTTCGCCGTATGCATCGCCGCAGCAAATGTATCCGCCATCTTCAAGTTCCACGACGGTAGCAAAACCGGACCTCTCATGTGGATTTTCGCGTGTGCTACCATAGCAAGCATTCCATTCCACATTTCCAGTGTCATCCAACTTGACAATCAGGCCATTCATGTTCATGGGGATTGGGCCGCCGCACGGATTTAGATTTCCATAATTGTTTCCCACAGGATCTGCTGTCATGGTTACAATATACCCTCCGCGGGAACTTCTTTCCACGTGGTACAAATTATCTTGCCCAAATGTCCCCAATGTGGTTTCCCACTTCATGTTTCCAAGGCTGTCCAAAGCCACAATCCAACCATCCCCATTACCATAAAGATGGCTGATGTCACATCCACCCGAATGGTAATTGGCATGACAAATCAGTCCTCCGTCATGATCCAATTCTCCGTTTGCGACATGGTCATAAGCAAGCCCTAATTGTGTGCCATATCCCCTAGTCCAAATCTCTCCACCATCTGCATTGATTCTTTTTGCTACTATGTTTTGGTTCTGAGCATTATTATCGCAAATGTCAGGAAACCCTACTCCTGCCAGATAATATTCATTTTTGTCGCCAATTTTAAACATGAACCCCATACCATCTGAAAAGCCCATGTCCCCATAGCACCAACTGTCAATAATCTCATAATCATGGTCTATTTTAACAATCCAACAGGGATCGCTCGCTCTACTTTCTTCACAGTTTTGAGGAACATGCCCCGTCCCGGCATAGTCCCTTGCCGTATTTCCCACCAGCATTATATAGTCATCCTCCATAACCATCCCAACACAAACTTCTTGGCCATATCCTCCAAAGCATTGCTGCTTGTCGATGCGGATTTGCCCTTGCATCGTCGCCCCTCCCGCCATCAGCAGGAGCGCAAGTAGGGTGTAAAATCTTGTTGTTTTCATCGTATTATTGTTTTATCCATTTTCCGTTTGCTTCATTTTCCTAAAGCAGCATTAATCCGCTGATGCTCGCTCTCCACGTATGCACCCAAAGTCTTCGCAATTTCGGGATAGAAGTCGTTGAAAGTCGGATACTTGTCGCGATGGCACTTGTATTCTTTTAATGCATTTACCAACTCGGGCATCCAATGGAAACCTCTGCCAATTTGGTCATACATCTCCGCTTCCACCTGCTCGGCAGTGAAGCCATTCTCCTCCATATAGATGATGACGACAGCACGAACAATGCTTTCATTGAGCACAGGTGTTGCGTTTCCATAGGCTTGCCAGTTCATCATCCTTTTTGTCAAAGCATACAAATCCTCTCCAACTGGCATTATCAAGGCATTGTTTGTCTCGTTCTCAAGAAGAGGATTGACAAACGAATGGTTGAATTCATGAATTAAAGTTGAGGCATATCTGTTACCATGTTCATAAGCCTTTCCCGTTTCTTTATCCAAAGAGTAACCAGCGATGGCAAAAACTTCTCTCTTTTGACCTGGGAATTGGCGGCTTGGACCATAATTGGACCCTCCGTTGGTGAATCCAATAATAACTGTATAGATTTCCTCGGGAGCCATACCATAAAAACTGGAATACCAATCCTGATTAAAATACTGCATCACATTGTTTCGGTAGGCTTGAAGCCCTTCCTCATAGAAATCCTGATGCTGTACATAGAATTCATGGAAGCGCGTATCAGTGTAAAACTGGTTGATGTACATTAGGCAGGTGTCAAGATTGACGTTTTTCCATCTCTTTTCGAGCGTTGTGGAATCAATGAGACGCACTGTCTTTCCGTCCGTTTCGGTGTGCAAGGACATACTGGCCACGGCATCATAGCCAATACTGTATTGGGGTCTCAGGCTTTTTAGGTAAACCACCGCAGGATGTGATTCAAAAGGAGCAAACCAAGCCTCGGTTTCTTCTGTGTACTGGCCAGCCCTATCCATGTGATACTCTTCAAAGCCAGCAGCACGAGCCATAATGCTCAACAGTTCAATTGTTTCCGAAGCCTCAACTTTGACTTGTTGTGCTTGCATTTTCCACCCGCCCATCAATAACAGGGCTGCAAGCAGGCCGTAAATCTTTAAGTTCTTCATATTCTGTTGATTTTAAAATTGTTATTCTTTTATCCACTTCCCACTTTCCGCTTCGGTCACTGAGCCTGTCGAAGTGCCGACAACCACCTTCCATATATATGTCCCCGCAGGCCATCCTTCGGCATTTATTGAAGTCACATTCTCCGTAATCTCCTGCCTATAAATCATCCTCCCACTCATATCATACACCTCCACCTGCGTATCCTGCAATCCCGTCCTGATATTCAGCACATCCTTCCCCGGATTGGGATAGGCGATGGCCACTTTCAGACCGTTGTCGTGAGCTTCGTCGATGCCGAGAAAAGCTTCAGCCGGGAATTTGGTGACCGAACTCCAGTATTGGTTGCTGGCTTCCATGTTTCTTGAATGAGAAACTATTATGGCACCGCTGTCATGAGTGGCGACGACGGCTCTTGCCCAAGTGTTGATCCTGCCTCCTTCAAAAGCATAATAAACGGTGGATATGGTGTCGAAATCCAAATCAAGGTGCTCTATCATCATCCATGAGTCCTTAGTCGAATTGAAACCGATGTTCAAGGCGTATGCGAAAAAGAACGAATTATCATCCGTAAAATCAACCGATTGCATATAAGCTGGAATATCGTAGTCAAGGGTTCCCCTCTCCAAAAAATGGATATTAGGGATGATGTCTAAGGAATCGTTGCCGTTGTCATCCAGCTCATACAACCTAATATTCCTGTCTGTGTTTGAGTTTTTGACCTCGGTTGAAGCTACTAAATAGGTGGTGTTATGACGGCTTCTTTTTACAGAAATGTTGGTGAACGAATTTTGGTTTGGCTCGCCGGGATGTTTTAGAAACCTCTTTTTCAAGTAATTGAAATTCTTATCATAATAATAAGCAACACCTTGATGAGCTGTGCCGCCAAACAGATTGCCAAAATAATAGATGTAGCCCGATTCGGTGGATACAAGGTGTGCTCTCCGTTCATTGTTTTGGTGGTTTGCACCAGAAACGCCCCAGTCATAACCTTTTTGTTCGATGATTTCACCCTCAAAATTCATCCTGAACAAAAACAAGGTGTCATTTCCTCTTGGATTGAAATAGTCGTGACTTACGGTCTTGAAATAAGCTCCCACTATATTACCCTCATCGACAAAAGCAGAAAACAGAAACAGATTGCCACTCAGTTCGTTGGGCCACAAATCCCAAGCGGCATCACCTCTGTTCTCGAAAGTGTCGATGGGGATGCTATGTTCATGACTCTCAATAATTGAAAGAGTGTCATCTAGTTTGTACAGGCCTAAAATGGCATCCGTGGGTGGAGTGTCATAGTTCAAAAAATGGTTAAAATAGGTGGAATCGTGGTCGGGGTTGTATGTCATCAGGGCGAAAAGCTCGCCTTGGTGTTCGAATAGGAAAGGTGTAGTTGATGTAGTACAATAACCAGGCTTGAAATAGTCTTTTCGAGCCAATTCTTCTCCATCGCTGGAAAGCAGAGCAACGGCAGGTTGGGCGGAATAGAAATCACCGGCACCGCTCTTGAAAAACAAGGCAGAGCCGACTGCAATATTTCCATTTGACAATTCGATGGCATCGTATTGGTTGAAGCAGGATGTATCGTTATCCGAGTAAGTTATGGAATGCTCCCATTCTTGTCCGAAGGCGTTGGCTCCAAAAAGCATCAGGGCAAGCAAGGCATAAATTCTTGTTGCTTTCATAGTATCATTGTTTTATCCATTTTCCACTTTCAGCTTCTTTGCCATTGGCGACAACTGTCCAAACATAAACCCCTTCAGGCCAAGCTGCCACGTCAATCTCAGTGACCTCTCCTTCAAGGCTTTGGCTATGCACCAACCGTCCTGAAAGGTCATAGATTTCCACATGGGCATTGTAGGGCTGCCACGCTGTGGCAGCCGTGCGGATATTAAACGTGTTTTGGCCAGGATTGGGATAAAAGCTAAACATCTCATCGACAGATTCCTCAAGGCTGGCCGTCCCAACATGGATAATGGTGCTTACACGACCAGCAAAGACCTGCTGTCCTTGATGCCCCTGCCGATAGAGGTCACACGAAACGCGATAATCGCCTCTTATGGCGTAACTATGCTGCACAACATGCCCCGTCGTCGTGGTCGTGCTACCGTCACCAAAGTCCCAACAGGCTTCAGCAAGTTCATAACTAATTATCAACTTGAAATTTAACATCTCGTCAACATCGGAAATAAAGCCTTCCGGATGCTCCAGTTCGGATGCACCGTTCACTGTCAGTTCCGAGGTCAAGACCGACGAGCCAGCCCAAAAAGAATAGGCTTCGGCGTATCCGTAGCCATATACCTGTGCCAAAAAACCGCCGTCGCTGTTTGATAAATGATAGCTTTCATCGTCTTCAAGTTGGATTCTTGCATAGGAATATTCGGGATTGCCTGTTACTATGTTGAACTGCGAGGAAATGTCAGCAGTATCTAACATCATGCCCGAAACCTTGTCGGTTTCCGTGACTATATTGACGAAATGGTGACGCGAAAAGGTGGTGCGGAACGTGCAAAAAGTAGCGCTTTCCACCTGTTGCTCCAAAGGATTGATGATGACCATAGACGGATCGCCTTTATTACCTTCGTTGATGCTCCCCATGGAATACAAGCCGACGATGGCAGGCTCCGAAGTCTCGAGAAACGAAGCCTGTTCATTTGACGTAATGCAAAAATCAAGGTATTGGTTAGCCCCGACAACTCCTAACAACACGCCGTCTTTCCGTATTTCACATGGGCCTTTCAAGGCCGTCACCCGAACATAATCGGTGACACGTCCCTTGGTTTGCACTATCACGAACATCCGTCCCAAAGTAGACGTGGGCATCATCTGCTCCTCGCCTTGGTCGGCACATGTGATGGAATCGTTAGGAACGTAAAGATAGCGGTTGCCAGCAAGAATGGCGACGTTTTGTTTTCTGTTTCTGACCGACACGCGACTTCCGTTGAAACATTGGTTGTTGGCTGCCTGCAACTGGTAGCACTCCCCTTCCTGCAAGGTCACTGAAAACGGATCGTTGGCAAAATGTCCGTGTTTTGTGTCACAACTTAAAAGGAAATCAACGGTTGTGTTGTCTTCAACGGCAATAACCGAAAGCAACGCACGTATGTCGTCATCATTGCCTATGGCATCGTATGTTTGGACCAAATAGTCACTCCCTAACGAAGACGTAGGTAAGGCGCAATAGACATCAAAAGAGCCTTTCGTGTAGTTGCCCACAAACACCGAAACAGAATCCGTTGTTTCGACATGAATGCCGGTTTCGAGGATGCAGTCCGAACTGTCAAGCGCATAGGATTGTTCGACCGGAATGGGGATAATGGTGGCCTGCCCTTCAACGACCTCGAAAGTCTCCGACCAGCCTGTGTGGGGGTTGCTCACCGTGCCCGAACAAGGTCTTTCGCCTGTGACCCGAAATTCAGGTGCCCGCACATAATACGAACCCGAACCCGAAAAGTCTTCAGCATTCGGCATGATGGTAAACCAGAAATCGGTGCCTATCGTATTTTGTGCGAAAACTTGTGAAGCTCCCAGCAAAAGAAGCAGCATGAGTTGGATTTTGTTTTTCATTTTTTTTGTGTGTTTTAGATTTTCAACACACAAAACTATAACAAAAATCCACCAAAATTTCAAAGTTTCAGCCAAATCCATATTTTTGTTTGGAATTGCATTTGAAAATCAGAAAGTTGCAAAAATGAAATCCATATTTTTGTTTGGAAAAAAAGGCAAAAAACTACAGAAAAAGAGGCATGTTTTGTGATTTTTTCGCCGCCAAATCCGCTAAATTCATACCTTTGCACATACGATTAATAATTCAGCACTATGAACCTCTTCCAACTCTTCAAAAACCTCCATCCTTTTGTGAAGCCATACAAATGGTTGGTTTTTATCACTTTAATACTAACTTTGATAGGGTCTCTCATGGCGCAGGTCAACGCCATCGTGCTCGACTGGACTGTCGACGAGGTGAACGACCTCGTCACGGCAGGGGAGAAGTGGGGTCAAAGAGCGGCACACATCGTTATCCTCATTTCATCGGTGTTACTTGGCAAGGAAATCTTGTCAGCCCTCATTACTTTCGCCCAAAACTACTATGGCGAGCGGATGCGCATCTATGTCAGCCGCGACTTGGCCCAAAGCGTCATTGAGAAAGTGCTGACCTTCAAAATGGCCTTCTTCAACACGAGTGACAACGCAACAGGCAAACTCCAAGCCCGAATCGACCAAGGCGTGAGCAGCCTCTCACGCACGGTGCAAAACTTCTTCATCGACTTGTTGCCTTTGTTCACGAGTGCATTACTGGCTCTCATTTTGATGTTTGCCGCCAATGTATACGTAGGTTTGGTGGCTTTGGGCATCGTTCCCATCTATTTCTGGATTACCTACCGTCAGGCGAAAAGACTGAAAGGCTGGCGTCGCGAGATGCGCAACCACTTGGAGACCAAGAGTCAAGGCATCAAGAACATCATCGACTCTATCAACGTCATCAAGAGCTTCAACCGCGAGCAGATTGAAGGCCAGAAACAACTGGATATTCAGAACCAAGTCACTGAAAACCAAATGAAAACCCGCAAGGTGGCGTTTTATTACAACGGTGTCAAGAGCTTCGTGAAGCAGGTTGGGACGGTGCTGGTCATCATCTTGACTGCATACCTTGTATTAATAGACTACCGTGGCATGACCATCGGTAAGATTATGTACCACGTGATGCTGTTCAGCAACGTCATCGCGCCCATCACGCAGCTACAACGCATCTTCGACGATGTGAACGACGCTTTGATATATGCGGAGGGCTTCTTCGGCATCCTTGACGCGGAGGAGGAAGTCGAGCCTTCGGGCAACTACAAACCAGAAAAGATTCACGGCAAGTTTGAGCTGAAAAATGTTGATTTCACCTATCCCAATGGCAATCAAGCCCTTTTCGACGTGAACATGACCATTGAGCCGAACAAAATCACGGCCTTGGTGGGGCTTTCGGGAGCGGGCAAGAGCACCATTGTCAATTTGTTGGACAAGTTTTACGAACCGCAGACTGGCATCATCACCCTTGATGGCGTAGACTTGCGTGAATACGATACCAAATTTTTGCGCGAAAACATCGGCCTCGTACTGCAAAAGAATCACATTTTTGATGGCACGATTGAGGAAAACATCCTTTACGGCAAGCCCAACGCTACCCATGAAGAAGTCGTGGAAGCCGCCAAGAAGTCGTACATCTATGACCAAATCATGCAGTTACCCAAGCAGTTCGAAAATAAGGCCTCCGACCTCTCAGGCGGGCAGCAGCAGCGCATCGCTATCGCGCGCATGTTCCTCAAGAACCCACCCATCATTTTCTTGGACGAACCTACAGCCAGCCTCGATGCCATCGCCACCGAACAGATTAAGAATAGCCTCGATGCCATCAAGAAAGACCGCACCGTCATCATCATCTCGCACAGCATCTCGCAAATCATCGATAGCGATATGGTCTATGCCTTGAAAACTGGACATGTTGAGGAATCGGGCGACCCCGACACTATATATAAAAAAGGTGGCGTTTACAAGGACATCATCGATGCCTCGGCACGCAGCCTGAATATTGAAAAGATTGCGCGGACGATTGAGGACAAAATCGAATGAAATCGAATTTAATCTAAAAACATATTCATCATGAAGAAAGCATTATTAACGTTGATGTGCATAGTCGCAATGATGGCGGCTGGCACGAGCCTTAAGGCTCAGGAAGTTACAATTGTATTGATGCCCGGCTGGACATGGATAAGTATTCCGAGTACGGATACTTTGGATTTTGCAACGGCATTGGGCTCGTTCACTCCTGCGGAAGGTGATAAGATAAAGTCGCAATGGGGTAATGCCACTTATATGGGCAACGGCCAATGGAGAGGCAGTATCTCTCAGTTTTACCCAGGGTACGGCTACATGTACAAATCGACTCGAACGATACCTGTTATGCTGACATTTAATGTGCAGCAGCCTGACCCGCAAGGAGATGACCACGAATATGTTGACCTCGGCCTGCCAAGCGGCACCTTGTGGGCAACCATTAATGTGGGAGCTAATGCCCCCGAGGAATACGGCGACTACTTCGCTTGGGGAGAGATTTCTCCCAAGGACTACTATGATTGGAGCAACTACCAGCATAGCATCAATAATGGCTCTACTCTCATCAAATACGTCTATCCTTCAAGTTACGTACAGTACCAAATCATTGACAGCTTGACTGTCCTGATGCCGGAGGATGATGCAGCTACTGCCAATTGGGGCGAGGATTGGCGTATGCCTACAAAGGAGGAATGGCAAGAGCTCTACCAAAGCACATCTCACGAATGGACAACGCAGGATGGTGTGAATGGCATACTGTTTACTGCCCAGAATGGTAATAGTATCTTCTTGCCTGCCGCTGGAGCATATTCGCAGAGTGGACTCAACTATGAAAGCGACCAAGGCATGTATTGGTCGAGCAATCTTGTCACCGATTTTGTTTCGAGTTTGGCTTGGTGCTTCCGTTTCATGACTGACGATTACGCTATGATTTACGGCCAGCGTCAATATGGTTATCCTATTCGTCCTGTGCGTCCTGGGGTGCCGAATCCATCTTTTATTATTGACGCTACCGCTGACCCAGCGGAAGGCGGTGAGGTAACTGGTGGTGGTGCCTACCAAGAAGGTGATGAATGTACGCTGACTGCAACGCCTAATGAGGGCTACACCTTCACCAACTGGACGGAGAATGATGAGGTGGTCTCAACTGATGCGACTTACACCTTCATCGTGAGCACTGACAGAACCTTGGTGGCAAATTTCATATATGTTCCTTCGTGGTCTAATGGCGTATTACCAGGGGTTTTCTCGGTGAGTGCCACACAACAGGTGAATTTCTCGCAAGGAAATTTGCAATATCAGGCCTCCGCAAATACATGGTGTTTTGCTGAAAACCAATGGGATGTAATAGGTACAAGTCAAGGTAACAACTCGCAAAGTACTACTCGAGACTTGTTTGGCTGGGGAACGAGCGGATGGAATTGTGGCAATACTTACTATCATCCATGGGATACCGACAATAGCAATACTAATTTATATGGTCCACCTGGCTCTTACAATCTAACAGGCAGTTACATCAACTCTGACTGGGGTTATTATAACCTGATAACCAACGGTGGTAATACAACTCACCAATGGCGAACCTTAACTCACGATGAGTGGGTATATGTATTTTACACACGTTCTGGTATCAGCTATGCAAAGGCACAGATAACAGGCATTAGTAACGGAATGGGGACGGTGAACGGTGTCATTCTGTTCCCTGACAATTGGAGCACCGACACATACAATCCGAGCAATTATAATCAGGATGACGCTAATTACAGTAGCAACACTATACCTGTTACTCAGTGGTATATCATAGAGGCTGCTGGAGCGGTCTTCCTCCCAGCCGCTGGTAGCCGAGATGGAACTTCCGTTAGCAATGTTGACATTATTGGCGGGTATTGGACGGCATCATGTTATTTAAGTCACCATGCGTATGGAGTAGCTTTTAGTGATTCTGGATTAAACACCAATAGCACAAGCCGCAGATACTATGGAAAATCTGTTCGTCTTGTTTGCTCCGACCAATAATTTTCTCTTGTCACAAAGTAATGGAAAAACAAACATTAACCGCTTCATAACTGAGTTGTAGAGATGTCGTACAAGATGCAGGGGTGAGAGAAATTGTGAAAGTTGATGAGATAATCGGTAGTCGGTTTCATCCACCTGTAGAAAAAAGACATTAGATTATCCATCATTTTTAGTGCTTGGAATGGCATGGAATTCACGGCTGCCACGGTGTGACAGTCTTACATTGGCAGGGTTGTAGGGCTGTCGTATCACGGCAGCCGCGCAAGATGGGTGGTGGAATTGCGGCAATAATCCTATATGGTTTTGCCTTTAATACTGTCAAATTTTCCCCATCGCATACAGCGGCACAATGCGCACATGACGGGTTTCGCAGTCGTCGAGCGGGTCGGAATAATTGAATTCGCCAAAGTTTTCCAACGAACAACGGACAGCTTCGTGCAAGTGTTTCTCTCGCATGAAGGTCCATAGGCTTTTCATTCCGCCTTGGGTGCTGGCTTTCACTTCGATGGGCAGAACCGCCATGTCCTTGATTTGCAGGTAATCCACTTCGGCGGTGCTTTTCCCCGTCTTTTCCCAGTAAAACAGTTTTTGTCTTTGGATGGGTTCTTTGTATCTTATCATCTCAAGTCCAGCCACCATCTCAACAATGGCACCTTTGTTGACAAGGTCGTGGGGAGTGCCCACCATGATGAGTTCGATAAGTTGGCGCGATTCTGCGTTGTCGAGTTGCAGGACGGAGAGCAACAAGCCTGGGTCAAGGAACAGGTATTTGGCCCGATTGAAGTTGGCTTCGGCATCCAAGGGGATTCCATTGGCGGCAGTGGATATTACGGGGGTTATAATACCTGCTTGGGTCAATTGCCGCAATGCCTCCCTGATTTGCGTACTTCTGATGTCGCGTGCAATTTCCGTGAATACGGTTTGCTTCCCGATTTGATGGCAAATGCCGCGCATGGTGATACGAAGCAGGTCGGGATTCGCGTTTTTCTTGTATTTGTTGAAGTCGTCCTCGTATGTGAGAATGATGTCATTGTGTACTTTTTGGCAGCGTAGAAAATCCTTGGTATCAACCCATGTCGCCACGGCTTCGGGCATACCGCCCACCATGAGATAAATGCGGAACATCTCAACAAGTTTGTTGTGGAAAGGCAGATCAAGCGGATGTTGACTGTCGGCCATGTTGCGCATAGTGACAAGGCCGTGGTTGCCTGTGGCATCAAGAAATTCGTCGAAAGTCATGGGGTACATGAACAGAGAATGAATCCTGCCGACGCCGAAAGTGGGCAAGTTTTCGAGGGCAAATTCAAGCAACGAACCAGCAGCGATGACGTGCAACTCAGGATAGTCTTCCTTGAAAAATCGCAAGGCCATGATGGCTTCGGGACATTCTTGGATTTCGTCCAAAAACAATAAAGTTTTGCCCGATTCAACGGGAACATTGATGTAATTGGCAATCTTGCTGGCAATCAATTTCACATCGAGGTCACCCATGAAGAAAGTCTTGGCTTCCTTTTGACGCTCAAAATTGATTTCGGCAAAGTATTTGAACTGTTTCCCCAGATGTTTGGCAGCCGATGATTTTCCCACCTGACGCGCTCCACGCAAAAGCAAAGGCTTATGTGAGGAATCGTCCTTCCATTCGATGAGATATTTGTCGATAATTCTGGTGATATATTCTTTCATAGAATAAAATGTTGATTTTGTGCTGCAAAAATACAAAATTTTGTCGAAATCCGAGAAATATTTTTGCTTATTTTCGTCGAAATCCGAGAAATAATTCTTTAAATTTCGTCGAAATCCGAGAAATAATTTGATAGCAAGGCTTTTCTTGAAGAAGAATTTATTCTGAAAAATATCTGTTTTTGCGAAACCAAACCAAATAATTCCTATTTTAGCCGATTCTTTTTGAAAAGGGCGGTCCCTGAACTTGTCGAAGGGCCGCGTTGAAAGAATAGTGAAATCAACAAATAGACAAATATGAGCACGAATTTTGACCCACGCGCCAACTACGAGCAGACCAAGCAACAGGCCGGCTATGTTGAGCGCAAGAAAGCCACACAGGAAGACTATGACCGCATAGGCTTCATGTCGGGACTCGAAGTGCACCAGCAAATCAAGACGAAAGAGAAGCTGTTTTGCCGCTGTCCCGCCGGAAAATTCAACAAGTTTGAAGACTACGACGCCGAGCTGATTCGTCACATGCGCCCCACCCTTTCGGAACTGGGCGAATACGACGGCACGGCTTTGATGGAGTTCAAGACGAAGAAGGAAATTGTCTACCGCATCAAGAGCGGCACGGCCTGCACCTACGACATCGACGACACCCCGCCGTTCCCCATCAACCGCGAGGCATTGCACAACGCCATCGTGATTGCTTTGCGTTCCAACCTGAACATCGTGGGCGAGGTGCATATCACTCGTAAGCAATACCTCGATGGCTCCATCCCGACGGGCTTCCAACGTACCGCTATCGTCGGCGTGGAAGGCCTGCTCAAACTGCCGAAAAAGGACATCCGACTAATTCAATTGAGCATTGAAGAGGATGCCTGCCGTGAAATCAGCGACATCGGCCACCGCCGCATCTATCAAACCGACCGCCTCGGCGTGCCGCTGATTGAAACCGTGACCTACCCCGACTGCAAGAACCCCGACGAGCTGCGCGAGACCTGCGAATACATCCGTTTTCTTGGACGTTCCACGGGCCTTGTCCGCACGGGCATGGGCGCTGGCCGTCAAGACGTCAACGTGAGCTGCACGGGCGGCACCCGCATTGAGTTGAAGGGTGTGCAACACGCCAAATGGATTCCTGAACTGTCGCACAACGAGTGCTTCCGTCAGTGGTCATTGGTTCAGTTACAAGAAAGGCTGAACCGTGAAATCGGCAAGGAAGGTTGGAAGGTGGAAGTGGCCGACGTGTCGTTCCCGACCGAATACCTGCCTATCCTCGACAACAAGGCCAAGGGCGGTGCCATGAAGCTCATCAAGTTGCCGAAGTTCCGTGGTGTACTCTCGCACTTCACCCAACCCGGCAAGATGTTCGCCGACGAAATCGCCGACCGCCTGAAAGTCATCGCCTGCCTTGAGCGTCCTAACATGCTCCACGACGAGATGTTTGAACCTGTTTTGACCCGTGCCCAATGGCACAAACTCGGCAAGCGCCTCCATGCCACCGACGAGGACGCCCTCGTCCTCGTATGGGGCCCCAAGGAAGACATGCCTACCGCCATCGAGACGGTGGAAGAGCGTTGCCTCATGGCCTTCGACGGCGTGCCGAAAGAGACCCGTAAGGCTGTCTGCAACGGCATCACCATCTTCGAGCGCGTGCTTCCTGGTGCCGACCGTATGTATCCCGATACCGACTCGGCTCCCATTCCGCTCGACCCCGCCTTCATCAAGGCCATGCGTGCCGAGCTGCCCAACGAAATCATCGACCGTTACTACAAACTCAAGGAGTGGAACGTGCCGGAGGATTGCTTCAGATACATCTTCGCAAAGAACTGGTTCCCCGCCATGGCCGAAGTCGTCGAGAAACTCGGTGTGGACGGCCGTACCATCGGTCGCTTTGTTGGCATGAGATTGAAGCACCTGCTGGGCAAGAATCCCGCCTCAAAGTTCAACGATGAGACCCTGTTCAAGCTCTTCGCCTTCCTGAAAGAACAAGGTTTGGACTACCGTCTGGCTTGGAACATGGCTCCCGCTTTGGTCGAAGATTCATCGATGCCGATGGAACAAGTGCTCAACAAGATTGGTTTCAAGCGTTTCGCTAAAGACGACCTGCTCACCAAACTCGACAACCTCTGCGCTGGCTTCGCCCCGAAGAAGAAGTCCTGCACCGACCTCGACCGCCAGAACTGGATCATGGGTCAGATGAAGGAAGCGATGGGCAACATCGAAATGAAAGAATTGGCTAACA
>JAEEGJ010020996.1_pt1 | contig 14113 bp, 11 predicted proteins | sample 8958761 | NCBI WGS metagenome assembly JAEEGJ01 (sample SAMN16246546, study PRJNA631951) | gut metagenome | biome: gut microbiome; feature: rumen; material: RS-attached | host: Bos | place: Iran: Karaj | collected 2018-10 | reverse complement strand
ATTCTTCTGGAAATGCCCATTGTTGCCTTTCACCTAACGTGACAATCAAGTCACGGAAAACTGTCCAAATATTAGCAAAAATCCTTAAATGAGTTAATAACCCCTTTGCCCGATGCAAATACACGAAAAAGACCAATTGCCTTTTAAATGCGATTTTTGTAAGAATATGAATAGGTCATTTTTGCAGGGGATTTTATGAAAAGGAGAAAGAAAGCGTTACTAACCTCAATCCTTGCGTTACCGCTTTTAATGAGCAACTCCGTTATGGTTGAGCCATCATACGACTTTGACTATCAAAGCGTTGTAGTCTCCTGCGTACATGACGGCACTTATGAAGAGGCAGACAACTATACCAAAGAAAAATATCTTGTCACCATAGAGAACCAAGGCAACAGATATCCTGAGATATCATCAGACCGCCTTTTGTTGAACGACAAATACATCTGGTCATATGACTGGAAAGATAAACTCTTCACTAACGAGGTCGTGCCGTCAGGCGAAACAAAAACGTATTCCCTCATCACCCGCGATGAATTGCCTCTTAAGGAGGGCGGGGATGACGATTGGAGATTCTCCACCATGAATCTCGAAGACCAAAACGTCTCGTTTTCCAATTATTCAATCAGTCAATTCGATGGCAAGGTTTATGAGATTCAGGCTACCGTAGAAGGCTTAGGCGATTACGAGTATGCCGCCATCGTCGATGTCACGTATAAAGGTGTCCGCTATGCTTTCAGGGCAGAAATGTACAGCTCAGGAGGGCTATATCGCATATCCGCAAAAGAAGAACTCGATCTGTCCCAGCTGACGATAGACTCGATCAAAGCGTACCGTTCTTATGAAAATAGCCCCAACATATTCAGGGATATAGGAGAAGGATTGCTCAAAGGTTTTTTGGGTATGTTAACCAGCCCGACCACTTGGCTCTTCTTGCTTCTCGCCCTTCTTCCCCCTGTCATCATTGTCGTTGCCGTTGTTTTGATCGTGTGCCTTGCGGGTCGCAAAAACAAAGGCAAAAAGAAGTAAATAAAGCGCAAAGAAAACGGAGCAGACGATTATCGCTGCTGTTTTGTGCGGATAAACATATGCGGTGAAAACCACACCGACCCAGAAACTCGTGGAGTTCGCAAGAAAAGAAAACAAAAGCGTTTTCCAGTACTTTATGCGCATCGTAATCCAAAGGATTATCGATTCAGCAAAAACCGTACACACCTCATAGACGGCCACTACCACAAAAAACTCATCTGGTGTTCTCGTGATCGATAAGATAAGGTTCATCGAGACGTTCAGAAGGATATTCATGATCGAAGCAATCAAAAAGAGCTTCACGCTTCGGCGATTGAGAATAATGTATACGCTCGTCTCAAAGAGAAGAGTGATGCTTAAAGGAAAGAGGATATTCATTAGAAACCTCTGGTCTTCAAATCCTCACACAAGGATGAATAGAATGCGTATATGCGGTCTTTTTTCTTTTTCTTGGCCATGAAATCGAAGACGTCGCTATGTGAGATTGAGCCTTCTAGCATATTGCCTTTGTATTCGCCGAATTTGGCGGACTCATTGGTGACTAGGCCATCGCACGGCTCCCCTTTCTCGAAGTAATGGCAGAAGGCAAGAGGTATGCCAAGCACGAAATCGTCCCTGCTTCTTTCAAGCGTGGCCGAATAGCTTTGGCAATAGATTCCGCTTCCAAGGAGAATGGCCTCTTCTTCCACAGGGTTAAAGGAGGAGAGCTGCTCCAAGGATTTGAAGGAGTTAGGGCGCTTGTCGCCGAGTATGCGATACCAAAGGTTGACGAAGAAGGACATGAATTTAAGCATCCAGCGAGGAAGCTTTATAAAGCCTCTAGCGAAGACGCTTCCTTTATGTGGGGTGCAAAGGGTCGTTAAGCTTGCGACATGATCCGCCATATCTAGCTTCTCAATCATGTACCTGGCATCGAGGCCCCCTTTTGAGTGGGCGACGATGTTGACTTTATCGACACCATGCTCCTCACAGATCTTGAGAATCTCCTCTTTTAGAGACTCCGCGTTATGCTCAATGGTGGCAAAAGCGTCGACCTTGCTTCTGCTAACGTTAAATCCTTCGATTTTGAGAATGCGCTCAATCTGGCCAAAAGGCTTCATGAAAATGCAGTCTCTCACAGCGAGACCGTGTACGAGGATGATCGGGTAACGGGTGTTCATCGCGTTTGATAATATCACTTCTATGGAAGGCGAGTAAACACACCCCACCGCTCATGCGCAAAAGAAAAAGGCCGAAAATTGGCCTTTAGGTGTGAATGATGGAGACCGATTATTTGTTTTTCTTTTCTTCGCCTTTGATAAGGGACAAGACTGCGAAGGTGGTGATGCTTAACCCTTCGATGAGAACAATCAAAATATAGCTGACGCTAAGAGTGATGAATACTTTGGCCTCTTCGGAATCGCGTTCATACATATAGTAAGCGGGTTCCGAATAGTAAGAAATGCTTTGGGAGGATTCGAAGATTTGGACCGGCAAAAAGCCAAGCATAAGGATACCAGCGCAAACCAAGAGAAGAATAGCAGGAATCATAAGGTCTGAACCCACATCCTTTTTCTTGAGTAATTTGGCCATAAAGACGATTCCTAGGATAGCTGCTAGAAGCAACGCTATGCTAAGGCCCAATCTGACAAAGCCCGCGGCATCAACCTGGCTTCCCAAAGATAGCGCCGCAGCTACGTTCACAACCGTATAAGCGAAATACTCGAAGCCGATGATGGCGGAGACACATAGACCAGCGAACAAAAATACTTTTTTCATGATTTGTTACCTCGGTTTCTTATCATGCGCTTTTTGATAGAAGGAAATCAATACGTTAAAAAGAAAAATCCACTGGATTTGCAGCGGATTTTTCGATTTTGCTCGTTGTTTTTGGGTTTTTGAGCAAGAAATTTTTGTTATTAGAACAAGCCGGAGATGTTGCCGTCTTCATCGACATCGATGTTGTTTGCGGCAGGAACTTTTGGAAGTCCTGGCATTGTCATGATTTCGCCCGTTAAGGCAACGATGAAGCCTGCGCCAGCGCTGACTTTGATGTTTCTGACCGTGACCTCGAAGTTATCTGGAGCACCAAGTTTGTTCTGGTCATCAGAGAATGAGTATTGGGTCTTGGCAACGCAGATTGGGAGTTTTCCGAATCCGAGTTCTTCAAGCTTGGCAGCCTGCTTTTTGGCGGTTGGGGTGAGAACTACGCCACTGCCATGGTAGATCTTCTTAACGATCTGCTCGAGTTTCTCTTCGATCGAAGCGTCGAGTTCATAGCTGAAGCTGAAGTTGTTTGGTTCATCGCAAAGGCGGACAACTTCTTTCGCAAGTTCGATGCCACCATTGCCACCATCGGCCCAAACGGTTGAGAGCTTGACGTTGACGCCGAGCTCTTTGCATTTTCTCTCGACAAGCTCGATTTCGGCATCGGTGTCGGTTGGGAAGCGGTTGATTGCGACGACGCATGGAAGCTTATAAACGGACACGATGTTGTCGATGTGTCTAAGAAGGTTTGGAAGGCCTTTTTCAAGGGCTTCGAGATTCTCGTTGCCGAGTTCGGTCTTCTTTAAGCCACCGTGCATCTTGAGGGCTCTGACGGTTGCGACCATAACGACGCAATCAGGTTTGAGACCAGCTAAACGGCATTTGATATCGAGGAACTTCTCAGCGCCTAAGTCAGCACCGAATCCTGCTTCCGTGACGGTGTAGTCAGCAAGTGACATAGCCATGTTCGTAGCAGTGACTGAGTTACAGCCATGGGCGATATTGGCGAATGGGCCGCCATGGACGAAGCATGGGGTGCCTTCAAGGGTCTGGACGAGGTTAGGTTTGATGGCGTCTTTGAGAAGAGCGGTCATCGCACCGACGGCATGGAGATCTTTGGCGGTGACTGGTTTGTCGTCATAGGTATAGGCGACGACCATTCTGCCGATTCTTTCCTTTAAGTCGTTGATTGAGGTTGCAAGACAGAAGATAGCCATCATCTCAGTTGCGACGGTGATGTCGAATCCATCTTCTCTTGGGGTGCCATTGGCTTTTCCGCCAAGACCATCGACGACGAATCTAAGCTGGCGGTCATTCATATCAAGACATCTCTTGATGACGATTTTGCGGTTATCGATTCCTAGTGGGTTGCCTTGTTGGATCGAGTTATCGAGAAGAGCGCAAAGAAGGTTGTTGGCCGTGGTGATGGCGTGGAAGTCACCGGTGAAGTGAAGGTTGATGTCTTCCATTGGGACGACCTGGGCGTATCCACCGCCGGCAGCGCCGCCTTTGATACCGAAGACTGGGCCAAGAGATGGTTCTCTCAAGGCTGCGATCGTGTTCTTGCCGATCTTTCTAAGACCGTCGGCGAGACCGATGCTTGTTGTGGTTTTGCCTTCGCCTGCTGGAGTTGGGGTGATCGCGGTGACAAGGATGAGTTTTCCTTTCTTGCGTCCTTCTTTTAAGAGGGCGTAGTCGACCTTGGCTTTGTATTTGCCATAAGGCTCAAGGTACTTGTCGTCGACTCCGGCGATTTTTGCGATTTCGAAGATAGGCTTCTTCTCGCACTTTTGGGCGATTTCAATGTCTGTAAGCATTTTTCTTTCCTCCTAAGAATTTTTTATTTGAAGAACTCAACTGCGGCTCTAAACATCTCCATGTCGTATTCGCCGTAGACGTTCTTATATAATCCATTTCCGATACGTTCGCTGTGGCCCATCTTGCCAAGGACTCTGCCATCAAAGGAAGTGATGCCTTCCACTGCTAAAGCCGAGTTATTTGGGTTATAGCGGATATCGTCGGTTGCTTCGCCTTTAAGGTTAACATATTGCGTAGCAATTTGCCCATTTTTAGCAAGTTCTCTCACGAGTTCTTCGCTTGCGTAGAAACGGCCCTCACCATGGGAGATGGCGACGTTATAGACGTCACCGACCTTGGTTCTGGCTAACCATGGCGACTTATTCGACGCGATTCTCGTTCTGACAATCTTTGATTGGTGTCTAGCGATCGTGTTGAAGGTAAGGGTTGGGCAGGTTTGATCCGTATCCATGATCTTGCCATATGGGACAAGACCGAGTTTGATGAGGGCTTGGAAGCCATTGCAGATGCCAAGCATCAAGCCTTCTCTCTTATCAAGAAGGTCAGTGACGGCATTCTTGATCGCTTCGTTCCTGAAGAAGGAAGTGATGAATTTGGCGGAACCGTCTGGTTCATCACCACCGCTGAATCCGCCTGGGATGAAGATGATCTGGCTCTTCTTCACCTCTTCGGCGAAATCCATGATGGATTTGTTGAGGTTTTTGGTATCGAGGTTATTGATGACGAAGATCTTAACCGTGGCTCCTGCATCCCTCATGGCCTTAGCTGAATCGAATTCGCAGTTGGTTCCTGGGAAGACTGGGATGAGGACTCTCACTTCGTCATAGTGCTTTGAAGCATGAGCCTTAGTTTCTCCCTTATAGGAGAAGGATTCATAGATCTTGTTGTCTTTCTTTTCGAGGGTTGGATAGACGCTTTCGAGCTTGCCTTCATATAAGGCATCGATGTCGCTAAGGGCGACTTCTTCGTTCTGGTAAACGTATTTGGAATCAGAGGTGACTTCGCCAACATAGAGGCCATCAAGTTCTTCATTGGTTTCGACCATGAATGAGCCATAGGCATAGCCAAAGATGTCATTAAGGGTCAATTTGTCGTTGAATTTGAAGCCATAGCCATTGCCGATAGCGGCTTTCATGACGGCTTCGGCGACACCTCCAAGGGTTGGGGTGAAGCATGATTTGATTAAGCCTTTCGCGTTAAGGTCTTCGATTTTCTTGAAAAGGGCTTTGAGGCTTTCGGCATTTGGAAGTCCATTCTCCTCATATTCTGGTTTTAAGAGATAGACTTTGCTGCCTGCTTCTTTGAATTCGTTGGTGAGGACTTCGTTGACGTTACCTGTGGTGACGGCGAATGAGACAAGGGTTGGAGGAACATCGAGTTTCTCGAATGATCCTGACATCGAGTCTTTGCCACCGATTGCGGCAACGCCATAGTCGAGCTGGGCTTTGAACGCGCCAAGGAGAGCGCTTAAAGGCTCGCCCCAACGTCTGGCGTCTTTCATCGGCTTCTTAAAGTATTCCTGGAAGGTGAGATAGACGTCTTCGAATTTAGCGCCTGCGGCAATGAGCTTTGAGATGCTCTCAACGACTGAGAGGTAAGCGCCTTGATATGGGTTCTTCTCCATGATGAATGGGTTATATCCCCATGACATGAAGGAGCAATCGTCGGTGTGTTTTTCCTCGACTGGGATCTTGGTGACCATCGTCTGGACAGGAGTTCTTTGGTATTTGCCACCAAATGGCATGGTGACGGCACCTGCGCCGATGGTCGAGTCGAATCTCTCACTAAGACCGCGCTTCGAGCAGATGTTGAGATCGCTAGCGAGAACTTTGAGGTTCGAAGCGAAATCCCCTTCCACCTCTTTCTTGTAGCTAAGAGGCTTTGAGGCGAGGATGTCGATATGTTTCTCAGCACCATTGGAGTTAAGGAATTCGCGGCTGATATCGACGATGACCTTGTCGTTCCATTTCATGACAAGGCGTGGGTTTTCTGTGACAACAGCAACAGGTGTTGCTTCGAGGTTTTCTTTGTTTGCGATGGCAAGGAAGGCATCGACGTTTTCTTTTTCGACCACCACTGCCATTCTCTCCTGCGATTCGCTGATGGCGAGTTCGGTGCCATCAAGGCCTTCGTATTTCTTTGGGACGGCATTGAGGTTGATCGATAAGCCATCCGCGAGTTCGCCGATTGCGACCGAAACGCCGCCTGCACCGAAGTCGTTGCAGCGTTTGATCATTTGGCAGGCTTCTTTGTTTCTGAAGAGCCTTTGGAGTTTTCTTTCTTCTGGGGCGTTTCCTTTTTGGACTTCAGCGCCGCAGGTTTCGACGGAGTGGGCGTTATGGGCTTTGGAGGAGCCGGTTGCGCCACCGACACCATCTCTGCCGGTTCTGCCGCCAAGAAGGATGACGACATCACCATCTACTGGGCGCTCACGTCTGACGTTTTCTCCCGGGGTTGCGGCGATGACCGCACCGATTTCCATACGTTTTGCGACGTATCCTGGGTGATAGATCTCATCGACGATGCCAGTGGCTAAGCCGATCTGGTTGCCATATGAGGAATAACCAGCCGCTGCGGTCTGAACGAGTTTACGCTGCGGGAGCTTGCCTTGGATGGTTTCACTGAGTGGGACGGTTGGGTCGCCAGCGCCGGTGACACGCATCGCGCCATAGACGTAGCTTCTTCCCGAAAGAGGGTCACGGATAGCGCCGCCGATACATGTGGCCGCACCGCCGAAAGGCTCGATTTCGGTTGGGTGGTTATGGGTTTCGTTCTTGAAGAGGAGGAGCCATTTCTCCGTCTCGCCATCGACTTTGACATCGATCTTGACGGTACAGGCATTGATTTCCTCTGATTCGTCGAGTTTCTCAAGCAAGCCTCTCTTTTTGAGGACTTTGGCAGCGAGGGTGCCAATGTCCATGAGGTTGATTGGTTTGGTTCTATTAAGCTCTTTGCGGCACTCGATGTATTCTTCGTAAGCCTCTTGGATCTCTTTGTCTTCGAAAGAGACATTATCGATCGTGGTCAAGAAGGTCGTGTGACGGCAGTGATCAGACCAATATGTGTCGATCATCTTGATTTCGGTGATGGTTGGGTCTCTTTTCTCGCTTCTGAAGTAGGCTTGGCAGAAAGCGATGTCGTCAAGGTCCATGGCTAAGCCATTTTCCTTAACGAAGGCATCAAGCTCTTCTCTTGTTTTACTAATGAAACCAGTCAAAGTTTTGACTGATGTTGGGACGACGTACTGCGTTTTGAGGGTACTAGGAAGCTCTAAGCTCGCCTCTCTGGCCTCTACAGGGTTAATGACGTATTTCTTAACGGCTGCCACTTCTTCTTTTGAGAGTTCGCCTTCTAAGATATAGACCTTAGCGGTTTTGATGAGCGGCTTATCGATGACCGCCATGATCTGGATGCACTGGGCGGCTGAATCGGCTCTTTGGTCGAATTGGCCTGGGAGGTATTCGACGGCGAAGATGAGACCTTTTGAGGCAGGGAGATCAGTGTAAACGTCATCAAGCTGAGGTTCCGAAAGAACGGTGCTGATGGCTTTCTCTAAGACTTTGGCGTCAATGTTCTCAAGGTCGTAACGGTTAAGGATCCTAAGCGATTTGAGCCCTTTGATGCCAAGAAGATTCTTGAATTCGCTATATAAAGCATTGGCCTCATTCTGAAGACCTGGCTTTTTCTCTACGTAAACTCTATTGACCATTACTTTCCCTCCTTGGCTTTAAGCGCTCTAGCGCCGATATCGTGGCGGTAGAAGCTATTATCGAAATGGATTTTGCTGACTTTTTCGTATGATGCTTTGATGACGGACTCAAGGCACTCGCCGATTGAGGTGACGCCTAAGACGCGGCCACCGTTAGTGAGAAGCTTATCGCCATTAAGCTTTGCGCCTGCGAAATAGATGTCGTTTTTGACGCTTTCCTCGCAAGTGATCTCGAAGCCCTTCTCATAATGGGCCGGATATCCTTTTGAGGCCATGATGACGCAGCAGGCGGATTTGTCGCTAAATTTGACTTCGGTCTTATCGAGCGTTCCGTTTGTGGTTGCCATCATGATGGTGAGAAGGTCGCTTTCAAGAAGCGGAAGAACGACTTGGGTCTCTGGATCACCGAAACGGCAATTGTATTCGATTACCTTCGGTCCGTCTTTGGTAAGCATTAGACCGAAATAGAGACAGCCTTTGAAGGTTCTCTCTTCTTTATTCATCGCTTCGATGGTCGGAAGGAAGATCTTCTCCATGCAGACCTTAGCGATTTCTTTTGTGTAATAAGGGTTTGGGGCGATTGTGCCCATGCCGCCGGTATTGAGGCCTTCGTCGTTATCAAGAGCACGTTTGTGGTCCATGCTCGAAACCATTGGCTTAAGGGTTTTGCCATCGGTGAAGGCAAGAACCGAAACCTCCGGTCCTTCTAGGAATTCCTCGATGACGATATGATCGCCTGAGGCACCGAAGCGGTGATCGCTCATGGCGGAGATGACGGCTTCTTTCGCCTCAACTCTCGTCATAGCAATGACGACACCTTTGCCTAAAGCAAGGCCATCGGCTTTGACGACCGTTGGGATTGGGCAGGTCTCGACATACTCAAGGGCCTTATTGACGTCATCGAAGACCTCATAGGCCGCCGTTGGGATGCCGTATTTCTTCATCAGGTTCTTTGAGAAGACTTTGCTGCCTTCGATGATGGCGGCGTTCTTTTTTGGGCCAAAGCAAGGAATGCCTTCGGCCTCAAGAGCATCGACCATGCCTAGGACAAGCGGATCATCAGGCGTGACGACGACATAGTCGACTTTGTTTGCTTTTGAGAAAGAGACGACTCCTTCGATATCGGTTGCTGAACCCTCTACTAAAACCGCGTCATCCTTCATGCCTCCATTACCTGGATAGGCATAAATGGTTTCGACGTTTTTGTTTTCTTTGATTTTCTTGATGATGGCGTGTTCTCTGCCACCGCTTCCAACGACCAATACCTTCATTTGAGAGCCCTCGACTAATGGTGGAATAAACGCATTCCGGTGAATGCCATGACCATATCGTATTTGTCAGCGCATTCGATGACGAGGTCATCTCTCACTGAACCGCCAGGTTCGGCGATATAGGAGACGCCAGAGCGTTTGGCTCTTTCGATATTGTCGAAGAATGGGAAGAAAGCATCACTGCCTAAAGAGACGCCGGTGATGGTTGAAAGATAGGCTTTCTGCTCTTCGCGGGTGAATCTTTCTGGCTGTTTGGTGAAGTATTTCTGCCAAATTCCATCAGCGCAGACATCCTCTTCGTTCTGGTTGATGTAGCCATCGATGACGTTATCCCTGTCAGGACGTTTGATGGTTGGGAGGAATGGGAGGTTAAGGACTTTGTCATGCTGACGGAGGAAGAAAGTGTCGGCCTTGCTTCCGGCTAAGCGGGTGCAGTGAATTCTCGATTGCTGACCGGCACCGACGCCGATAGCCTGGCCTTTGTAGGCGTAGCAGACGGAATTCGACTGGGTGTATTTGAGGGTGATCAAAGCGATGATGAGATCCTGAACAGCGCTTTCTGGGAGATTCTTGTTTTTGGTGACGATGTTAGAAAGGAGCTCGCGGTTGATCTTGAAGTTGTTTCTACCCTGCTCGAAGGTGATGCCATAGACCTGCTTGGTCTCTTTCTCGGCTGGAACGTAGTTAGGGTCGATCTTGACGACGTTATAGGTGCCGTTTCTCTTGGCTTTCAAGACTTCGAGAGCCTCTTTGGAATAGCTAGGAGCGATGATGCCGTCGCTGACTTCGCGTTTGACCATCAAAGCGGTTGTGAGGTCAACTTCATCGCTGAAGGCGACCCAATCGCCGAAGGAGCACATTCTGTCGGTGCCTCTGGCTCTGGCATAAGCGCAGGCAACAGGCGATTCATCTAAGCCTTTGACGTCATCGACGAAGCAGGCCTTCTTGAGTTTCTCATCAAGAGGGAGACCGATGGCGGCACTTGTTGGGGAAACATGTTTGAAGGAAGCGCAGGCAACATATCCAAGGGCTTCTTTGAGCTCTTTGACGAGCTGGTATGAGTTAAAGGCATCAAGGAAATTGATGTAGCCTGGGCGGCCATTGAGGATTTCGATTGGGAGATCTTCTCCGTTAGCCATATAGATCTTCGATGGCTTTTGATTTGGGTTGCAGCCGTATTTGAGTTCGAATTCTTTCATTGTTTTTCTCCTTTTTAGACTTTCAAAGTAGCGGTGATTTCCTCACCTTTGTATTTCTTAAGAAGCGGATCGACATAGTCGGCGATGAATTCGACGACCTGAGAAGAGGCTCTGCCGGTGTATTTGGCTGGGTCGAGCTCTTTTTCGATGTCTTCCTTTTTGAGGTTGAACATCGGATCGGCGACGAGTCTATCGATGAGGTCGTTTGGTTTGCCGTTCATCTTGACTTCGTAGGCCGCTGCCTGGGAGTGAACGCGAATCGCTTCGTGGAGTTCCTGACGGTTGCCACCGCGTTTGACGGCTTCCATCATGATGTTCTCAGTAGCCATGAATGGAAGCTTCTCCATGACACGGCGACGGATGACGTTCTCATAGACGACGAGGTTCGATGAGATGTTGATGTAGATGTTGAGGATGGCGTCCACCGCTAAGAAAGCCTCAGCGACGGAGACACGCTTATTGGCGCTGTCATCAAGGGTTCTTTCAAACCATTGGGTGCCAGCGGTAAGAGCTGGGTTGATGGAGTCGACGATGACGTATCTGGCAAGAGAGGAGATTCTTTCGCTTCTCATTGGGTTACGTTTGTATGGCATCGCGGAGCTGCCGATCTGGTTCTTCTCAAATGGCTCTTCGATCTCCTCGAAGGACTGGAGGATACGGAGATCATTGGAGAATTTGTAGGCGGATTGGGCGAATCCTGAAAGGACGCTTAAGAAATAGCTATCGACCTTGCGGGAATAGGTTTGTCCTGAAACAGGGACACAGGCTTCAAAGCCCATATCCTTTGCGATGAGTTTCTCGAGTTCTTTGACTTTCGCTTCATCGCCACCGAAAAGGTCCATGAAGGAAGCTTGGGTTCCTGTGGTGCCTTTTTGGCCAAGGAGCTTGAGGCTATCCATCTGATAGACGAGGTTTTCGACATCCATAACAAGCTCGTTCATCCAGAGCGTGGCTCTCTTGCCAACTGTGGTGAGCTGGGCTGGCTGAAGGTGGGTGTAAGCAAGGCAAGGAAGGTCTTTGTACTTAAGGGCAAAGGCTTTGAGGTTGCTTAAGACCTGAGCGGCCTTCTTGAGGACGATCTTGCTCGCTTCTCTGAGGATAATGACGTCGGTGTTGTCGCCAACATAGCAGGATGTGGCGCCTAAATGGATGATGCCGGCTGCTTTTGGGCATTGCTGGCCATAGGCGTAGACGTGAGACATGACGTCATGCCTGACGATTCTTTCTCTTTCTTCCGCGACATCGTAGTTGATGTCATTGACGTGGGCTTCGAGCTCGGCGATTTGCTCGTCGGTAATGTCTAAGCCTAGTTTCTTTTCGCTTTTGGCAAGAGAAACCCAGAGTTTTCTCCAAGTCTGGAACTTGAAATCGTTAGAGAAAACATACTGCATCTCTTCGCTTGCGTAGCGGGTAGAGAATGGTGAAATGTATCCTTTTCTTTCTTCCATCTGCTCCTCCTTATTTATTTTTGTTGAGTAGTCTACTGGTGACTTCCTTGGTTTCTAAATCAACGTATCTGACGTAGAGGGAGATCTTGTTGTTCTCGTTTAAGCCGGTCCAGATATCGTTTGTGAATTCATCGATATCGTCTGGGATGACGATTCTTTCAGGCTCGCCCTGGAAGGTTGGGATTGGATTTCCGTCGGTCACATAGGTGTGGATGAAATGTCCAAGTCCTGGGAGAGCGTCATATTCGAAATAGTAACGGTTGCAGGCGGTTCCATTCTCATCGGCGGATTTGAGTATGGACATCTCATATGAGAAATCCTTTTCTTCGAATTTGAGGACGCCGGAAATGCGTGGGGTGAGGTTTGGGAAGTCTGGCTCAAAGGCACGGCTCTTGAGGGAGCACTTCATGCATTTGCCCTCTTTAAGGCCTTCGTAGATGGTATCGGTCTGGTCGCCATTGGTAACGATCATCTTGTTGTCGATGTCTCTCACCGCGGCGTAGATGATGAGCGATGGGTCTTTGACTTTGGACGCATCGAATGGCTCGGTGTAGAGGACGTTGTCCTTGAAGGCGAAGATTCTGTTTCTCGAATTCTCGCTTCTGCCCATGATGAAGTAAGCGAAAGCCGCTTTCTTGCCATCGCTCGTTTTGCCGATGACGATGCCACGGCCGACATAAGGGTTATCCTTGATGAGTTCTTTGATGTTGCTGACAGCGTAGATGTTCATTTATTTGTCCTCCAATAACTGTTTCGATACCATTTCCACCGCTTGAGGGAGAATCTTCCATTCGGCTTCTTCCATGACGCGGCGCTGTAAGATTTCAGGGGTGTCCCCTTCTTTGACCTCAACCGCCTTTTGAAGGATGATCTTTCCTCCATCGGTGATCTCGTTTACGAAGTGGACTGTGGCGCCTGTGACCTTGACTCCTTTTGCTAAGGCAGCCTCATGGACACGAAGTCCATAGAAGCCATCGCCGCAGAAGGATGGGATGAGGGATGGGTGAACGTTGATGATTCTGTCAGGGTATTCCTTGACGAATCTCTCAGAGAGGATGGCTAAGAATCCCGCGAGAACGATGAGGTCGATATCTCTTTCCTTTAGAGCCTTGAGGAGAGCGTCCTCGAAGGCTTCTTGGGAACCGAGCTCTTTCTTTGAGACGACAAGTGATTCGATGTTATGGTTCTTCGCTCTTTCTAAGGCGTAGACGTCTTTTTTGTTTGAGAGGACGAGGGTGACCTTTCCAGAAGAGATGATTCCTTTGTCGATTGAGTCGAGAATCGCCTGGAGATTGGTACCTCCTCCTGAAACGAAGACCGCGATGTTAGCAAATTCCTTTTTCATTGTCCTAGAGGTTGATTTCGATCTTTTCGTCACTGTTTGACTTCTCGATATGGCCAACGACATAAGCGTCTTCGCCATGGGCTTTTAAGATGGAAAGAGATTTCTCAACATCCTCTGGCTTGACGATGATGGACATGCCGACACCCATGTTGTAGGTGTTGAACATATCTCTTTCTGGGATGTTTCCCTTTGACTGGATGAGTTTGAAGATTGGGAGGATCTTGACGTCTTCTTTCTTGATGACGACTTTAAGTCCATCTGGGATGGAGCGAGGCATATTCTCATAGAAGCCTCCTCCGGTGATATGGGAGATGCCTTTGACCTCGACCTCATCAAGAAGGGCGAGGACTGGTTTGACGTAGATTTTGGTTGGGGTGAGAAGGGTTTCGCCAAGAGACTTGCCACCAAGCTCTGGGAGAGGGGTCTTGATGTCAGCGTGCTCGATATCGAAGACTTTTCTGACAAGAGAGAAGCCATTTGAGTGAACGCCGCTAGATGGGAGGGCGATCATGACGTCGCCTGCCGCCATCTTTTTGTTATCGATGACTTTG
>JAEEGJ010020993.1_pt1 | contig 14114 bp, 10 predicted proteins | sample 8958761 | NCBI WGS metagenome assembly JAEEGJ01 (sample SAMN16246546, study PRJNA631951) | gut metagenome | biome: gut microbiome; feature: rumen; material: RS-attached | host: Bos | place: Iran: Karaj | collected 2018-10 | reverse complement strand
ATGTTGCCATTGTTGCCACCGTCCTGACGGGGCAGATAGGTGAAGCCCTTGATGAGTTTCATCTCGCCGCAATCGAAGTCAACCCAGTGCGGGTACTTCGGTACGGTAATGCTGTACATCGTGTGCCAAATGGTGTTCGGGTCGCCATCAACAAGGTTCTTGCCATAGCCGCCGTCCGGCCCTTCCTCACTACTTACATAAACCACCTCAATGGGCACTTTCTCTATCTTCTCGAAGGTTGCCGAAGTCTTTACTTCCTCGCCGCCATCATACCAGGCATAGACCGTTCCGCCTTCGCGAAGGTTGAAGGGTTCGGTGTATTTCTGCACCTTGCCCTTGCCGACACGATAGCTGAAGGGAAGTGCCTCGCCGTCGGAATTGGTGTCGCCAATAATGGTAACCTTGCCTGCCTTGTCGCGCAAAATGGCTACAGGACAGGGGAAAGTCCTTCTCCTGTCAAAGCCAGATGGTTCGTCTTTGTCAAAGAAAGGACAAATGGTGAGCTTCATCTGATGCAGTTCCCCGAGGACTCTGTCCGGCTTCAGCGGTCCGCCTTGTCCGCAACTGTTGCCGCCCATACCATTCACCTTGCAGTCAAGGTGGAGATATGTGTCGTCGCTCTTGGGAAGTTCGTGCGGATGCTGGGCAAGCGTCATTTGCAGGGCACTCCAGGGAAGCGCAGAGGTACTCATCGTGCCGAGTTCGCTGGAGAATGCCAAGCCGTTGCCTTCTTCATCTTGCAAAGCACACCAACGCACATCCTCGCGGTTGCCCATGCTCTGGGGCTTGGGGAAAGGTACGAACTGTTTCTGGACCGTGCTGTGGTAAAGCCCGACGAAAGAACCGGTCTTTCGGTCGTTGTAGTTGTTCAAAGGCCCGCGTCCGTAATAACTATATCGGTTGTATCGGCTCGGAAGCTTCACCTCGTAACCCAAACGGGGCAGCGGCAAGTCGGGGTCACTCGTGATGATACTGCTCGCAAGCACTACAAGACCGTCGGGATAGATATTGTAGAACTGTGTTGTTGTAAAAGAAACCGTCTCGCCGTCGCCTGTCGCGTCATTCACGCTCTCGTAGGGCTGGCCGGCTTTTCCTGGACGGTGTTTTGCTCCGCCCCTGCCTTTGGCTTGGCTCACGACAGTATAAGCGATAAGCACAGAGCCAAAGGGCGCGTCGGTAACGACTGGCTTGCCCTGCACTTTATGCTGCAAGTCGTACAATCCCTGCTGGAACCATTGGTCTCTTGCCCAGTTGTCGTTATCTACAGGAGCACGGAAAGCGGACAGCAGCAGCGGCGAATCCTCGAGGATGGTCTTGCCTTCAAACTGTATCCCGCAAAGGCTGCCGGTCTCGTTGTCAAAGGTAAAATCGAAGTTCTTGCCGCTCACGATTGTCTTGGAACCCTTGTCCGTCACGTTCAAAGGACCTTTCTTTACGGCATAAAGAGGTGTCCCAATGTTCCCGAGGGACAACTGCTCCGCCATCTGCACATAGCCCTTCTTTGCCCAAGGCATATCCTTCTTCAAACGGAATTCCACATTCAGGAAATACTCGCCGTCGTAGGACATATCTACAGGGCAGTAACAACGCGCATCCATACGCGGCAAAATGTCTTCGTGCAAAGTAATGGGAGCTTCCTCTTTCCTTTCGCCATTCCAGACGATGGTTGCCACTATGTCATAATCCCTTGAAGTGAGAGGCTCGAAATAGTTCTTGTTGAAGATGGTGAAGTCCGCCAACGTCTTTCCCTTGTCTTCCTTGATTCCGTTCAACGTCACAGCGACATTCTGATAAACTTTCTTCACCTCGAAGTACTGAGGCTTGGGTGTGAAGTCGGGCAAGAGGATTCCGTTCATGCAGAACATTCCGTCGTTGGGCCAGTCGCCGTGGTCGCCTCCATAACCCAAATACTTGGTTCCGTCCGCTGTATAGGTGTCGATGGCTTGGTCAACCCAATCCCAAATGGCAGCTCCGCAGAAGAAGTTCGTACTTTCAATAGCTTCCCAATAATCCGCAAGGTTTCCCAAAGAGTTGCCCATCGAATGGGCGTATTCTGAAATGTGATAGGGGTATTTGATGCCCTGTCCGTTTCCCTTGACTGCATACCGCACCCAATCGACACTTGGATATTGGTTGCTGCCCATATCAACGATATTGTTGTTGCGCTCGTACTGCACGGGACGGCTTGTGTCGAAGCTCTTGATGGCATTATAGGCTGCCACGAAGTTCTCGCCAGGCCCTGCTTCGTTGCCTAAGCTCCAGATGACAATCGAAGGATAGTTAATGTGGCTGTGAACCATTTCCATGTTCCTTGCAATATGTGCGGCCCGCCATTCGGCTGGATGAGAAAGACTCTCCTTTCCATAGTAGTACTCGTGGCTCTCTATGTTTGCTTCATCTTCGAGATAAAGGCCGTACTTGTCGGCAAGATAATAGAAATAGGGGTCGTTACTATAGTGCGAGAGGCGGACGTGGTTGATGTTGCCGCGCTTCATGAGCATCACTTCTTCCTCCATTTGTTTGCGCGTGATAGCGTGGCCTGTCGTGGGATTCGTCTCGTGGCGGTTCACGCCTTTGAGCTTCACGGGCTGTCCGTTAACGTAGAAATAACGCCCTGCAAGACCGAACTCATCGTTGCCGGCTTCTGTGTCGCGAATCTCGACGGTTCGGATGCCGAAATAAGTGGAGGTGCAATCGATGAGTTTTCCCTTCTTGTCCTTCAGTTCTGCCACAAGCACATAGCGATAGGGGGATTCGGCACTCCAAAGGAGAGGTTCCTTGATGTCCGTTGTCGTCTGCGCAAAAGCGTCTTCGCCCATCCCTATCGGCACAACATTAACCGAAATCTGACGCACAGAATCTGCCGTCTCGTCGGAATAAAGCGCAACAGGATAGATGGTGTAAGTCATCTTCAGGTCCTTTGCTGCCTTATACGCAAAGTTGCTGAGTGTGCGGTCGATACGAATGAATGCCCTGTCGCCCTTCAATTCCGTTGTACGCACAGCAAGGTCATAGATTTGCACCCTCGGCATAGCCGTCAAGTAGGTGCTACGGAAGATACCAGGCAATCGGAACATATCCTGCGCCTCGAGGAAAGAGCCGTCGCTGCTGCGATAGACCTCAACAGAAAGGGTGTTCTCGCCTCCTCGCAAGAAATTGGTAATATCGAAACGAGCTGTATTGCGGCTATTCTTGCTGAAGCCGACGTACTTCCCATTAACCCAAAGATAGAAGAAACTATCCACACCATCGAAGTTAAGAATAACCTGACGACCTTTCCAATCGGCAGGAATGGTAAAGGAACGGCGGTAGCTGCCCACTTCGTTGCGATACTTGTAGGTCGTCCAGCGCTGGTCCTTCGGCTCGCGCATCACGCCTTCCCGCCAATCGTCTTTCTTTACCTCATGATAGAAAATGACAGGCTGGTTGACATAAATGGGTACACCGTACTTCATCTCACCGTGCTTGCCGAGACCCTGAACATTCCAGCAGCCAGGAACTTGTATGTCGTCCCACCCAGAGACGTCGTATGAAGCGTCGGCAAAGCCTGTTGGCCTTTGCTCAGGATTGGCACTCCAATGGAACTTCCAAATACCATCGAGGCTTTGGAAATACTTGCTTCCCTCAGGCAACACCTTACGGGCTGTCTCTGCATCTGCAAAAGGGAAGAGATGAGCGCGAGGTTGCAATTTGTTGAGCGACAGTTTTTCTGGACTTTGCCATTCTGTGCCGTCAGGTGCTTTGGCTTGTCCGTAAAGGAAACCCTCGAGGGCTTCATCGGCACTAACACTAAGCACAAGTGCGGAAAGGAACAGGGTTGTGAGGAAGTTCTTCATGGGGAATGAATTTAATGGGAGTTGATGGGATTAATGAGAAGAATGGGAATTATGGGGATTGATATAGTTTTCTTTACTGCGGCAGGTCTCTCCTGCAAAGCGGCAAGCGGTTGCGATAAGGTGTTGCCAAGCTTCACTGCTGAGGTTGGGCAGGTCTTCGGGCATAATGCCCTCCCAGATGAGCGCACAGGCAAAGCCTGCGTTGAAGCTGTCGCCCGCTCCTACGGTGCTCACCACATCGTCGATGGGAGGTGCCTGGAACTCGTAGCAGCCAGAAGGGGTGCAGACTGTAATCTGCTCCGCCCCCGCTGTGCAGATAAAGAACTTGCAGTAGCTGCTGATATACATTTTATATATATAACGCGCGTCGCGCGAGGAGAACACCACCTCGAAGTCGTCCGTGCTGCCTCTTACTATTGTGCTCAGGCTGAGGTTTTGCAGGATGGCAGGCTTCAGCGACTCCAGCTCGTTGCTGTGATTCCTGCGGAAATTGAGGTCGTAATAGACAATGGCATTTGACTGGGCAGCACGCTCAAGAAGTTGAATTATCAAGGGGCGCATACCTGTGCAAGCTGCATAGTAGGAACCGTAGAGCATTACATCGCCTTGCGACATTTGGGGCAATGTCCAAGAGGAAGCCACCTGCGGAGACTCCTTGTAGAAAGAATAGGTTGCGTCGCCATTCTCTCCGATGAAAGCCAGACTGATGGCACTCTTTTCTCCCTGCCGCAACTGGAAGTGCTCTGTGCCTACGCCGTTGGCCTGCATGAAGTCAACCGTCTGCCGCCCCACAACGTCCGCCCCCGTGTAGCCGACAAACGTGCAGGGCACTCCGGCTCGTCCAACACTTATGATGCTGTTGAAGCTGCTGCCTCCATGCACAGCCGCCTCTGGCTGCCCATTACGAAAGAGGATGTCGAGAATGGTCTCGCCTACCCCAATGACTTTCCTTACGTTTTCCATTGAACTATTGCTTACAGAGCACAAAAGTACGAAAAAAAGGCGTTCAATACAAATGTAGTTGCACTTTTCTGTGATGTTTTGTGTTAAATCATTCGTCTTCGCACCTTTTGTGTAAAATAAAACATCTGTTTCTTGCGTGTTTTGTATTTTTGTTTTAACTTTGTCGTCAGAATCAAAACAATAATGCACATGACAGTAGAAGAAAAGGTTGGAATCTTGGTGGAACGTTACTGCCGCAACCGCTCGCATCTTGCCGATCTGATTGGCGTCACACCACAAGCCGTCAACAATTGGGTTTATCGAGACCACATCCCCCGTCGCGGAATAGAAGCAATTATGGCACGCTTTCCGCAAATTGACCTGAACTGGTTACGAGGCGAAAGGGTTGCCTTGCCTTCCGGCTCGTTGCCTATGCCCGATGATGAGAACGAGGAGGAAGAGACGCAGGATTTTGGGACAAAGCCAGAAACACAGCAAACAGACAAGACTTCCCAAAGCAAGACCTTGACACATTTCGTGTTTGGCTTGCAGCCCTCTCTTGGCGATACGCCTCAACCCGAAGGCAAAGAAGGCCTTATTCCAATACAGATGCCTCGAAGCGACATCAAGTTTGTCTTCCTTTGTCACGGAGACAGTATGCTGCCCCGCATACAGGATGGTGATTATGTTGGTGTAGGCGAAGCTCTTGGGCGTTATGAGGAGTTCCGGAAAGGAGTCCCTTATCTGGTTCAGACAACCGATGGTCGTCTCATGGTCAAAATGGTGGAAGACCCTGGACCATCATCTTCCTTCCTGCTGCTTAGCACAGAAAATCCCAACTACCAATTGGCCGATGGCGGCAAGCTTGCCAAGAGCGAGTTCCGGGCTGCCTATCGCGTAATAATGGTAATGAGAGACCTGTAGGGCAAGACGAAAAGGAGGAACTCGTAACTCTACTTCCCTATCCAAGCCTCAGGATTGAGCTTGAGCATTTCCTTGCGAAGCTGGAAGTGGAGGGTGCAATTGCCGCTGCCATCATTAGCTATGGTTCCGAGGATGTCTCGACTACGCACCTTCTGTCCTTTGGTTACGGTAGTGCTGGAAAGATTGCAATAGACAGAGATATAGCTGCCGTGACGGACAAGGACATTTCGGGTGCCTCCGAACTGGAAGACGCTCGTCACAACACCATCGAAGACGGCTCGAGCACGGGCTCCAGGTCTGCCCACATAGTTCGTTCCCTTATTGTCGAGCTGGACATTCTTCATGCCCGGCACGTTATAAAGTCCAAAACGGCTGCCCAACATATATTGGCCGGTAATGGGAACGGGCAAACGTCCCTTGTTCTGTTCGAAAGTTCCATTGAGTTGGCGGTCTTCCGCTGTGAGCCAATTCCCTGATTTTGCCGGGGTTGAGGGCTTTGTGGTCTGTTTCGGAGCAGGAGTCTTCGGAGCAGCTTTGCCAGCCTTCTCCGCTTCCTTCTTCTTGCGAGCCGCTTCCTCGGCAGCCTTCTTGCGGGCCTCTTCCTCCGCCTTCTTGCGGGCCTGCTCTATTTCGTAGGCAATCACCTGCTCAATCTTCTTGTCGAGAGCCGCTAGTTGTTTCTGCTGTTCCGCCACTTTTCCCTGCAGTCCGCTCTCCTTCTTCTTCAGTCCCGCTACCTTCTGTCGCTCCTGAACTTGCTGGGCATTCAGGTCCTTGCGCTGCAACATGACTTCGTGCAGGACACCATTCTTCTGGCTTTTGGCGGAAAGAAGAAGATTCTGCGCATCCAGAAGCTCTGCCTGTTTCTGGAGAATCTGCTCGCCTATGTTCTGCTGATAACGGGCATACTCGCGGGCAAAACGCGCCCTTCTGTACATCTGGCTGATGGTCTTGGCCGAAAGGACAAACACGATGGGGTCGTTGCTCTCGCGCTGAGTACGGGCATATCGGACGGCAGCCTTGAGGTGCTGACGGCGGCGGCGAACCTCTCCGTCGAGTTCCGTTATGTTCTTTTGCAAGCGAATGATGTCGGATTCGAGGTCATCGAGCTCCTTTTCGAGCTGATGGATGCGAGTGAGTCGATTGCTCATCTGCACTCCCAGGAATTCCACATTCTGCTGTCCTGTCTTGACTTGTTTCCTCGTATTGTCAAGCTGCGTCTTGGATTTCTGCAGTTCGGTCTTCAGTTTCGACTGCTGCTGCTTCAAATCCTTCACCTTCTTGCTGTTCTGGGCGGCAAGAGGCAAAACCAGGATAAGACTGAAAAACAGGACAAAGAGCTTCTTCATCATACTTGCGAAGGGGTTTATAACGTCAAATTCATAATGCGTGTCCAAAGCTCATCGACAGACACCTTCGAGTAGCGCGACGAGATTTGTGTCCGCTTCTCCCAATTCGAATCGGTATTGAGATTAGAGAGTGAGAGGTTTGCCTTAATGGTCTTGTTGCGGGCAGGAATCGTGATGAGATGCTTCGTGGGAAGGCTTCTGCCCCCAACCGTCACGAAGTTCGATTGTTCCCAACCCGAGTAGTTGGAGGTTTGCTCGTTCCAGAAATAGGATTGAATCGTATAGAAATCGACATCGGCATCTCTCAGGAACGATACATCATTGTATGACGCTTTGACGTATTGCCTTCCCATCTTGTCGACAAGCAAGAAATAGTCTGGCGTCATTTCTATACGTGCCACCTCGAGTACGCCGAAAGTGACGAGGGAGAGCTGAATGACATCATTCCTCTTCATGCGCAACATTCCGCCGACAGAAGTGCTTTTGCCATTCGAAGAGAGTTCCAGACGGACCCTAGCCATAACGCACGTCTCCTCCTGTTGCTTGGCATCGGCGGGTTGTTTGTTGCCCTGAGAGGGAGGTACGCCTATTGTCGTATTGTCTGACACAGTTGTTGTGGTGGAAACAACCTCTTTCTTGCTTCTGCAAGACGCAAGCAGAATGCAGAGCATCAGCACGGAGAATCGTATGACTATTTTCATAGGGTTGACTTATTTGAAATACTTTTTTCGTTTAATCTCCTTGCGAAGCAATGGTGTGCAGGTGTTGTCGTCCTTTTGTTTGGCAAGTTTCCAGAGCCGCAAAGCCGTTTCCTGTTCGCCGCAATTGGCATAGACATCTCCTGCATGCTCGATAAGATTGCCCAAAAGCCGCTCGTTGGAAAGCAGCTCCTCGTCAGTCAGTTTCGGATCGACTACCTTGTCCATATACGTCCTTGCATGGGCATAGTCGCCTTTCATGAAGAGAATCCAGGCATACGTGTCGAGGTAAGTGATGTTTTCAGGTTCCTGGCGAATGGTGCGATAACTCATCTCTTCAGCACGATCAAGCTGCTCGCCTTTCAAACTAAGGTAGTAGGCATAGTTGTTGAGGCACATGATATTGTCCTCCATATAGACGAGCGCCGAGTCGTAAGCCGCAAAGGCCTCCGTCTCTTTCCCTTGCTGGTAATAAATGTCGCCAAGCACTCCGAACACATTCGACACCAGGCGCTCCGACACGAACTCAGTCCTGACGCGAAGTCCCTGCTGCAAAACGTCTGCAGCATCCGTGAGTTTCTTCTGCTCGGCAAGCGCCATACCGAGGTAATAGGCATAGGCTATCTCCTCGGGATGATAGTTAAGACCTCGCCGGCTGATGTCCTCGACGCCCTTTTCATCGTTCTGTTCCGCATAGTATTGCAGCAGTTCGCGAAGGGCTGTTTCATTGCCCGGCTCCACTTCGAGCACTTGTCGCATCGTCTGGCAAAGAGCCTCTTGGGGTTGTTTGCTGTAAACCTGATAAGCCGCCTTCATGATAAGAACCTGGGCATCTTGTTGCGGACGGGCAAGCAAAGTGTCAAAAGCGGCAACAAGTCGAGGCGTATATGTCGAGTCGCGCTGTACATCGGAAATGTACGACTGCAACATGATTGTACGAAGTTGCGTAGGAGAATCGGGACAGAACAACAACGAGTCGCGCACCTTATTGTAGCGTTCGTCTTGTTCACTATCGCGATAATAGTCCAACATGGCAAGCTGAAGACCTGTGTTGGCTGGTTCCTGCCGCCGCACCTCATCGTAGATTTCAAGGGCCTTGACTGTGTCGCCTGCCTGCATGTACTGGTTGCCCACAATGACACGCAAGTTCATGTCGTGAGGAGACTCTTCGCAAAGAGCCTGCAACTGCACGAAAGCCGAGTCTAACTGCCCTTTTTCTTTGTACAGCCTGAACTTCTCTACGGTCACCTGAGGACTGACGCCTTCGAGCAACTCAATGCGATTGAGGGCTCCGATGGCTTTGTCGTTGTCGCCCACAGTACTGTAAAGTGACGCCAATTGCGAAAGGATATCGCTGCGTCGCGACTGCAAGGACGCCATTTTCTCCAGCACAGGAATGGCCGACTCCGCATCACGCTTGTTGAGATAGAGTGCCGCGAGCGTCTCCAAATAGTAGGGATTGTTTGTATCTCTCTCGCATGCATGCCTTATATAAGATGTTCCGATGCTGTCCGAACGCATATAAAGGTACAACAAACCTATGTTGTAGAGCGCCTCTGGAGCTTCCGGATTGATGTCAAGACAATGCCGGTAGAGGTCCAGCGCTGACGAATAATCTTCTGCAAGGCGGCATTTCTCCGCTTCCAAATAGTAATAGTCGAAGTTGGCCTGCGCTTTAACTCCAAGCGTGCCGAACAGAAGGACAAGTATGAAAGAGAGGTGTCTCACTGGATTTCCCTACTTTGTTCCGCTATGTCCGAAGCCTCCAGCACCACGTTCCGTCTCGGAAAGAACCTCCACTTCCTGCCATTCTGCCTGTTCGTGACGTGCTATAACCATTTGCGCGATACGTTCTCCATCGGCAATAACAAAAGGTTCATCCGACAGATTAACAAGAATGACACACACCTCGCCACGATAATCTGCATCGATTGTGCCAGGAGTGTTGAGCACAGTAATGCCGTGCTTGATGGCCAAACCGCTTCGAGGACGCACCTGTGCCTCGTAACCTGGAGGCAAAGCCATAAAGATACCTGTTGGCACAAGACGGCGTTCCATGGGCCGCAGCTCGATAGGAGCTTCGATATTTGCACGGAGATCAACTCCTGCAGACTGTGGCGTTGCATACTGAGGCAACGGATGATGACTACGATTGATTATTTGGACTTTCATATCTTTTGGTTTTATCGCGACTTTAATACTGTTATGACTCTCCTGTTTATACGTCGGGCAGACTCATTCCATTGATCTTCCGGTAAAGATCGATTGCAAAGACATCGGTCATTCCCGAGATATAATCCAACACAGCCATGATTCTTTCATATAATGTAGGTGCCAGAATGTCGTATTGCGTACTGACACGATTGATGAGCAACTGCGAGAAAGCACGGTCGGAATGTGTTGCCGCCTGTACCATCAAGTCGGTAAGCGTGGTGATTACCTTGTAGCCGGCAATCTCTATGTCTACCACATCCTTGCAATGATAAATCTTCTTGTAGGCGATTCGCTCGCATTGTTCGTATGCTTTACGCGGGAGGTCCTCCATATGCTCAATGAGAGAACCCTCGAAGGTGCCGCCCAAAATGGCGTTTTCGTTCTCTATGAAGACACGGACACACTGCTGTTCCAAACAATTGATGACGCAGGAACGGAGGTAGACGACCTGCTCGTTGACATCATCCACAAGCTGATTCATGCGCTCCTTGATGTGCTTCTGCTGTTCTTTGGAGAAGTAAGCGAGAAAGAGCCGCTTTGTCTCTTCGGTCGTCAGGAGTTTGAGCTTGTGTGCATCCTCAATGTCCATCACCTCATAACAGATGTCGTCTGCAGCCTCAACAAGGTAGACGAGAGGATGGCGTGCGTAACAAATCGAACCTTTTGGAGAGGGACGCTTCAAGATGCCGAGTTCCTTGGCGATACGTTCATAGTCCTCCACTTCACTACGGAAGAAGCCGAACTTGCGTTTGTCGCCTGCCAGGTCGGACGAGAAGGGATACTTGACGATACTTGCAAGAGTGCTGTAAGTCATCACGAAGCCGCCTTTGCGACGTCCCTTGAAATGGTGCGTTAGCAAACGAAACGCGTTGGCATTGCCCTCGAAGTGTATGATGTCTTCCCACTCTTGCGGCGAAAGTCCGTCACCTGTCTCGGGACATATGTAATCCTTCAGGAACTGTCCGTTCCCTTCACTAAAGTAAGTTCCTATCGCTTTCTCGCCACTATGGCCGAAAGGAGGGTTTCCCAAGTCGTGAGCGAGGCAGGCTGCAGAGACGATATTGCCTAGTTCGGTAAAGTGTGTGCTGTAGAGTTCGGGATGTTTTTGCAGGATAAGGCGACTGATGTCGTTGCCCAGACTTCGTCCCACACTACTCACCTCGAGGCTATGAGTCAGGCGGTTATGCACGAATATGCTGCCTGGCAGAGGGAAAACCTGCGTTTTGTTTTGCAGACGTCGGAAGGGAGCAGAGAAGATCAGGCGGTCATAATCGCGCTGAAACTCTGTACGGTCGTCGCTTCTCTTTTGCATATCCTCTTGTCCGAGGCGTTTGCTCGAAAGCAACTTTTCCCATTTCATCATCTCTTCCATCATGGTGAGTGCCTCTACTTGTCTGCAGGTTTATAGAAGATACGATTGGCACCACTCGTTATTTTCACCAGTTCGGGATGTTCTGCGGCAAAGGTGTCGATGTGACGCATGCGTTTCTCCTGAAGGATTTCATCTACTGCGATGAGTATTCCTGTTTCCTCCACATCGCCGAATCCGTCGTTGATGGCGGTGCCGAAGAGTTTCATGGTGGGACTCAATCCCATATACGCGTTCACGAGAGGCGGTATGTTGTAACCCAAAGCACGCACTTCGTGATTGAGGATGCGATAGTCCGCCTTGAAGTCATCCTCGGTGAAGAGTGTCTTGAACTGTTCCGGATCGTGCCAGAACTTAAGGGGCTTCATGGGATATATCAGGTTGTCGGGGTCGGGGAAGTGCTTGTTGAGGAAGTAGAGAATCATGTCTCGTGCCATTCGATCGTAGCTGGGATACATGGTGAACTTGCCGAAGAGGTATCGTATGGTTGGTTCTATGACGACGATTGCGCCGAGTCCGTCCCAAAGATTATCAAGTGCGAAGATGCCTTTCCTGCCTCGAAGTGTGCTTTGGTACTCGACTGTGACAAAGCTGCGGCCCAGTTCGATGGTCCAAGGAGCGTAGTCCTTCATGAAACGTTCCGAGAAGCGGAACATATGACTGGTAGCCAGGATGGGCTGACCGTCAGGGGCTATCTTCCAGTCTTTGCCGAGAATGTAGCGGTAGCCGCCTACGATTTCTTCCGTTTCGGGGTCCCATACAAGGATTTGCTTGTAGCAGTTGTCGCAGGTATCGAACTCGTCGAGGTCGAAACTCTTTCCCGTTCCGCCTCCTGCAGCCCGGAATGCTATTTCGCGAAGACGTCCTATCTCGCGTACGACATGCGGGGCGTCGTGCCAAGTTACGACATAGACTTCGTTGCCGCTCTTGTTTGTCATGCGCAAACGTTTGTCCAGCGTGAGCTCCGACTTCAGCACTTCTGCTGGGATTGGGGCTGCTATGGGCTCCATTTTCTTGTTTTCTTCCATTGACTTCCTTGTATTCCGTTAGATTTCATATACTCTGTCTTGTACCCACCTGCCCCATTCGATTGGTGTTTTCGACGAATCGAATGTTTGCCAGGGAATGGGTTTACCGATGCGAACGACGTAGTGACTGCCTCGGCTTCGGTACATTTCGTCTGGCAGGAGGGCCATCGCGAAGTTGGGCAGATGCAGCCGTTTGCACCATCGTGCCACGTTGTAGAAGCGATTGCTGTTCTGTCCTTCGAAGTGGATGGGCACGATGTCGCGCTGGTGTTGCACGCTTTTCGTGACGAACGCCTTGTTCCAGGGCAGGTCGCGAATGGTTCCGTCGTCTTGTTTCCTGCTGCAAAGTCCTGCGGGGAACATGATGACGTGGCAATCGCTGGCAAAGGTCTGCTCCACCATGGCTGGGAACGAGCGTGCCTGCTTGCCTATCTTGTTGATGGGGACGCATAGTGGCGCCAGTCCCTCGAGGTTCATGAGGAGGTCGTTCACCAGGTATTTTATCTTGCCGTCGTAGTGTTCGCCGATGATCCAGCCGAGCGTGACGCCGTCGACTGCCCCAAGGGGATGGTTGCTGACGAAGGTGTATTTTCGTCCGTCATCGGGAAGGTTCTCCTTCCCTACAACGTCTACTTTGACGCCGACATAGTCTGGAACGCCTCGACAGAAGTCGACTCCCACCCTTCCTTGGCGCAGATAAGCGTTGATGAAGTCTTGGTGGATGACTCGCGCAAGCAGCCTTGTGAGCCATTTTGGGATGTATTTGGCCCGCTTGCCTGCTCGTTCTCTGACGATCTGGTCAATGTCGATTTCCCTGATTACCTTGTCCATCAGTTGATAGTTATCGGCCTGTTATTGATGAAGTAACGTCCTCGAGGCAGTCCTCCAAGCCAGTTCTTGCCTTTGTTGAGGCGTGCTGTGAGATAGAGAACGCCGTTCTGGTTGTAGATGGGCAAGAGCTGATTACGGTCGCTCTGTATCTGCACGACTCTTCCCGTAACGGTTATCTGTACGGGGAAAGCCGAGGTGCTCATCTTCCTGGAGACACGCATTTCAGGTGAAGGGGTTGCCACCACCAGCGAATCCGGATTGCGGGAGAGCCTCACTTTGCGTTTCCGCATAGCTCCCTCGGCTGGCCAACACAAAGCGAGAGCCAGGGCAATCAAACATATTCGGCGTGATGTGATACTTCTCATAAAAGCCTTTTCCTCTTACAAGCGACAAAAGTACAAATTTTCAAGGAAAAGGACAAATAATTGCAAAACATTTTTTCTCAAAATACGCAGGCAAGGATGTTTACAAACTCTACCGGCCATGTTTGTAAACGACTACAGTGACGATTGCAATCGTATAGTGTGACGTTTGCGATTTACTAGTGTGACGATTGCAATCGTATAGTGCCACGTTTGCGAACTAGGCGTGCTACGATTTCAAGGGGTTCCAACCTTGAGCCTTGAGCTCATGTTCTCCACCGTCTCTCGAGATGAGGGCCTGACCCTTCTCCGGCTCCGTAATATAGCCGATCACGCGAATGTCTTCGAGAGCCGAAACGGCATCATTCATGGCGAGAGGAACTGTGAAAACCAACTCGTAGTCTTCTCCTCCGTTGAGGGCACAAGTGCTGACGTTCATGTTCAGCTCCTCGGCCATCGCGGCAGTCTGGTAGTCGAGGGGCAGTCTCTCCTCGTAGATGCGGCAACCAGTCTGGCTTTGCTTGCAGATATGCATCAGTTCGCTGCTCAGTCCGTCGCTGA
>JAEEGJ010020992.1_pt1 | contig 14114 bp, 12 predicted proteins | sample 8958761 | NCBI WGS metagenome assembly JAEEGJ01 (sample SAMN16246546, study PRJNA631951) | gut metagenome | biome: gut microbiome; feature: rumen; material: RS-attached | host: Bos | place: Iran: Karaj | collected 2018-10 | reverse complement strand
CGGTCGGTGTTCCCATATCGTACCTTATCCATCCGGGCCAGACCGACATTAGCGAGACATCACAGTCCATTTTTTTTAATAACTCAGAGTACGATATCGTCAGAGTATTGCTCATTAATTTGGACAGCCTGTACGCATACGAATATTCATCGAATTCTCCCAGCCTTCCCATGCCGCTGGATATGTTTATGATACGGCCGTATCCGTTTTCTATCTGCTTTTCAATAATGTGTCTTATCAGTATATAGGCGGCATAATAGTTAACGTTTACGGTATCCGAGATGATGTCATAATTGATATTTCTGATATAAAAATCCGTTATTCTGGGATCGTCAATATAAATGCCCGCATTATTGATAAGTACATCTATATGCGAATACTTTTGAGTTATCCTCTTTGCGAATTCTTCAACCTCATCAGGCTTTCTGAAATCAACCCGGTATCTGTCGATATCAAATTCACAGTCACGTAAGGATGTGGATACTCCGATCAGAGATACATCCTGCCTGCTTAATTCTTTTGCGATACAATATCCGAGACCTCTTGAATATCCGGTAATCAGCACGTTTTTCATTACGACTGCTCCAGGTATAAAGAAGACAGTTTTTTGTAATCCGTCTTTCCGTTGATCAGCAAAGGGAAACTGTCAATTTTGAAATAGTACATGGGAATCATATATGACGGCAGATAATCCCTGAGTTTGGAGATAATATCTTTTCTGGATATTTCCTCATCGGTCTGATATACACAGACAAGTTTTTCATCTCCGTATATAACAGCCAGTTTATATATCTCGGGAAATAATCTGCTTATTCTGCTTTCTATCTCATCAAGTTCGATCCTGAATCCTTTTATCTTTACCTGACGGTCTTTTCTTCCGCAGAAAATGATCTCCCCATTCTCTCCGATCTTTCCCAGATCACCCGTTCTGTATACGCGCTCACCATCGAGCACAAAGAATTTGCTTCGGGTAAGATCTTCATGGTTATAGTACCCCTTGGATACGGCCTCGCCTTTAATACAGATTTCGCCGACTTCTTCTTCGGAATCTATGTATACCTTGTAACCTTCAAGAGGATAACCGATAGTTACATCCCTGCCGTCCTCAACCTTCTGTGCGGTTGCCCAGATAGTCGCTTCGGTAGGTCCGTAAACGTTATAGACTTCCGTATTCTCCAGCTGCTTAATGCAGCGCTTTATGTCATCGGTAAAGATCTCACCGCCTATCAGCATTTTCTTTACATCCTTCATGAATGAAAGATCATTATCAAAATGTTTCATCAGAAAACGCATATAAGTAGGTGTAAACTGGACTGTATTTACTCCGTTTGTCTGAATGACTTCTTTGACAAACTGAGGGATCATTTTTTTATCATCGTTTACACATACCACTTCTCCGCCGTACGAAAGAGTAACAAGAGTTTCAAGAATGGAAATATCAAATGTCAGGGAAGTGGTTGCAAGAAAGACCACGTCAGACTTGTCATACTCTATTACATTGTTTATTGCCTTGCGAAAAACCTTAAAAGCATCGTAATGAATGATCACGGCTTTGGGGATTCCTGTTGTACCGGAGGTATAGAGCATATACATATCTTCTCCGCAGTCCCCATCGGTGTCTTGGCAATCGGCTTCTTCGTTAAAATCAATGATCTCAAGAGTTTTAAACCATTCTTTTTCGGTTTTGCTGATAACGAATCTTAACTTCGAATCCTCACGTATCAGATTAAATCTTTCAACCGGTATGTTTTTGTCTACTGCCAGAAAAACACCTCCGGCTAAAGAAACGGCGATACAGTTGACGATGTTCTGCATTTTGTCGTCGCATACTACCGCAACTATTTCATTTTTGTTAACGCCGTGTTTTTTTAATATGGCGCTCTGCCTTAAAGCTTCATCCGTTAACTGAGCATAAGTCATCTGTCCATCCATGGACTTTATGGCAATGGAATCAGGCTTTTCTTTGGCAATATCCATTATGTTTTTTATGAAAGTGTCACTTATCTTCATCTTTTTTAATCTAACTGCCTATCCTTATTTAACAAGCTGCTTAACTGTTCATCCGTCTGACAGAGTTCTTCAAAGATCTTTTCGCACTGCGCGGATAACCCCTGCTTTCTCTGTTTGAGATACTCAATTATCACAAAACCTTTATTGGCGATCTTTTTTCTTTTAGTAAGAATACCCAGAAGTTCATCCTGAATATCTTTGTGCAGATCATAATACTTAATGTACTCGATCATTCTTTCAGTTAGAACACCGGTGATCTTATATGCATCGCGATAATACATAAGTTCTTTTTCGGGTGAAACAATACTGTCAGTATCATCCTTATCGGGTTTTGCTCTTCTTATATTTTTTAAGTGTTCAAAATATGCGTATATGCTTTCTTTATCAATTTCATATCGCGCATCATCGGGTATATATAACTGATAAAAGCTGTTATCGTAACAGTTCTCAAACTCTGATTCACTAAGTTCAAATCGTCTGTCAAGCAGTGCGTCATAGCAATAAATTTTTTTACCCTCAATTCCGAGAAGTAAGACCAGATGATTTTCCACATACTCCTTCTCGGAATCAAATATCGGGCATTTATTCGGTGAGATTCTTACTATAAAAGGCAGCTTTTCTTCACTGCTTAACAGACTTTTCATTTGAGCATAATCTGTCTGATATATTTTGAATCGCATATAATTCAGATCATGGCCAAAATGATGGATCCTTCCTATTTCGTCAAAAGAAATATAGTCTCCGTCACTCTTACGCAACCGATTCAGTATATATTCATGCGGGTAATATGCTCTGTAAAACAGAGGGACATTGCTTTTTCCCAGATAATTAAGAACAAAGCTGTAACATAATTCAAAGCAGGTAATGCAGTGATATGATTTTGAATTGTCTAAATTAATATTAAAAACCATGCAGACTGTCCTATCCGTTGATCATCGTCTCAACTTTTTGGGATATCTTGGAGATAGTATTGAAATTCTCCATGTCGATATCCTCGATGTCAAAAGAAATATCATATTTATCTTCGATCAGCAGAATGAGCGATACCAAATTGATGGAATCAATTCCAACTATAAGTAACTCTTCATCATCGTCGATCTCATCCAGGCTTGAAACAAGTTCATCTTCAAGGTTTTCCTCGATCATCGCTCTAATTTCACTATTTATCATTCTTTCCACCTCTCGCGATTTACCACATATCAATAGGATTGAATATTAAATCTTTTGTGATCAGCGAAGCATCCGCCAAAAGGCCGGAAACAATATCGTTAACTGTCTTGCGTTCTTCTTCACTGTTGAACTTGTCATATACAAGAACAGATACATGTTCCGGATCATTGAGCGGGCTTTCCTTGGCAGTATAAATATGAACTTCGTTCTTCATGCCGGTTTTCTCATATACTTCGCGTGAAATCTTCTGGGCAAGTACACCGTAGAGTTTTCCTGTATGATCAAGCGGATTTTTGCCCGCAGGTGCCTCGATACTCATTGATCTCATGGGAGTTATGAGTCCGTTTATTCTGTTTCCTCTGCCTACTACGCCAAAATCACCTGTATCCGCTGCCGAACCCAGAGCGGTAAGATAAAATTTCCCTCTTAAATCGGGCGGATTGATGTTAAGTTTTACGTCTACATCGTAGTTGTTCTTAAGGAAATCAGCTATTTCAGCCGTTGCTTTCTCCTTGATGCTGTAATACTGTTCTGCATCTTTTACCAAAGAAGCAATATAAGGTATGTTTATAAGTAATGTATACTCGTCCACATTTCTGTAACCTACAAGCTTTACATCCCAGCCAAGTTCCGGAAATCTTTTCTTGAAATCCTTTCCGTTGATCATTCTTTCCGTATTAAGAACAATGCTTTCAAGGGTGCTTAAGGGCGAATATGAGGACAAAAGATTACAGTCATTTGAAGTAAGCTGAATGTTGTTGATATCAACCAGATCTTTCTCTTCCATAGGCTGATATCTGCTGCTTACTCTTCCGGTTCCGTGATAATCAACTGTTTCATCCAGTACAACAAGATGCTTATCGGGATCAAACCCTGTAAGGCAGGTTGTCAGCACTGCAGTTGCAGCCTCTCTGAAGATCTCATATAAAGGAATATATTCGCCTGCATACTTCTTGGCACATTTACCGGCAAAGATAACCTTGTAGGGATTAAGCATTCTGCCTTCACCGAACTCGATTATCGACGATCCTCCGACTAACATAACCTTGTCGAACCAGTGGTGTGCAACGCGGCCGTATTTTTCCAAAAAATATTTGGAATACAGAATTGAAGCTTTTTCTGCAATGGCATCACACAAAGTATCGGGATGTCCTACACCTTTACGTTCAACAAACTCAAAAGGCATATTTTCAACCTTATTGCAATTATTCTCTGAAACAAAAATCATTTTTTATACCTCATCCTTTTCTATAAACTCTAAATATGCTTTTGTACCTTCCCTGTCGGATAAGGGCTTTCTGGGGCTCTTAAAGAGATACGGGCAAACGGGATCGATCACGCCGCTTAATCCCTTTTCCTTGGCTGCTGCAGCGATTCTGATAGCACTCGCAAGTACACCTGCGGCATTTGCACTGTCCTGAACCTCAAGCTTAAGTTCGATATTTACATCCGTATCAAGTACTGATTTGCCTTCAAGGTGCAGATAGCAGACTTTCTTATCCTGAAGGTACTCGATATAGCCGTTAGGGCCTGCTGTAACGTTGCTTGCATCAATACCTGCAGCAAAGAGAGAATTTCTCTTTGACTTCTGCTTGCTGAGAGCTCTTCCGGGGCTTGCAAGATTATAGAAATCCATGTTTCCGCCGAAATTCAACTGATATGTATTGGTAACTTCAACGCCTCTTGACTTAAGTAATTCGATCAGTATCATGTGTAAAGTGGTAGCACCGATATGGCTTCTTAAATCATCTCCCAAAATGGGAACACCGTTTTTCTCAAATGCTTCTGCAACTTCCTGATCTCTGGCTGCAAGTTCGGGTGTGGCATTTACAAATGCCGCTCCTGCTTTAGCGGCAGCAAGTGCATATTCTTTAATTGCTCTTTTGGAACCTGTAGGCAGATTTGCCACAAGAACGTCCGCTTTGGTTTCTTTAAGAATGTTAACAACATAATCTGTGTCATTCTTCATAGATACTTCACTGACTTCGATTTTCTGTTCAAGATAACCCTCAATACCATCGAACAAAGGACCGGCTTCAACTTTCACTCCCAGGTTTGGAACATCGATATATTTGCCGAATGAATTGATATCACTAAAGATAGCTTCCGATAAATCTTTGCCAATCTTATCTTTATTTACATCAAACGCCGCAACGAATGTAATACTATCCATTGAATATCCTAAAATATCTGAAAATCTTACTCCGTTCAGATCTTTCTCTTTTCTGCTCTTTTCAACCAGCTGTGTTACAGCCGATGTGTTAGATCCAACGCCCGCGAATGCCAATCTTATTGTTTTCATAGAAATTAACCTCCTTTTTGTAACAGCAATTCACGAAAAAGATATTATCATTGCTAACTTTTTGAAAACAACAACGTCCCCATGAACGCAAATTTCTTCCCACGAATAAAAAAAATAAGAGCTCGGCGAATGAACTGAACCCCGAATGTTAGACAAAACATTCGGGGTATTTTTATGTCTAAATATAGTTTTGAAGAAAAATATGAAGCCGTTCAACGTGTTTTGGACGGAATGTCCATTAATGAAAGTGCTAGAATAATGGGCGTAGCTAGGGCTCAACTTCAAAGATGGTTTCATCTATACGAAAATCACGGATGGGAATCTTTAAGGAATGGCGGTGCATCCTATGATGGTGCTTTTAAGGTTATGGTTGTAGAATATATGCATAGTAACCATTTGTCCTATGTTTCTACAGCTGCTTATTTTGGAATTAAGGGAGATGCACAAGTTGCCAAATGGGAACGTATTTATTATGGGGAGGGGCCGGAAGGTTTACTCAGGAAAAAACCTAGAGGAAGGCCACCAAAATGTATGGAAAAGAAGAAACCAGTTTCGCAGAAAAAGGAACTTACGGAAGAAACCAAAGAAGATTTGATTGCTGAAGTTCAACGTCTTCGTATGGAGAATGAATACTTAAAAAAATTGAGAGCCTTAGTTCAGGAACGCATAGATCGAGAGAATGGGAAAGAGCCGCCATCATCGATGAATTAAGGCATAAATACAGGCTCTCTGATCTACTTGCATTTGACGGTATGCCTAGGAGTACATTTTACTACTACCTGAAAAGAATGAAGCTGCCTGATAAGCATAAAGAAGCAGAGCTCATCATTAAGCAAATATTCGCTGAAAATAAAGGACGTTATGGATATCGGAGAATCACCTTGGAGATGCATAACAGAGGATATTTTATTAACCATAAACTTGTTCAAAAGCTTATGAAGAAAAACGGTCTTAAATGCGAAATAAGGCGAAAGAAATACAAATCATATAAAGGTGAAATCGGTAAAGTTGCACCTAACATTCTTAAAAGAGATTTTAAATCAAATGAGCCTTTGAAAAAACTGGTAACTGATGTTACAGAGTTTGCTGTAAAGGATGAGAAAGTCTATCTCTCACCAATACTCGATCTTTATAACGGCGAGATTATTGCATATGACTTATCTTTAAGACCGACATTTGCTCAAACAAACAGGATGTTAGACAAAGCATTCGAGATTATACCTGATGGCTCCGGAGCAATTCTGCATTCAGACCAGGGATGGCAGTATCAAATGAAGTTCTATCAGAAAAGATTAAAAGATAAGGGCATTGTTCAGAGCATGTCCAGGAAAGGTAATTGTTTGGATAATTCTGTAATGGAAAACTTTTTCGGATTATTAAAGAGTGAAATGTACTATCGTCACAAGTTCGATTCAACAGATGAACTTATGGCCGCCATAAAAGAATATATAGATTATTACAACAATAAAAGGATAAAAGAAAAACTAAAAGGACTTAGTCCTGTGCAATACAGAACTAAGTCCATAGAAGTTGCTTAACAATTAATTAAAGTGTCCAACATTTGGGGTTCACTTCAAAAGGCAGCTCTTTTAATATTTATATGAGAATCTGATAAAAAAGATACAAAAGAGCATAAAAAGTATTTTTATGCTTGAATAATTGTATACAAATGTGGTTTAATTGATATGCGGTTTTGAAAACCATTAATCATTGCAAAAAGGTTATGTTCAAAACCATAAATACTATCTTTAAAAAGGAGGAAACGGATATGGACTATCGAAGTAGCTCAACCGACGCAGCGGCGGATCGAACGTGCGAAGGCGAATATTTATTCGTTTCCTTTTGCAGTTTATAAACTCAGCATTCCGGGATTTTAATGTTCGGATAATCTTTTGCTGAGCATCAGCGTTTTGCGTCGGTTTTTCGTCTGAAATTATCTAAGGAGGAAAGACCAATGGCTGAAACAAAAGATGTTTCTATCATCGTAAGTACTTTGCTTACGCTTCTTGAAGAAAAGAAATACCCTACGGTAAAAGAAATACTGGTTACTATGAATCCTGCCGATATCGCTTCGACATTTGAAGAGATGGATGAAAGCAGGCTTCCTGTTCTTTTTAGGCTGATTCCCAAGGAATTGGCTGCGGAGACATTCGTTGAAATGGAATCCGATCTGCAGGAGCTTCTTATCAGAGGCTTTTCGGATAACGAACTTAAGGAAGTGCTTGATGAACTCTATGTCGATGATGCAGTAGATATCGTCGAGGAGATGCCCGCCAATGTTGTAAAAAGAATTCTGGCGCAGGCGGATCCCGAACTTCGTAAGGATATCAATGAGATCTTAAGATATCCCGAGAATTCCGCAGGAAGTATCATGACTATCGAGTACGTAACGCTGCGTCCGGATATGACCGTTAAGGAAGCAATTTTGCGTATAAGACGTACGGGATTTGACAAGGAAACAATTTATACCTGTTATGTTACAAGTTACAGAAAACTCATCGGTTTCTTGACCGTAAAAGATCTGTTGCTTGCGCAGGATGAAGATACACTCATAAAAGACATCATGGATCAGAACGTGATCTTTGCGAACACGCATGATGATCGGGAGGAAGTTGTACAGATGCTTTCAAAATACAACTTCATCGCACTTCCCGTTGTAGATTCGGATTTAAGATTAGTCGGTATCGTAACATTCGACGACGCCATGGACGTCATGGAAGATGAGGCTACCGAGGATATCGAAATCATGGCCGGTATGACACCTTCCGATAAGACATATATGAAGTCTAATGTTTTCGATCTTTTCAGACACAGAATCCCCTGGCTTATGCTTTTGATGGTATCAGCCACATTTACCGGAATCATCATGACAAAGTTCGAAAATGCGCTTGCCGCACAGGTTGTGCTGGCTGCATTTATCCCGATGTTAATGGATACCGGCGGTAATTCGGGTTCCCAGTCATCTGTTACTATCATTCGTGCTTTATCACTCGGTGAACTTGAATTCGGAAATCTCATCGGTGTAATCTGGAAAGAGATAAGAACGGCGATTCTTTGCGGATGCGCACTTGCTGTTGCATGTTTTGCGAAGATCATGCTTGTCGACAGACTTATTATGAATAATCCCAGCGTAACGCTTCTGGTTGCCGTAACCGTTTGTTTGACTATGGTTTTAACCGTTATGGTTGCAAAGGTCATCGGATGTACGCTTCCAATGATCGCAAAGAAGTTAGGCTTTGACCCTGCAGTAATGGCGTCACCTTTTATTACTACAATGGTTGATGCGATTTCGCTTCTTGTATATTTCGGAATGGCGAATGTTTTACTTTTTTAAAAGATAATATGAGGTTTTGATATGAGAATAGGTATGGGTTATGATGTTCACCGCCTTGAAGATGACAGAGATCTTATTATCGGCGGTGTAAAAATCGAATATGAAAAAGGACTTCTCGGACATTCAGATGCCGATGTCTTAACGCATGCGATCATGGATGCGATACTAGGTGCAGCCGGCGAAGGAGATATCGGGCTTCATTTTCCCGATACCGCAGGAGAGTTTAAAGACATATCAAGTATCATCCTTTTGAAAAGAGTAAAAGAGATCATCGATAAAAAAGGTTTTACGATCGGAAACATTGATGCAACCATAATCGCACAGGCTCCCAAAATGAGACCTCATATCGATGCAATGAGAAAGAATATAGCAGATGCGTTAGAGGTTGACATAAATCTAATCAATATCAAAGCAACAACCGAGGAACATCTTGGATTCACGGGACGCGGAGAAGGTATAGCATCAGAAGCAATTTGTTTACTTATGTAAACTATATTATATTAGAGACAAATAATTAATGAATATGAGCATACACGGTCATGCTTATTTCATAAAAAGGATTTAGAAATGGAAGTTGAGTTAAGAGTAGAAGGAAGAAATCTGGTTTTTGCCGCTAAAGAGAAAGATCAGGTTATTTCGACATTATCGGTATCGCCCGATATCGGAGGAAACGGACAGCCGATATATCAGATCAAAAATGCGTTTACCAAAGGCTTATACAGAAGAAGAGGATACATGGATGCGATCTTAAAAGAAGTATTCACATGCATGCAGTCCGAGCAGGAAGCATTTGTATTCCTGGGAACAAGAGAGCCTCAGGTATTCACTAAATACGGATTCATTCAGATAGTAAAACCTCAGGATCCATTCCCTGATACACTCGGAAGGATCATAGATGTAAAGTCATTCATTAACCTGTTTGAGAGTGAAAAGGAATTTGTTTTATCATTGAGGATCCATGATGAAATGCTTCCCGAGAATGACGGCGTATACATGGTTCACTGCGGACCTGAAGGAGGCATGTTAAACAGCATAAAGATCGCAAATCCTTTGATGTCAAACGAGCAGGGTGAGAAACTGGCATGTGAAGCGGAAGTTGATGTTAAGGATCTCATTCAGTTCGGTTTTGGATTGAAAAATGCGAAAGATGCGTTTAAAATAGTCGTTAAAATGAAAGAAGACGAGATCTGCGAGCGACTTGATAACTTGAAATTCAAACAAAGCGTATAATAAATACACGGTGTCGGGTTACCAAAGGTACCCGGCACTTTTTGATAATGAGGCAGAAATGTTTAAGAAATTAAACAATCAGACAAAAGGAATAGTATGCATCATTCTGGCAGCCATAGGATTTTCTCTTATGACGGTTTTTGTTCGTCTTTCCGGAGAACTGCCGACCATGCAGAAGGCATTCTTCAGAAATGCTTTTGCTTTAGTGATTGCCGTTTCGACTCTGGTCATCAAAAAAGAAAAATTTGAGATCAAAAAAGAATTTGCTTCGGATATCTTTTTCAGATGTCTTTTCGGTACGACGGGACTTATCGCAAACTTTTATGCGATCGACAAGCTGGTTCTTGCGGATGCGAATATGCTTAACAAGCTTTCACCTTTCTACGCAATCGTATTATCGATACCGCTTCTTAAGGAGAAGCCTTCGAAACTCGATATAACCGCAACGATAATCGCTTTTATCGGAGCGTTATTTATCATAAGACCTACGGGAAGCAATATGGAACTGATTCCGGCGCTTGTCGGTTTATATGGCGGAATAGGTGCGGGCGTTGCTTACGTATTCGTAAGACGTGCCACGGTGAAGGGAGCGAAAACTCCGGTTATCGTTATATGTTTTTCGCTGTTTTCGTGTATGCTTACATTCCCTTTTATGATCCTTAATTTCACACCGATGAATCTTGCTCAGTGGGTATTTCTTATTCTGGCAGGATTATCTGCAGCGCTCGGACAGTTTTCCATCACGACGGCTTACAAATTTGCACCTGCAAAGAAACTTTCCGTATTCGACTATACCCAGGTTATCTTTGCAACCGTCTGGGGACTTTTTATCTTCAGGGAAAAACCTACTATCTGGAGTGTTATAGGTTATGTTATCATCATAAGCGTTGCATTCATAAGATGGCAGAAAGCCCGTAAGAATACAGAGTGATCCACCGGTTTTTCAAACTAATTATCACATAAAAAAGCTCATTGCTTCCGGATAAGTATATTACTTGTCTTTGGCAATGAGCTTTTTTGATAATATATTTATTTTTATTTGTCGTTAGCTATGATCTTATTGATCTCTTCGAGAAGTTCGTCAATCTTATCGTAAAGGATCTTTCCTTCCGAGAAATAAAGACCGCTTCGAAGAGGAGAGTACATGAAGCCTGCATATTCCATTTCTTCGTTCATGGATTCTTTTTCAACTTCACTCTTTTCCCTGCTGTCCGGAGCCATGGCGCTGCAATATCTCATAACAATGTCTTTAATTCGGTTATCGTTAAGCAGATCTTCCATGATCGAATTGTAATCATAATGATCGGGAAGAATGGGCTCTGATTTTATGTTAACCGATTTGGATAATACGATATCTCTGGAGTTTTTGCCGATCTCAATCTCGTATTCACCTGCGGGAACATACCAGTCACTTATCTTTTCTTCGTAGTAAGCGAATGATCTTTTATTAAGCGTGAATGTTACGGTTTTTGTCTCGCCGGGCTTTAAGTTGACTTTTTCAAATCCCTTAATTTCTCTGATAGGACGAAGAACGGGAGTTGAGCAGTTCTTAACATAGAGCTGAACAACTTCTTTTGCTTCAATATTTCCGATATTAGTTATGTTAACCGAAACGTTTAATTCATCACCCGCGTTTATCTCATCTTCAGAGATCTTAAGATTATCGTATTTAAATTCCGAATAGGATAATCCGAAACCGAAGGGGAAGAGTACGTTCATTTTCTTTTTGTCGTAATATCTGTATCCGACGAAAATGTCTTCGCAGTAGTTTACATTGTTGAGTGTTCCCGGGAAGTTCAAGTATGAAGGATTGTCTTCAAGCTTAATTGGGAATGTTTCTGCAAGACGTCCGCTGGGAGATTTGTCTCCGAAGATAACGTCATACTGAGCTTTGCCGACAGCCTGTCCTCCGAGATAGCATTCAAGGATCGCATCTGCTTTATCCGCAAAAGGCATTTCAATGGGTGAACCGTTATGAAGAACGATTACAACCTTCCCGGCAACCTTCATAACTTCCTCAATAACCTTTAACTGACATTTTGGCATCTGCATATGCTTTCTGTCATAACCTTCCGATTCGAAGATATCGGGAAGACCTGCGAAAATAAGAGCAACATCTGCATCTTTTGCATTGTTTACAGCTTCTTCACATAAGCTTTCATTAAAATCGTCTGCGGTGGCAGGGAAGCCTTGTGCATATGAAATGTTACTTAAACCGTTTTCTTTGCAGGCATCAAGGAATCCGACGATCTTGTGACAGTTGATATGAGCCGAACCGCCGCCCTGGTATCTCGGAGTCTTTGCATAAGCACCGATAACTGCGATTTTGGAATCCTTCTTAAGCGGAAGAGTGTTATCCTCGTTTTTAAGAAGTACGAATGTCTCTGCAGCGATCTCGGCAGCAAGATCATGATGTTTGTCTCTGTCGAAAATAAACTCGGATGAATTGCCGATATTATCATATCCTTCGAAGATGAGTTTAAGGAGTGATTCAACATTTGCATCAAGGATCTTTTCGTCAAGTTTGCCTTCCTCTACGGCTTTAACAAGCTCTCTGTCATTTTCGCCGTATGATGTGGGCATTTCGAGATTAAGACCGTTTGTTAATGCTTTTGCTCTGTTGCTTACTGCACCCCAGTCGGATACGACATTTCCTTCGAAGCCCCATTCATGTCTTAAAATATCGGTTAAAAGATATTTGTTTTCACTTGCCAGTTCTCCGTTTATTCTGTTGTAGGAGCACATTACGGTCCAGGGTTTGGCATTTCTTATGGGACCTTCAAAAGCGGCAAGATAGATCTCTCTGAAAGCACGCTCGGATAAGTTGCTTGATGCGGAAAAACGTCTTGTTTCCATGTTGTTAACCGCAAAATGCTTAATGGATGTTCCGACATGTTTACTCTGAACTCCCTTGATATATGAAGTCGACATTTCGCTTGCTACGAAAGGATCTTCGGATAAGTATTCGAAGTTTCTTCCGCATAGAGGAGAACGCTTGATGTTAACTGCCGGTCCTAAAATAACTGCAACGTCTTCGGCTCTGCATTCTTCACCGAGTGCTTCGCCCATTTCTTTATAAAGTTCTTTGTTAAAAGTTGCAGCCATGCCGACGCCTGCAGGGAAGCAGACAGCTTTGATCGAATCGTTCATTCCGAGATGATCGCCTTTCAGATCCTGTTTTCTTAAGCCCACAGGACCATCGGAAACCATGATCTTGGGAATTCCTTTCCCGGGGATATCTTTGGTAAACCAGAATGTAAGTCCCGAACAAAGCGATGCTTTTTCTTCGAGAGTCAGAGTGGATACAATCTGTTTGATTTCTTCACTTGATTTCATAAAAACCCTCCAATTTTTTCTTTTAGAACTTATCTAACATTATACGGAAATTTGTTATTTTATACAACGAAATAAAAGGGTTTGAAGAATGAAAGTTTTGTGAAAAAACAAATATATCCTAAAATCCCCGAAAGGTTGATTATACGGGTAATTTGGTGTATTATTATAGATTATGAAAAAAGAGTAATTTACTATTCATGGATTTGGAGAAAAGATATGAAGATTTACAATACGCTTACTAAAAGAGTTGAAGATTTTAAGCCTAATGTAGAAGGAAATGTTGCAATGTATACATGCGGCCCCACAGTATATCATTATGCTCATATCGGTAACTTAAGAAGTTACATTATGGAAGATGTTTTGGAAAAAACACTCAGATACATCGGATATGATGTAAAAAGAGTTATGAATATCACCGATGTCGGACATCTTACATCCGATGCCGATACGGGTGAAGATAAAATGCTTAAAGGTGCAAAGAGAGAGCATAAGTCGGTTATGGATATCGCGAAATTCTATACCGATGCATTTTTCTCGGATGCGGGAAAACTTAACATCAAGACTCCCGATGTTGTTGAGCCTGCTACGAACTGCATTACTGAATTCATTCACATGATCGAAGTTCTTCTTGAGAAAGAATATGCATATATTTCAGGAGACAATGTATATTTTGATACATCCAAACTTAAGGAATATTATGTATTCGCAAATCAGAAAGAAACAGAACTTCTT
>JAEEGJ010020986.1_pt1 | contig 14118 bp, 13 predicted proteins | sample 8958761 | NCBI WGS metagenome assembly JAEEGJ01 (sample SAMN16246546, study PRJNA631951) | gut metagenome | biome: gut microbiome; feature: rumen; material: RS-attached | host: Bos | place: Iran: Karaj | collected 2018-10 | reverse complement strand
AACTTCCAACCCTCATCTGTTATTTCTCCACTCATTCATAGGTTGTGGATAGCTCTATGTCTCTGTTTTCCTCAGCGGACTTCATCACACTTGTCATGATATCAAGCACGTGCAGAGCAAGCCTGTCATTTGCCTTTGGCTCTCTACCTTCACGGATCGCCTCCGCTAGGTCATGTACTCCGATTCCCCTCACATATTCCCCTACGTTCTGGAACATCTCGGGAACCTCGCAGATATCCATAGCCCCCTCATCTTCGCCGCCAAAACACTCTGCAAGCTTCTGTTCCTTCCGATAAATCCGTGGACGTCCACCGTGCATGTTGGGATCCGGAACAAACAAAGTCCCGCCGGTGCCATACACTTCAAACATCGGCATCTCAGTCCTGAACACATCAAAGCTGAAATTCATATTTGCAATAAACCCGCTCTTAAAGGTGACCAGGATCGAATAGTGAGTCAGAACATCAACATCCACGCTCTCGCCTTTTCTCTCGCCGACATAGATATTTCTTTTGTCAAACCCTTTTGCGCCTATGGCCCTCACAGAAACCACCGGCCCGAACATGGACACCAGCGCAGAAAAATAATATCCGCCCATGTCATAGATAGGCCCGCCACCCTCTTTGTAGAAGGGCTCGGGATTCGGATGCCAGGTCTCAACTCCGCTGCTTAGCATATTGGTTATGGCATACAAAGGCTTTCCGATCCATCCGTCGTCGACGATCTTCTTGCAGGTAGAGAGCGAGCTTCCCATAAACGAGTCAGGCGCGCACCCTATCTTAAGGTTCTTTTCCCTTGCAAGCCCGATAACCCGCTGCGCATCCTCCATGCTAAGGGCAAGAGGTTTTTCGCAAAAGACATTTTTCCCCGCCTCAAGTATCCGAAGATTTATCTGTGTATGAAACCTGGGCGGTGTGAGATTGACAACAAGCTCAATCTCATCATCCGAAAGCAGCTCATCAACAGAAATAGCCCTTGGCAGATCAAACTTCTCTGCCATCTTCCTTGCAGCCTCGATATTAACGTCAGCAACTGCCGCAATCTCCAGATCCTTATACAGGCGCTTAATATCGCGAATATAAGTGTTTGCTATAACTCCGCAACCAATAATTCCTATCTTCATTTGCATCAGATCTCCGTTTCGTTAAACTTGAAAACCTTAAACAGTACCAGAATTATCACCATTGCTACTAATAGCATAATCCATGCCTGTGCGGATGCATATCCCATTTTGAAAAATGAGAACGCATTCTGATACAGATAAAGTGAGTAGAACATGGTCGCATTGCTGGGTCCGCCTTCAGTCATGATGTAGGGCTCAGCGAACCACTGGAAAACACCAATGATCAGAGTTGTTACATTGTATAGAATTGTGGGCCTTATCAGCGGTACGGAAATGTGGAGCGACTGCTTCCAGAATCCTGCGCCGTCAATGGCCGCTGCGTCATACAGGCTCTCGGGAACATCCTGAAGTCCCGCCAGATAAATGATTATGGCGTTTCCGCAGGTCCAGATCATCATCAGGATGAATGCCGGCTTAGCCCATGTCGGAGAGCTCAGCCACCCGGGCCCGGGAATGTGAAAGTACCCAAGAACCGTATTTACAATTCCCGAATCAGGCTGCATTACCCATATCCACAAAAGGCATGCCACAACAGTGGGGACGAGAGTAGGAATAAAGAACACCACTCTCATCCAGTCCGTTCCGCGAAGCTTTTTGTTATTTAAAAGAAGTGACACCAAAACCGCCGTAAAGGTAGTCACCGGAACGCCGATTCCGATCATGTATACTGTGTTCATGCAGGCCTTGATAAAAGTCTTGTCTTTAAAAAGATTTGCGTAGTTGGCAAAGCCGATAAACGTGGGCTTTCCAATTACGTTGTAATTACAAAGCGAGTAATAAAACGAGCTGATAATGGGATAAATGGTAAATGCAAAAAATCCGATTATCCAGGGCAGTACAAACAAAAGCCCATGCACAGCCTCTTTTTTACGCGCTTTGGAGTGAACATATTCCGCAAACAGTTTTTCACCGATCTTCTTCATACCGTAAAACCCGATTCCTTTCCGTATCAACCTTTAATGCCGCTCATGGTAATTCCCTGAATGAAGTACTTCTGCAGTACAAAGAACAAAATAAGTACCGGCAGAACCATCACAACTCCAAGAGCAAGCAGCAGCTCCCAGTTGGGATTTAGGTTGGACCTCAGCATTGACGCTGCAAGCGATAAGGTATAGAGCTTGTCGCTTCCAAGGAACACCAGTGGCCCCAGGAAATCTTTCCAGGAATTCATAAAAGACATTATGGCTACCGTTGCAAGTACCGGCTTTGAGATTGGCATGATGAGCCGAAGGAATATCGTGAACTCTCCCGCCCCGTCAATCCTTGCGGACTCCGTCAGCTCTTTTGGTATGCCAACCAGAAACTGCCTCATCAGGAAGATAAAAAACGCATTGCCGAAAAATCCGGGGAGCGTCAGGGGTATGAAAGTTCCGATCCATCCTATCTTGGTGTACATAAGATAGAGCGGAATGAGAGTAACCTGATAAGGCAGGATCATCGTGGCAATAACAATCATGAATACCTTGTCCCTGCCCGGCCACCTGAGTCTTGAAAAGCCATAGGCGATCAGGGAGTTGGAGATAAGCGCTCCAACCATGTTAAGGACAACGATTATGATGGTATTCCTGAGATACCGAAAGAACGGAATCTTGGTAAACACCTGCACATAGTTTTCCAACGTGATGCGCTTTGGGAACCATCTAAAGGGCACCGAGAACAGTTCACTTGATGTCTTAAAGGATCCGGTAAGGAGGAAGAAAAACGGCAAAAGAAAGCCCATTGCAAATACCAGCAAAAAGAGATATACAATTCCTTTTTGCAGCAAAACGCCGATTTTATACCCCCGCAGTTCTTTTCCCATACTTCTTTCCTCCCCCGAGAAAAATCAAAATTACTTGGAATCCATAGCAGCCTGCATCTGCTCTTCCAAAGTCTTAAGTTCAGTTTCAGGATCCAGTGAGGTGTTGTAGATCAGGTTCTCACGAAGGGTCTGGAACTGAGTTGAAAGCTCTGCTGAAACTGAGCAAAGAGCCGGAATACCGTTAAGGGGTGATCCTGCGATCTCACGCTCCATCTTGTACATTGCATCGCCTTCTTTTGTAAGTGTTACATCATCAAATGCTGCGTCGATAACAGGGATCGATCTCCACTGGCAGAAGTTGTCATCGTTAACTGAACCCTGCTCGCAGAACTTGATATAAAGAGCTGCCAGAGCTGCCTTGTCGGCATCTGTTCCGTTAGGGATCGCAAATACGTTGCATCCAAAGGTTGAGCTCTTTGCTCTTCCGTATGAAGGAACCGGTACAGGAACTGCTGTGTAAGGAACGTCAGGTGCATAAGCCTTCAAAGCGCCTGTAAACCAGTTACCTGTAATTGTCATACCAACCTTACCTGTCATGAAAGGATGGTCGGGTGAGAACATTCCGCCAAGTCCCGATGAGAATGCATTGATCTTCTCAGGGTCATATTTGCTGGCGTAGCTCTGGATCCACTTCATGTAGTTCACCATGTTCTCGCTGGTGAGGTCGATCTTGTTCTCAGCCTGGATATAAGGGTCAGCCCCGAAGAAGAAAGGAACTACGAAAGCGTCGTTTCCGGAATCAAGCCAGGGGATAAGTCCCATTCTTGAGTAGCTGCTTCCGTCAGCAACTGTCATGGCATCTGCCCATGCATCAAGCTCCTCAAGGGTTGCAGGCGGATTATCAACATCAAGTCCGCACTCCTTGGCAATGTCAGGTCTGAAGTAAAGCATGATAACGTTGGTATCCTGAGGAATCAGATAGCACTGATCCTTGTAGTACATAACGTCCTTGCAGCCGTCATAGAATGAATCCACATCCAGGTCGATCTGCTTAAGAACGCTGTCCAGAGGCATAAAAGAGCCTTCAGCAACATACTGATATGCACTTGTGGGATTGTCAGTTATAAGAAGATCCGGTGCTGTTCCGCCGGCGATAGCTGACAATAACTTACCGTTGTTGATACCTGCGCCATCAGGCACGTACTGTACTTCGCAGGTGATGCCAAGGTCCTTGTAGGCCTCGTTGAAGGCGTCAACTCTCTCCTGCTCCCAGGTTGCCGAATCGCCTGTAAATGCTGACCAATAGGTAAAAGAGCCTTTGAGACCAATATCGGTTACTTCGACATCGATCTGTCTGTCGCCCATGGCAACGGTCTTTGAAGAAGTATTGCTCTCTGTGGTCTCGACAGAAACTGCAATCTGTGGCTCAGCACTTGTGGCCACCTGATTATCTTCTACAGTTGCCACATCCCCTGCACTCTGTCCGCAAGCTGCAAGCATAGCTGCAGTCATGACAGCTGCCGACAAAACCGATAACGATCTTTTAATCTGTTTTCTCATCATCCATTAACCTCCCATACAATCTTCTTTTCTCCATTTCCCGCCCCAAATGAGCTCTTTTTTGAGGCAACTTGCGATTACAGATATATCGTAATGAATGGTAGCAAACAATTCTCATAATATTTTGTTCTTGATATTTCATTTTTTGCCCACTTTTTGTACGTATGGCATATAAATATAGACATATTTACCGCCTTTTTGGTAAACTTGCCTCAGATATCGCTAAATCAAAAAGCAAATTAGTGTTATTAAAAGTGAGCGATATATGGAGGAGTAAAATGCTACAGCCCAATCAGAACCGAGAGATCATTCAGTACAGAGACTACAAGGATGTGGGGATTTCCTATGAGGACTCGCCGTGCACTTTCCCGCCTCACTGGCATCTGTCTGCGGAGTTTGTCCTGGCAACCAAGGATGACTGCAGCTATGAGATAAACGGAAGAAGCTACCATCTGCAAGAAGGAGACATTCTTCTGGTATGGCCGGCTGAGGTTCACGAGGTTGTTGATACACCCCCAAACGCATCCCTTATCCTGCAGTTTTCCTCAGAACTCATCACAGGGCTAAAAGACATTGATCTCATCTCCAACAGACTTCGCAGCATCCATCTTATAAGGAGAGACAACAGCTCTTTATACAGAATTCTTTATGAAAGCCTGCGCTCCTGCTACGACATATATCATTCTCGGGAATTGTTCATCGAAACCCAGATAAAACTAAAGATAGTGAACATGCTCTATGAGATATCCGTATTTGCCGTATCCCAGCAAATCTCGGACAGCGTTCTGATGGACACTGCCAGCGACACCTACAACAAGGTTCAGCAGGCCTGTTCCTACATGATAGAGAACTGCACCAGAGCCCTCTCACAGCAGGAAGTGGCGGATTATGTAGGCTTTTCAACCTACTACTTCTCCAGGATCTTCAAGGAATACACAGACGAGAGCTTCAATGTCTTTTTAACAAGGCACCGTCTTGAACATGCAGTCAAACTCCTGACACAGGACAACATCTCGATCACGGATGTGGCCTTCCTGTCAGGCTTTCAGAGCATTTCAAACTTCAACAAGGTCTTTTTAAAAGAGATGAAGTGCTCCCCGAAAGAATACAGAAAACTAAGACAACAGAACGAAAATTAAATTTAGTACTTGATATATTTTAATATCACTGTTATATTATACATAAAACGTGTATATTTATGCAGAAAATGTATAAAACAGGAGGATATTATTATGAAAAAGAAAATTATGGCAGTAGCACTTACTGCAGTTGTAGCTCTTGGCTCACTTGTTGGTTGCGGAAGCGCATCAAACGGCTCTACCAGCGAGGCACTTGTTGTTGGTACAAACGCTGCATTCCCACCTTTTGAGTATGTAGGCGACGACGGAAAGCCTGACGGATTCGACATTGCACTCATCAAAGCCATCGGTGAGAAGGCAGGCATGGAAGTTCAGATCCAGGATATGGAGTTTGATTCACTTGTATCTTCTATCGGAAACAAGATCGACGTTGCCATCGCAGGTATGACTGTAACAGAAGAGAGAATGAAGACCGTTGATTTCTCAGATTCTTACTACGAGGCAGTTCAGGACGTTATCGTTCCCAAGGGATCTGCAATCGCTACAGCTGATGACCTCAAAGGCCTTAAGATCGGTGTTCAGCTCGGAACAACAGGCGAGTTCATCGCAGACGAGATTGAAGGCGCTGAAGTATCCGCTTATAATAAAGCAGTAGATGCTGTTAACGACCTCAACAACGGCCGTGTTGACTGCGTTATCGTAGACAAGAACCCCGCTGAGGTATTCGGTGCTCAGTTCCCTGACAAGGTTGACGTTGTTCCCGGAACAAACTTCGACTTCGAGCCTGAGAACTACGCTATCGCACTTCCTAAGGGAAACACAGAGCTTGCAAACAAGATCAACGCAGCACTTAAAGAGCTCAAGGAAGACGGAACATACGACAGCCTCGTTAAAAAATACATTGAGGAGTAATTCTTTTAAATGACTTTATCAGAACGTTTTATTGCGGCTTTCATAACCGGTGATCGCTGGAAACAGTACCTTTCAGGTCTTGGCATCACTCTCGAAGTTGCCATATTTGCCGGAATTTTAGGTATAATCATAGGAACTGTTGTGGCTCTTATGAAACTCTCCACCACCGAAGACGGAAGGCCTACCATCCTTAACTACATAGCCACAGTTTACGTGGACATCATCAGAGGAACTCCCAGCGTACTGCAGCTCCTTATCATGTGGTTCATCATCATGGCTTCCTCCAACAACGGAATCCTGGTGGCATCACTTTCCTTTGGAATCAACTCCGGAGCATACGTATCGGAGATCGTCCGCGGCGGAATCCTTGCTGTTGACAAAGGTCAGATGGAAGCCGGCAGAAGTCTTGGTCTCTCCAAGGCAGCTACCATGCGCTACATCATCCTTCCACAGGCCATCAAGAATGTCATCCCGCCCCTTGGCAACGAGTTCATAACTCTGATAAAAGAGACTGCGATCGTAGGTTACGTTTCTCTCGCAGACCTCACACGTGTGGCAAACCAGGTAGCTTCAAGGACCTATGATGCTTTTATGCCTCTCATCGGTGCAGCGGTTGTTTACTTTGTGATAATCAAACTGCTGACCATACTCCTTGGCAAACTTGAAAGGAGGATGCGTAAGAGTGATAAGCGTTAATAATCTCTATAAAGAATTTAAAAATACCGATGGGTCCACAACAAAGGTCTTAAACGGTATTACATATGAAGTCGTCAAGGGTGAAAAGATTGTTATAGTCGGCCCTTCAGGATCAGGAAAGAGCACCTTTCTAAGATGCCTTAACCTCCTTGAAAGACCCACATCCGGCGAGATTTACTTTGACGCTCAGGAGATCACCGATCCCAAGATCAACATCAACAAGATCAGACAGCGCATGGGAATGGTGTTCCAGAACTTCAACCTCTTCAACAATCTCACCGTTATGGATAACATCATCCTCGCTCCCGTCAAGCTCAAGGTAATGAGCGAAAAAGAGGCAAGGGAGAAGGCAACAGAGCTCCTTAAGAGAGTCAATCTTCTCGATAAGGCAGACGTTTATCCCGTATCCTTATCAGGCGGCCAGAAACAGAGAATCGCGATCGTGCGCTCTTTGTGCATGAATCCCGAGATGATGCTCTTTGATGAGCCGACATCAGCTCTTGACCCCGAGATGGTAGGCGAAGTTCTGGACGTTATGAAACAGCTCGCTGATGACGGAATGACCATGGTGGTTGTAACTCACGAGATGGGATTTGCAAGAGAGGTTGCCACCAAGGTACTCTTTATGGATGAAGGAAATATCTTAGAGGAGAACACCCCCAAGGAATTCTTCGAAAATCCTCAGAGCCAGAGGCTTAAGGATTTCTTATCCAAAGTATTATAATTTTAGGCACGACAAAGCCGCCGGAGATCACAAATCTCCGACGGCTGTTTTTATATCTTTATCCATATCTCTTATCGCTTCTCTGCCAACGCCAGGGCTCTCTTGTAGCTAATAAACGCCAGCACTCCTGCAATTGCAGTAAATATCAGAGCCAATATCTTATGGTCTATACGCATTCCAAGAAATACTATGAGCACCACAAGAATCATGACCACAAACATATTCGGAAGCATATACCATGCAACGCCAGGTCCCTGTTTGATGACCTCAACTTCATTCTCCCAGTCGAGCTTCATGTGCTTTATTCCGCAAACGCAGCCCCAGGCTGTAGAGAATGCACACAAGGCGGTTCCAAGGATGATATACAAAAGCGTATTGATCACAGGAACTCTTGCCGAGATGCATAGGCACAGCACCGTAAATACCATGAAAGGTACTGTCAGGCACATATTAAAGAGCATCTTGCCCTGATAAAGGGTCTTCTTTTCTATGGGCATGCTCTGCACTATCCAGTAGTTCTTGCCCTCAAGGGACGGTGAGCAGGATGTGGTAGACATCATTCCCACCATGAAGTAAGAAATAAGCGGAATCGCCGGCTGTATTATCGTCGCATCAATAGGTGCACCGGAAGTCACCTTTGACACAATTACATCGAATCCGAAAATCAGTGTCGCAATTCCCAAAACCACTGCCAGCACTTCGCCTACAGCCGCGTTGGTGATGTAAGTCGTTGAGCCGAGCATTCTCCTGAATTCTTTGTAGGCAATGGCGGTAACGAGACTTCTCTTTTTCTGAGTGGTCATCTTGAATTTGCCGCCGGCAGCGTGGGTCTTAAGCGCAGAATTGATATTTCTGTAAGACCTTCCCACTATGCGGAACAGGATCAGGAAAAGAGCTGTCGACACCACTATAAGCAGTAGTCCGCTTATAATGCTTCCCTTTGTAACTGCGTCAGAAAACCATCCCATTGGAAGATAAATCCCTGATGCTTTTTCTGTCGCCTCAGACATGTTCTCAAGAGTCTGCTCTGCTCTTCCGTTTTCAAAGAAATGCTCAATTATGTAACGAAGAGAAAAGCTGAAAATGATAAATACAAAGGCAAGTATTGTCTGGATCAAATTCGTCTTCTTAAATCCGGAGCTGATCCTGGCTATGATAAATCCCACAAAGGATGCAGCCAGCATCGGGATCAGGGGAATAAAGAGCGAAAGCAGTATCCAGTAGAGCCAGATCACAGGGCCCACACCTGCGAATATCGCATAGCCGATAAGCATAGCAACCGAAACACTCATATACCAGGGCAGCGTCTTGATGTACATGTAGAGGAACTTGCACCCTGCTATAGTGCTGCTCTCAAAAGGAAGTGACATCAGCATGTCATATTCCTTGAAGTTAAAGAGATATCCGTTGGTCTTAAACACCGTAAACACAAAGGCCAAAGAGCTGATCACAAGTGCGCACATGGCAGGGACCGAATCGATTATTCCCATCATTCCATATCCGACGCACATCAGAATGCTGTAAGCCATTATCATCGCATACAGGAAAAACAATCCCACATATGCTGCGATTATCTTATTCTTCTTCTTTTTGTCTTTTGAATGCTTAAGGATGTTCACCCTGCTGGTAGAAAGAAGAAGAGTTTTTAACAAAATCAGATTCTTCTTATCCATTGTCAGCCTCCAGGAATGCTTCCTCTAATGAATGACCTTCTGTAAGTTCCTCCATGGTTCCCGCTGCAATTATCTTTCCTTTTTTGATAATTGCAACCTTGTTGCAGAGCTTTTCAGCAACATCAAGAACGTGGGTTGAGAAAAATATGGCTGTTCCCCGATCGCACATCTCATGCATTATCTCTTTTAACGTAAAAGTCGCCTTGGGGTCGAGACCAACGAAGGGCTCGTCGAGAACCAGAAGCTTGGGATCGTGGATCAGCGCTGAGATTATGGCAACCTTCTGCTTCATACCGTGCGAGTATGAGGCGATCTGATCCCCAAGGGCATCTGTGATCTCAAACAGGTCTGCATATTTCTTTATCTTCTCTTCTCTGTCCTTGGCACTAATGTCAAAGACATCTGCAACGAAATTAAGGTACTGGATTCCTGTCAGATTCTCGTACAGGTCCGGATTGTCAGGGATGTAGGCGGTGATCTTCTTGCATTCCATGGGCTCATCTTTTACGGAATGGCCGTCTATTAGGATCTCACCCTCGTCAAAATCAAGGACGCCTACTACTGCACGGATGGTTGTGGATTTTCCTGCGCCGTTGTGACCGATAAAGCCGTAAATATCGCCGCTCTCCACGGTAAGTGTCACGTTGTCCGCAGCTTTTTTCCCTCCGTCGTAAGACTTAGAATAGTTTTTTATCTCCAACATTTATACTTCCTCCATAACTGAACCCCATTTAAGTTTTTGTTATTTAAACATTATCATAGTATATGCATATAAAAAAGGTCGATATCACACTGATATCGACCCGTTTTACACCTGATTTGGCAAATTACTGTACTGTATTAAATTCAACCATCTCTGCTTTCTCGTAATCTGCATAGAACTCGTTAAGCTTGGAATCGTCTGCATACTTGGCATCAGGATCTTCATTTACTGTACGGATATCTGATGTGTAGTAGTATGTTCCGTTTCCGTCTGAGTCATAATCAACATAAGCATTCTCATCAACTACAAGAAGATCAAACTCAGTGATTGTCATCTTCTTCATGCCGTGGTTGTTTCCGACATAGAGGATACCCTTGTCAACTGCAAGAGGATAAGCTGTTCCGCCGCACTCTACATAGCCGAGATACTGGATCTTTCCATCTGCATTGTACTCATAAACATCAGCATCGATAGCAACGAACTTCTTGCCGTCGCCGTCATAATCATAAGTTCCTGAAGCAACTAAAAGAACGTCCTTGTCAGCGATAGTTACATTTGCATAGCCCTGACCTGCCTGGAGCTTGTCAACAATCTGTGTGAAGGTGTCGCATCCTGTGATATCCATAGGAATATGTGAATCCTCGTCATCGGGAATGCCGGCGCTTGCCTGCTTGTTTGGATCATACATTGCTTCTACGATAGCCTGAGGATCAAAGCCGTCAAGGTCTTTTGCAACAGTAGAAAGGCTGTAGCTGATTCCGATCTCTACATCATACCAGGTTACAAGGTCTGCGCTCTCGCTATCACCTACATAGCGTGAAGCTGTTGCAGGCATGTTGCCATCGGCCCAGTTTGCAAGTGTAATATCATTGGTAACTGTCCATTCATAATTCATTCCGGAAATATCCTGGTTGTTATCACCAACAACCTGCTCTCTTGCAGTATAGCTCATTCCGTCAAGGTCAAAGTCAAGCTCTACAACAGGTCCGGGAACTTCAAAAGAAGAAGGATCCATGTCACCCATTGCTCTCCATACTACATTTGTTGCACCCTCGGGAGCGCTAAAGCTGTTTGGAATCTTCGCTGTTGCCTGCTCCTCTGTGATCTCTGTCCAGGGATTTGCAAGCTCTGTATTCTCAGTAGTTTCTGATGTCTCTGTCTGCTCTGCCACTTCTGTAGTCTCTGCAGGCTCTGTCTCGGCAGGAGCTGCCTCTTTTCCACATGCAGCCATCTGAAGCGCAAAGACACTCATCATCATTACAAGTAAAACTTTCTTTTTCATAATCTCTCCTCTTCTTAATGTATTGTTCTCAAACGTTTAACCTACATCAGTGAATTATAGCACTGTTATTGCACCATAAATCTTAAGAGTTTCTAAAAAAAGCATAACCACGCGCTTTTTACCTCGTGTGATAATTCTGTGATACACGGTTTGATAACATACAATCAATAAAACAAAACAAACACAGCAACACAAAAATAGAAGAGAGAAAAACCCAAATTAAGGAGGAACAAAATTATGACAACTATTATCGCAAAAGCAATCATCATCTTAACACTGGTATTTGAAGTAATCACTATCGCAGCAGGATCAGCTCTTTATCCTATCTTTGCAGCAGCTTGCGGAATAATCTTCGGATGCATCGCAATTCAGATCATCATCGGCCAGATCCGCAAAGTTTCCATCAGAAGCAAGGCAGCAAGAAGGATGTTCTTAGTTGGCTGATTTAAAAAATATAAAAACTGAATATGGAAAACAAACAAAAAAATAAAGAACAGGAAGCTGCCCCTCCTGTTCTTTTATTTTGTCTAATTAACGCCGTTATATGTAAACGCCAGCATTGTGATGTCATCAAACTGCTTGGCATCTCCGACATATTCTTTTATCCCCTGCGAAACGTTTAAAAGAAGTCTTACGGGATCTGCATCCTGATCCTTGTTCAGAGCCTCCAGCATTCTCTCTTCTCCGAAGAACACATTGTTTGCATTGGCTGCTTCCGTTACACCGTCGGTGTAAACAAAGAAGGTATCGCCGGGTTCAAGTTTAAACTCATGCTGCCTGAATTTCAGCCCTTCCATGGTAGCTACCGCAGGTGAGTGCTTGTAATGAACAAGCTCAAACTTTCCGTCCTTGTGCCTGAGTACCGGATGTTCGTGTCCTGCGTTGACCGCAAGGCCCTCTCCTGTGGATAAAGACACTGTGGCGAGCCATACCGTAACGAAGAGCTCCGCCTCATTGCCCTCGCAGAGCTGGTTGTTTACTTCATAGAGTATCTTGGCGGGATCTTCACCCAGAAGCGCCCTGTTCTTGATAAGCGTCCTTGATACCATCATGAAAAGAGCTGCCGGAATACCTTTACCGGATACGTCGGCCATAACAAGCACAAGCCTGTCATCATCCACCATAAAGAAATCGTAGAAGTCGCCGCCAACCTCCCTTGCGGGATTCATTGTGGCATAGAGATCAAACTCTTTTCTGTCGGGCAGATACGGGAATGTCTTGGGAAGAATATTCTCCTGAATGGCCGATGCCACCATCAGATCCCTGTCTGCTGCAGCTTTCTCCCTGCCCTGATTGACGTTAAGGATTCCGTATATCAGAAGAATTATCAGCATGGCAACGGATGCACTCGGCGAAAGGCCGTACATGGTAGCCGTAAGTCCGCCTATGATCAGCGGTACTGCTGCATACGCAAAGAAAGTTACTATCTGAAATCTCTGAAGTTTCTTTCTCTGATAGATAACACCGATGAGAGCCAGGATCATAACAACATAAGCGTAGATTAATGAGAGAAGATACATGGGGCTTCTCTGATAAACGCCGGATGCATCCACTGTGAAATATATTCCGGTGAAAAGATTGATGATCCTCATGCTGATAGGCCCTATAAGTCCAAGGACAATGATCCTTCCCACGAGCCTTATGTATTTGTCATCAAGCTTTAAGTAGGTCATGGTGTAGAGCCAGAAATAGCACGCTTCAAGCGGAGCACAGAGATAGTACACCGTGTTGTCTAAAATGTTAGCCCATCTCAGCTGCGGGATTCCATCTACAAGCCATGCACAGGCATCGGTAAAGCACCCGATATAAGCCGTTATAAGAAGCAGCATCAGAAAGCGAAGGTCCGATCCGTTCTTCTGCACATCGATGACAAAACATACAAACAGCATATATCCCATCATCATGCTGACCATGTCCATTCCTATGTTGAGCACATACATGGGTTTGAGATTGGCTACGCCCCTCAAAAACGTAAACTGCGCCGTAAGAAACATCATAAGTATGCAGAAAAGAGATACCCACATTACCCGTTTCATCTGTGCTTTGCTGATATAGTGCATTGTATTCCTCCAAAAACATTTATGTATGATTTAATACCCAGGCGAAGGCCTTGGCAGTTCGCAGGTCTGACTCTTTGAAATGATTTCCGCTGTTCCACTCGAAGGTGACGTTAACGCCTTTGGCCTTAAGGATTTCCTGAGCCTCGGACATTTTGTCTGCGACTGTGGCCATGATAGGGTTCCTCGCTTTTGCTTCTTTGTCGCCGAGACTTAAGTAAACTGCGTTACACTTTATGGCGTTATCTGCCATATATTCTGTAAAGCCCGGAAACCACATGGATGGCGATGCTGCTGCCACGCCTTTAAAGGTGTCTGTCTGATAGGCGGACCAGAGTGCGAACAGGCCTGCCAGTGAATAACCGCCGATGTAATATGTCTTTTGCCCATCAGAACACAATGGTAAAAGAGCTTTCAGAAAATCCCCGGCTCCTTCGCCGAAATCTTCGCTTCCAAATACCGCAGGGGCCTTCCAGGGCGATAAGTCTTTGTTCCAGTTGCCGACCTTGGCTGCGATGAGGTAAAAGTCCGTGTCGGTCAGGCTCTTTATTATATTGAATTCGCTCTC
>JAEEGJ010020983.1_pt1 | contig 14120 bp, 11 predicted proteins | sample 8958761 | NCBI WGS metagenome assembly JAEEGJ01 (sample SAMN16246546, study PRJNA631951) | gut metagenome | biome: gut microbiome; feature: rumen; material: RS-attached | host: Bos | place: Iran: Karaj | collected 2018-10 | reverse complement strand
CTGCTATATCCAGCCAAGTTTGCTTATACTCTTCTAAAGAAAATGAGTCAAATTTCCATCCTTCAGGCAAAGTCTTTGTGGCTTCCCATTGATTATATGCTATCTCTAAAAATGGTTGGATTATATCATGATTAATGCTGTAGCACAGTTGCCCATCCTCTATATAAATATGTTTTTTTAGTTTTTCATATGCATCTGATATTTTTATAGGATTTAGTATATTTAAAAAATCATAGGATTTTCGATTATTTAATTCTCTAATTATATCATTCCATCTCGACTTGTTATCGTCCGATGGTATATTAAATGTAACAACTTTATCTTTTACTTCTGCTATTAAACGTTTCCGAGAATATGAAATATATCCGCTGCAAATGACAGAATAAGGATATGCATAGTTGCACAAAAATGATTGGCATAACAAGTATCTTTCATCAGAGATATTATATTTTATATCTGAATTATCCTTAGGCAAAGGACTCTTCTCAACCCAAATCAATGCTTGATTTAGCGCATCCATATTATGAGTCAATTTTTCAGCTGCAAACGGATTGAGGACCATAGCCATAATTATACATGTACAAATATCCCCATACGTTGTTAACAGATCATAAATCAATTGTTCCTTAGTTCCTGACCAAACGCTATGATTTTTATGATAATTATCAATTATTTGTTCTATATTTCTTATTTCTTCTGACTCCACTTTTTATTCTCCCCTTGATTCTTTTTAAAAAGTATAACAAATATTGTACTCCAAGTCAATTTTTTACACTCTTATTACAAGCCATGTCAGAATCAGATGAAGGGGATAGAACACATAAAACAGCCACTTATTTATGAATGTTTTCTTCCCGAATTCTCCGTTATAGGCAAGGAGCAGAGGTATTACAAGGAATGTACCAAGCTGGCAGATGCCCTCATACCAACTCTGGGTGTTACAGATAATAAAAAGAACTGTGCTAAACAGCTGTATGCCTACTATCAGCAGATAATCCCTAACCTGCTTTTTCCTGTCGGATCTGTTTACATAGAAAAGCCAGGCCATAAGCGGTCCGATAAGCCCCCAGTCTGAAAATACACTGATAAACATAAACAAGAATACCGCTATTCCCTTCATTATCTGGTTTGATGTCTTTTCCACTACCATAAGCATCAGAAATGAGAATAAGAGTGTGAACATCACATTAAGGTCTCCCGATGCTACGTTGCCATACTTCAATAACGAATATGGTATCTGGGACAATATGGCAAAACTCAGTAACCTCAGACAATAGTTCCGTTTTGATGAGGTATACGTAAAGCCTTCTACAAGGAAATAAAACATCACAGGTGCTGCCACTCTGCCGATAGTCCGCATGATTATGTATAAGACTATCAAACCCGGATATTTTTCCGGTGACAGTAAGAATGCAGCCAGATGATCTAAAAACATTGCAGCTATGGCTAGGTACTTAATCTGTGTCCTATTAAGCCTTTTTATACTTGTCATTTCATTGTTCTCCTTCATTCTTCCACAGTTCCGCAATCGTAATACTCTAATTCCTGCTCCGGCTTTACTTCAAGCTTTGTGGATAGGTATTCCTTTATGTCAAAGGTATTCTTCTCATTAAAATCCGAAAGCAGCTTGTAGCGTTTATGCTTTGTAATATCATACTTATCTGATAGGAAAGGACGTACTCCCCTCAACTGGAAGATACATTTCTTTCCGCTCATAACAGCTATCTCATCGGGTGTCATAAGTTCCTTACCCATCCGCTGATTGTTGGTTCCGTTGGATGGGGACTGTCCTCTTGATTCCGAAGTTGTCTGGATATCTATGGTTTCTTTACCAAGTAATCCAGACAGTTCCTTCAAGGTTTCATCACCCCTGCCACCCAGAAATAGCTGTGAATCACAGTTATCGGCAATCGTACCTGCATGGTCTTTATACAATGCTTTCAGCTGTGCCTTTGATTGCAGGATGATACAGGCAGATATCTCACGGCTTCGGATAACTGAGATAATCTTCTCAAATTCCGGTATCTTTCCGATATTACTGAACTCATCCAGGATAAAACGCACATGGATGGGCAGCCTGCCACCAAACTTACTTCCTGCAAGATCGCATAAGATATTGAATAGCTGGGCTTCCAGCATGGCTATGATAAAGTTGAAGGTACTGTCAGTATCCGACATTATCATAAATAGTGCTGTCTTCTGTGTGGCCATCTTTTCTATATCCATCTCATCGTATGAAGTAAGCTCCCGAAGCTCCTTTATATCAAATGGAGCAAGCCTTGTAGCACATGAAATCAATATGGATTTAGCTGTCTTACCCGAAACAAGTTGTCAATGGTTTTTTATACTTTTTTACAATATTTTCTTAGCCTGCCCCTTTCAGCACCCTTTTAAGCACTTCTGAGAAAGTCATTCCCTGCTCCTTGAAGTGCAGACCTACTACATAGGTGGTCTTGTCTATGGTTCGAGTTACGGTACTCGGCTTGGATTCCGATGTAACTTCGGTTAGAACATCTTCGTTACTCTGGGTGATTCGTCAATCCAATCTGTTATAATCTTCTTTTCCTGTTCCATAAATCCTCCCTAAAATGATTGAAAGGAACGGATACGTTCCATTTCCTCCAAAAAGAAAGAGCACGGCTATCTTTTATGATAACTGTACTCTTAAATAATTGTTTTCTTGATGAAACCCTTTTTAATCCTCAGATTGTTCCATCACATCAAGCTAAACGAATAAAGAATTCCTTGCCTTGAATCTATAAGCTTACATCAAAACTTCTTTACAGTAACCTTGCCATATCCGGATTTCTTTATCTTGCTATCTACACTCTTACGAGCTACCTTATTTACCTTCATAACCAACAAAATAAACTCGGATTTATCTCAGCAACATTCGTTTTCAGATTGAATATTCTATTTTCCTGTTAATATAAATCCATTAGGAATATCTTCGCTTAACAAAGAAATATTAACTCCTATGTTAATTGACGCACCTGGTTCTATAGAATAATTATACCCCGCATTTCTCACAATGTAAGAAGAATCAGCATATGATTCTAAAATTCCATTCCATATACCATTGATAGTATTCTTGCACTTAAATTCCAAAGTCCAATCTGTTATTGTTTTATCAGAATTGTTCTTAATTATGATCTCTCCTATACATCCTCCTACCCATTCACTTGTTTTTATAAACTCTACCTTGCATCCATCTTCACAAGAATCATCTTTTTTAACAGAAAAAATAAAATCTGTTGGCTCAACAACTTGATCTCCTACTGCGGTGAATCCAAAACTTATTGATGAGTCTGATGCTATATTAGCGTTCCATCCTGCATCTTTTACAGTAATATTTCCATCTGCGTAATTCAGCAGCTGGGCATTCCAAATATCAGAAATATCAGAATGCATAGTAAAGTCCAATTTCCATTCGCATATATCCTTGGCAGAATTATTATAGATGACTATTTTCCCATTATATCCATCACACCAAGATGTCTCTGTCTCATAACTCACTTTTATTTCATCAGTTATCTGGACATATTTTATATCTTCATTTTGTTTCTTTTTAAATCTGGCCGATACAGTTGCATCCTCATCAATCAATGTAAGCGTAGTTACTTCTTCACTCATATTATCTATTACTACATTTTCTTCTGTGACCCATGTGTCGAATTCGTATCCTGGATAAGGCATAGCCTTAATTTGAACCGCATAGCCATCAAGTGCTGTAATAATCTTGTCCCCTAAAATAACTCCGCCTTCCCCAGCATTAATATGAATCGAAAAAATACCATTACGACCATACTTTGTCTCGCCCTCAAAATGAGCGGACAATACTCGATCAGACATAACACGGAAACGATATTCTCTATTTTCTGAAACAAGTCTTTCTCCCTCATACCAACCTGTAAAGGAACAATCTTCAAATTCTGTTGCACGAACTACTGCATAGGAACCAAGGATATACTCTCCGCCACCTGCACATATACCACCATTTTTGTTAGGAACATCTACTTTGACTTCGTATTTAGCATCACTTGCCTCTTGGTCTCTCAAAACTATTGATGCATTTAAAATTCCATCCATATTGCTAACTGTTGCACCAGATATCTTCTCGGATATTTTTCCTTCTGCATCAACAGTAAAATCCTTTGAAAGCGTAATATTATAGGTATCTCCCCTGCACAATGTTATATCATAATAATTCTCTATGTACCTATACACTCCATCCATCCCTATAACATTAATTGCTATATCCATCTTCCCATTGTCAGTAGCTTTAATTACAACTTTATACTCTTCATCGAGTGGAAGGCATATTTTTTTACCACCTTCTATTGTAAACGAACTATTAATACTACTTCCAGGAATCATATAAGGAACATTATCGATTATATTCGCTTTTAATTCTCCTGAGCTGTCGTAAACTTCTACATCAACTGGGCAATTAATTATAAGTATCCTTTTAGATGACGGAACATAAATTCTCTTGTTATCTTCAGCATAATTTATATCTTGGCTTTGAAGCCATGCAAGACATAGCTCAGGATAATGTGCCATTCCAATCAAATTAGCATTCTGAATTAAAGAGTATAAATCATCGGTTCCATTTTGATTTTCCACAGATTTAACAACTGCCTTAACTACTCCTTTGATCCCTTTCTTAAAAGTAACTCTTTCATCACTAGAAAAATACTCGTCAAGTTTAACACCATGCCTTCGACAATATCCAATTATATTATCATATATAATATCGACAATAGAATCTGTATCTTCAAAACATTCAAACATAAATATTGGGAAAAGAAAAGTCAACCGATCTCCGATTGATTCGCCCAAAGCCACTTTTATTAAATTTAATTCCTTCATATTTATTGGGCTTTCTTTCCTCTTAATAAGATCTACTAATTTCATTAGACCTTCCTGAATTTGATTTGCGTATATTTCTCTTGACGGGTAATTAGTTGCAATTCGGTTAATAACAGCAAGGTTAATATCACCCATATTCACTATTTCATATTCTGTTTCATGCTCTTGATTGAAAATATTCGTTATTCCCTCAATACTAAGTAAAGTATCTGATAAATAATACTTTCTATAAAGATCAATTTTTGAAACAAGGTCTGTTAACCTTCCGTCATAAGGGTTATGACTGTTATAGTTTTTAACCAATTTCCTCATCTGACCAATACCGATAATATACTCATAAAGATTTTCAAAAATCCCATATCCTTCATATTCAGTAGCATCAACAGAAAATCCTTCGCATTCAAATTTCTTCTGCCCATCCCCAAGCCTCACAACAATTTTGTTCCATATTTCTTCCATTTTTTCATTCCAATGATTAATCGGATATATAGTATAGTCATATCTAAATTTATTTTTGGCTTTTTCTATAACTTCATCATAATGTTTTTCGTATTCTTTTAAAGAAACATAAGAATCTTTAACTGCTTGAGTATTAAATGTTTGATAATAAAGCATCCTTTTCGCTGCAGCGTCATTATAAGTGCTTGTATATTCAGGATCCGGTATTACTCCGTGATCAGTACCGTATCTGGTAAAGTCCCATTCTTCCATTGCTACTAATGGAACAATATCATTGGGGTTAACTATATTATGAATATTCGTGTATGATTCAGCATTCTGTTTAGAGCAAACATTTGTGTTCAACCCCCTTGGTGGTTCAAAGCAATAAGCAAAAATGTTTTGAGGAACCACATTTTTTATATGATTACCAATTCCAATTGTTTTATCAGTACTAACCTCACCTGCCAGAAGATTAACCACTGCCCCACCACGACTATAACCTGCCATCCATAGCTTAACTGTCCCCTTAAGAAAACTATAATAATAATCAATATACCAATTCAAAAAAGTTCTTGCAACCTCTTTTGCTTCTTCAAATCCTTTATGATTTCCATTCAAGCCAATATTAAAATTACCTGCCCATTCAGAAAAATAATTTCCGCCTCTGGTAGCCAACGCTATCAACGTATAGTCTCCACCTTCTGAATGAATATTTTTTAACCCTACTATGACTCCAATGGTATCTGTTCCTGGCTTATTCTTATAGTCAGTGTTTTTTTCAATATGATCAAAGCCTAAGTCGTTTAGTAAGTTTTCAGCATTTGTCCATTGATTTTTATAAATCTTATCTTTTGTCATCACGCCGTTTGGCCATAGGTATTCCCCCGATGAAGTTATCTGTGCTTCATCTGCATTATAATATTCCTCATCCAAAGATACGCCATTTGCTCCAAATGCTGAAATCGCCAAGCATAATGACATTGTTGCAAGGCTAGGATTATATTCTTCAGCATTCCTATCAAAATAGTCATCCTCATAATAATAGGTAGAAAAATAATCATATTTTTCGTCTGTAGCTGCAAATTCAAATGTACCTTTCTTTCCCTTAATCACATTCTGAGTCATTTCATCAAAAATCACTTCAAATTCATCTACATTCTCCACAGGGAAATAGCAGTTCTCTGTTGCAATATCTTTCAGCACAGACTTAAACAATGCCGCTGCTGGTACCACCTCAGGTGGACAGGACTCCATTGCTTTTATAAGACCTATAGTATATATTTTTGCTCCATGATTTTTTATTTTTAATGCATATTCATATGCAGAATTGGCATATTCATACAAATGAATACCAGAATCAGAATTAAGCCAAGTACTACCCTCTGACTCCATGCTCCAATGACCATTGTTAGAATGCTCCCCTTCATCTGTCATGCCAGGCGTTACAATTATAACTGTCTTTTCAGCACTGGCTGGAACATCGTCAAACATTTGTTCAGCAGTTTTTAAACCATCCCCCATGTTTTTTCTGCCGCCCGCTTTTGAAAGTCCCTGAATATCGCTTTTCAACTGTGTTAAGCTATTAGTAAATGGCGTTACGACTTTGGCAGCACTACTATATGATATGATAGCCACATATGTATCTTTAGCTGAAGAAATACTGTTTATGAAATTCAGTGTTGCACGCTTTACCTCATCCATTGGCGAATACGCACTGTATAATAAGTTCTCTAGATTTTCATCATAGAAATTTGAATCACCAGATATATCCAAGACAAGAACGATATATCTTTTTTTTGTTTCTGCTTTTGATTTTATAGAGCCTATTAAACTGCATAATACAGAAAAAACTATTACAAGCGCAATTATTCTGCAGCCAAGTTCCTTGCTCTTCCATCTAATTTCCATCTTTTATCCTCCGAAATATATTAAGCCAACTATTTTACTTATCTGCAACAAAAACAAATTCTTCCTCTGGCGAGTTATCATATATTTTTTTCTTTTCTATTTGTTCATTATTTAATACTGTAAAAACAGGTCTCAAATAATGTTCTTCCCATGATTGAATGTGACTTCCAGTCACACCACCATTATAACAAAGTGAAACATGAGTATCATCACCACCAAGTCTTTCTGATCGCAACCAAGTATAATACTTTATTGGATTTTCATGTACTGCTGGAATAACTGCACCCTCATCGGTATCCTCAAATTCGTATGGCACATCTACATATGAACTACACTCAGGTCTAGATAACACAAACACATGACGATAAATCGTTTCTAACGGCGAATCTCCATTGCTTTTACGCTTAGATACATAATTATAAGTGTGTATTTTAACAGGTGTATCTCTGATAATTAATTTCATTCCTCCCGAAAAAAAATCGTAAAATTCTTTTTCAAGAAAAACATCAACATTGCATCCATTATAATAAGCCCCACCTTTTCCATATGAATTTTCATCACGATACATCATTTCTTTTAAGTATGCATCTTTGCGCATCAATAAAACGGCATCCTCACCATAATTTTCTGTTTCTATGACAATATAAGGAACATACTCTTCATTTTCCTTAACATAAACTAATGAAGTTCCTTCTTTTGAATCACCAAAGCATAAATCAGTAATTAGCTGTGGCTTTTTCGGCTCGTTTTCTTCGTATGATTTAGGAATAAACAAGTAAAGCAATACACCACTTATCGCTACAAAAATACATATTATCATCAATTTAGTTTTCACATTCTTCCACCCCCGAATCCATAAAAAAGTCGCAACAATTATACATCGTAGCCGAACTATCCGTATACTGTGTTTACAATTTATTTCCCTAACTCCAAACTTTACGTCCCTTGGTTACCCAAGGTTTGCGTTATTTAATTATCCCATATGATAGTTTAACAGTCAACATCTTTTTTTGTTTGTAAATTGTTACTAATATCATGAGTTGTCACAAAACTGGACTCTAAGCTCGTCAAATCTTTTTCAACCACTGAAAAGAAGCTTTACCGACACATCTTCAAGGACTGTTGCCCCCCTATCTGACTATTCTGGACTATCGCTGGTCTTGTCCGGTCTATTATCATCTGAATGACTTCTGTATGGTTTTCCCATGTATAACCATTTCTAACTAGCTACTGTATCATCGCTAAGCGAAACATCTATCTTTCACTATACTTGTTATCCGCCAAAATTAATCATCAATTGCTTTTTGTACTTTTTTATAAAGTTTTCTCACCTTGCCTCTTTCAGCACCCTTTTAAGCACCTCTGAGAAGGTCAGCCCCTGCTCTTTGAAGTGCAGACCTACCACATATGTGGTCTTATCTATGGTTCTGGTCACCATACTTGACTCTGTTTCCGATGGAACTTTGATTAAATCTACTACATTGTTCTGGGATTCATCGCTCCCACTTGTTATAATTTGCTTTTCTTGTTCCATAAGTCCTCCTAAAAAATGAATAAAGGGAACGGATCCTATCCATTCCCTACAAAAGAAAGAGCACGGCTATCAAGGATAACTGTGCTCTCTTAGCTTGTAGTGTTCAGTTAAAAATCAAAATCATTCTTCTTCGATATTAATATACATTACAGGGCGGACACCAAAGTTAACGTATACGATGTCACCTGCTACAGTTATGGAATCTCCGTTTGTTACAGTATCGCCACAAGTATTTACTCCCCATTCATCAACTACAGCAGCATCATTAGCAGCAAATCCCGGTGAACGTAAATAATACAAACAAGCAGGAACGCCAAAGGCGGTCTCTTCGGTCTCATAATGATGATATACACCCTGAACTTCTGCATAAGCTGTAGGACCGGTCAGAAGGATGTCAGTACTTACATTAAGACCTTCGTCAATGGATAAGAGGAAGACTTTATCTTTTGTATCATTTCCGCCCGGAATCTCATAATCAGTATTATCACTGTTTTTAACCTTAACGGTGTTAATCAGGGATTTCTCCGTTTTAGTGAATGCTGTCGAATAAAAATTGTCGTTAAGCCACTTACGAAGAGAGCAGTCTTCCCATGTTATGTCACCTTCGGCAGTTGTATGATACGGCAGGCAGTCAAGTACATACTTACTGATAACCATCATCTGCTTCTCACCCTTGGAAAGGACTATCCATTCAATAGGTTCCTTGCCGTTCTTCATATTGTCATCCTGCTCATAAGTACCGAACTTGATGGTATCTCCGACACTTACCTTAGAGAAATCATAGTTCTTATCTTTAACGGTCTTTTTCTTGCCTGCTTTTATTGTAACTGATTTTTCAGCACCTACTATAAAATCATCTTCATTATAGGCAATTGCTTTGAACTTATATGTTCCCTTTGGAAGTCCCTGGATGGTATAAGTACGAGCCTTAGAACCATCCTGTTCTATATTAGCGATTAATCTATCAACTTTTCCGCCATTAAACAGATAATCACTATATTCATTTTTAGCACTGCTCATATACAGATAATATCCTGTAGCACCTTTTGTTTTATTGATAGTGATTTTAACTCCCGTTTTACTGTTTATCTTTTTGAGCTTAATAGTTGGTTTGCCCAGCTTTGAAGCTGCATTAGCCTCAACATCCGGCTTAAGAACAGCTACCAGTCCAATTGCCATAACAGCTACAAGCAGCATCGCTAAAGTTCTTTTCAATAGTTTCATTCTTTCTCCTCCTCAATAATTTTTCTATTTACCCAATACATTGCAAAAAACATTGCTTTGTAAAAATTTATTATATACTAAATAATAGTAAATGTAAACAAAAAACTGTCAAAAAGTCCTATGTCTATCTCACCTCTCTGCTACGTTCTATATTCTTAATTTTATGGCTCTCGTTTTCCAAGAATAACTTCAGCTCTTTCTTGTTGTGTTCAAGAACTTCTACGCGGGCGAGTTCCTCGCATACCTTATTGAATTCTTTGTCAATATCACCTATGCTGTCGTCAATCTTTTTAAGTTCTTCCCGCCATTTACCGGGTGTGATATTTTTATTAGTTCCCTCGATAGCATCTTTTATTGCTTTCCTTTTGACCTCATACTGCATAAGTTCTATGGAATGTTTTTTCTTAGCCCTATAATAAGCTATTCCTCTCTTTGAACTTACCTCTGCGTGAACCTTGTAATATGGCTCATAATCATTATAGAGATCCAGCAGGTGTTTATAATACTCCGTCTTTTTTTCAAGGCTTTGCCTTTCGGCTATAAGCTCCTTGTACCTTGGCTCTACCCCGAGCCTATATTTTTCAAGTTCTTCATAAGTGGATACCCCTATCTTATGAACATAATTTTCCATATATTCCAGGTTCTGAAGCTTGCTCTTATCTGATACAAAAGCAAGATACTTTGAGCCGGCTACTTTTAGTTTTAACCTTCCCTTGTTCCGCTCCGCCACTTTTCTCAGCACCTCGATGATTTCATTGATGATAGTGCCTACTATCGTGACAGGTAAAGCAGCCAATTCCTCAAGTGCTTTCTTTGCTTCTTCCAAAGCTATCCTTGCGTTAATAATGTGTACATTCCTTGCAATAATATCCCGGTTAATATCTCCCCGTATGCTCTTTATACCTGCCCGCTCCAAAGCACTCGCTTTCTCACCAAGATGTATCTGCGGTTCTATGTCAAGCCCCTGCTCCTTGAATGACCGGTGTTCCCAGAAATTTTCCGTATTCCCAATCTGCTCATTCACGGAATTTATGGTATCGGCTAAGTCCTTACGCCACAAACCGACTTTCTCTTTACTGTTCCAATCATTTGTCGGTATGGTTGTACACTTCCACTGCTTTCGGTTCTGCTTATCAACCTTCTGTTTTCCGGTTACCTTATCTATAAGAGGGATGCGTTCTCCATTCTCATCTTTAAGGTACACCTTTTTCTGCTTCGGCATCCATTTTCCCTGCTCATCTATGCCCCGCAGGGTTAACATAATATGACAGTGAAGATTACGCTGTCCGGTGTTCTTGTTTTCGGAATCGTGTATGGCAAACTGCGCACACATTCCGACATCGGTAAAGTTCCTTTTAACGAAATCTCGCATTGTCCCGATTGCAAGGTTATAAGTCCATTCATTAGGAAGTTCAACCCTGAATGTCCGGGCAAGCTGTGCGTCCTTTGCTTTTTCTATTTTTTCTACACTGTTCCATAGCACAGCCGAATCAGAATATTCCGGCGGAGCATTAGCAGGCAGCATAACCTCGGTATGTACTAAATCCTCACTGTACTTTGGATAGTAATTCCTGCCGTCCCGCTCAGAATACATTATTGTCCTGCTGATGTATGATGACTGCTCAATAGCTGAACTTCCACCGTGGGTATTCACGCTCCGCCCAACGATGTTTGCTCTGGTACTCAGTTGTTTGGTTGCCAAGTTTAGTTCTCCTTTCTGTCGTTGCGATAGCACACGAACTTTGTAAAAAACGGATGGTTATGTCGTTGCGTCAGCACACGAACTTTCGGTGAAACCGACGGATATGATGTAGGCAAAAGAGAAGTGCCAAAAAGCTCCGCAGGACGCACATACCACCTCTGGTGGTATATCTGTGCGCACCGAGTAAAACTCGGTGAGAGAGTTTTGGCACTTCCGCTGTTTCTTACTGTCCGTTTTCTGATTCTGTTCTGTTATGTTTTTCATTTTTGCCGGGTCCGGCATTTTCCGATATTGTTTTTTCAGATTTACTTTCTTCTTCGGAACGCTCACTGATTACCCTTTCTATGAAAGACTGAACGCTCGGATTACTAAAGGCATAGCTTATAATCCTGTACATCTCAAGCTTATTAAAACTGTAGCATCTTGGAAAGAACCTTGCCACAGTACCGCCCATCATAAACTTGTGTGCATCCTGCACCTTTCTCATTCTTTTCTTTTCTTCTTTCTTGACTTTTTCAAGCTCATCATTTGCCAACTTTACTTTTTCTTCTGCCCTGATCAGACGTGCTGATTTTTCTTGTTCATCCATTTTTAAATTCTCCTTTCGATTTTGTAAAATAATAAAAGCATAGGGATAAGATTTTAATCAGTCTTAAACCTATGCTTCAAGTTTTATCATCTATTCAGTTTTATCATTTACTATCAAGCTTCTAAAGCAAGCACCTCTTCTGCAACTTCTTCATCATCCCAGTCAGGATGTTCCTTTATAACTTTGCGGACATTAATGAGTATTCTGTCAGGAATACGTAAAACCCTGATTAAAACATCATCTGCAACAAATCCATCATCATTGCCACGGATTTGTTCTACATATGTTCTATATTCGCCCATTTCTCTTTCATCAGCTGCAAATGTGTTAATGCTCATATATTCGCTCCTCCTTTCTTCGTTCTGCTTGACTTCCTTGACAGCTTCATCAAGCATCTTAGTGTAATCGGATTTTGGACTGTTACCATCCATATAAGATAGAAGTTCTTTTATCTCTTCACTTACTTCGTGGCCTTCCTTATCCTTGTACCCTTTTACATTCATAACTATACGTTCCGCTTCATCATCCATTACTATATCACTATCCCACTCACAGATAGTCTTAAATGGATACATATACCAGCCTTTACCATATGGATCATAACAAGTAAAGAAGATTATATAACTCTTACGGAGTTTTCCAAAGGAATCTCCCTTATTAACAACATCTACATCCATCGCACTCTGATAGTATCTAAATCTTTTTCCAAAGTGCGGCTTTTGGAATCCCTGCATCTCAATGTCATAGACAATTTTTTCATCATCTTCTATATACACATCCATACGGATACCTCGGGTACGGTATCCTGTTTCCTTTGTTTTTTCAACTTCTACATAAATTATATCTTTTATCTTCTTGCGAAGTACCATTTCAAGAAGTGGCTTAGCCTTTTTCTTGTCTCGCATAATCGATTGAAACATATAGTTATCAGCTATAGTCAATGCTTCGAATGGTTTCTTTACACTCCTCTTTTTACTTTCCCCCATTGCATTCTTCCCTCGTAATCCTTTTTCTGACTGTATAATATCATATTTAATGCGTATTGTAAACATCTTTTATATACTAAAGTTACAGAACTTTTTACATATATTGTTCTAATTGTTTATCTTCATCATATTTCTTTTTTGCTTCCCTCTGCTCCTCGGATAACATTCTCGGCTTACGATAACTAACGGCTGTTTTAGGCATTTCATAGGTCTTGTCGATGTCTGACATAGCTACGCACTTGAAAACATCCGGATATCCGATAACTAACGAGTCAACTTCTCTCATAACCGTCGGATCACGGGTATATATGGTTGCGTTCTTATACTTGGCATTGAAGGTGATGATGGTTTCCTGCTCCTCTCTGTTAAGTTTCATAAGGCTATATCACCTTTCTTCTGTACCTTCTGCCCCTTGTTCAAGGATTTTGCCCGCTCTCTTGCCCTGTCTATCTTAGTGCGGATGGATAGATTATTCTGCATTTCATAGCGTCTTTGGGTAGTTGAGAACAGTTCCTTGTAGGAATACCCAGTACTTAGTGGCGAAACGCCACTAACTGGGCAATGGTTGCACCCTTGACCTGCTAAGGCGCTTCGCCCTTAACCCGAGCGGAGTCTTTCTCCTGCACCTTGCGTAAGGCTCTGCCTTTACAATCCGCCAGAGGTTGCACCTCTGTACTCTGCTCCAAAGAAATATATCCCTTCTTAATTCTATTTTTGATATAATCATAACGTCTTGAACGATTCGACAAACTGAAAGTTAACGTTCTGATTTTAGCAATCCATAATAGCAAGCATCACAAACTCCCTGATTATTCCAATCTGAACAGCGTAAAGTACCCTCATACTTCATTCCACATTTTTTCA
>JAEEGJ010020980.1_pt1 | contig 14121 bp, 9 predicted proteins | sample 8958761 | NCBI WGS metagenome assembly JAEEGJ01 (sample SAMN16246546, study PRJNA631951) | gut metagenome | biome: gut microbiome; feature: rumen; material: RS-attached | host: Bos | place: Iran: Karaj | collected 2018-10 | reverse complement strand
CTATATTAATAGGTGAGCCTGGTGTGGGTAAGACCGCCATCGTAGAGGGTCTGGCCCAGCGTATCGTCAACCGTGATGTGCCTGAGAACCTGAAGAGCAAGACCGTGTTCAGCTTGGACATGGGTGCCTTGCTGGCTGGTGCTAAATACAAGGGTGAGTTTGAGGAACGTTTGAAGAACGTCGTCAAGGAGGTCGTCGACAGCGATGGCGAGGTTATCTTGTTCATCGATGAGATCCACACCTTGGTCGGAGCGGGCGGCGGTGAAGGCGCCATGGACGCGGCCAACATCCTGAAGCCAGCCTTGTCGCGTGGCGAGCTGCGTGCCATCGGTGCCACCACCTTGAAGGAATACCAGCAGTATTTCGAGAAGGATAAGGCACTGGAGCGTCGTTTCCAGAAGGTCATGATCGATGAGCCTGACGAAGCTTCGGCTATCAGTATCTTGCGTGGCCTGAAGGAGCGTTACGAGACACACCACCACATCCGTATCTTGGACGAGGCCATCATCTCGGCCGTGCAGCTGTCGGTGCGTTACATCTCCGACCGTTTCCTGCCCGATAAGGCCATTGACTTGATCGATGAGGCTGCCTCGCGTTTGAGGCTGCAAATCGACTCGATGCCTGAGGAGCTGGAAGACGTGGAGCGTGCCATCCGTCAGTTGGAAATCGAGCGCGAGGCCATCAAGCGTGAGAACGACACCAAGAAGGTGGAGGAGATAGGGAAGGAGCTGGCTGAGCTCAACGACAAACGCTCCGCCATCAAAGCCAAGTGGGAGACCGAACGCAACTACGTGGAACTCATCCAGAAAGAGAAGAGCAACATAGAAACCTACAAGCATCAAGCTGAGGTGGCTGAGCGTGACGGCGACTACGGCCGTGTGGCAGAGCTGCGTTACGGCAAGATTCGCGAGGCTGAGGCTGCCATCGAGAAGGCAAAGGCCGACTTGAGTGCGGCACAAGGCGACCATCCGCTGGTGGATGAGGAAGTTGGTGCCGACGATGTGGCAGAGATCGTGTCGCGTTGGACGGGCATCCCGGTCAACAAGATGATGCAGAGCGAGCGTGAGAAGTTGTTGCACCTCGAAGACGAACTGCACAAGCGTGTGGTGGGTCAGGATGAGGCCATCACCGCCGTGAGCGATGCTATCCGTCGTAGCCGTGCGGGCTTGCAGGACGCCAAGCGTCCTATCGGTTCCTTCATCTTCATGGGTACCACGGGCGTGGGTAAGACCGAGCTGGCCAAGGCTTTGGCTGAGTTCCTGTTCGACGACGAGAACGCCATGGTGCGTATCGACATGTCGGAGTATCAGGAGCGTCACACGGTGTCGCGACTCATCGGAGCGCCTCCAGGATATGTGGGCTATGAAGAGAGTGGTCAACTGACTGAGGCTGTGCGTCGTAAGCCCTATTCCGTCATCCTGTTGGACGAAATCGAGAAGGCTCATCCTGACGTGTTTAATATCCTGTTGCAGGTCTTGGACGACGGCCGTCTGACCGACAACAAGGGCCGTACGGTGGACTTCAAGAACACCATCGTCATCATGACCTCCAACATCGGCGCCAATGTCATCCAGGACAACTTCGCCTTGTTGAATGGCAGCAATGATGAAGAGGTCTTCGAGAAGACCCGTAACGAGGTGATGGAGCAGCTGAAGCAGTTCATGCGGCCTGAGTTCTTGAACCGTGTCGACGACATCATCATGTTCAAGCCTTTGGACGAGAACCAGATTGCCGACATCGTGAGGATGCAGTTCCGCAGCGTGCAGAAGATGCTCGCTGCCAACGACATCAAGATTGACATCACCGATGCCGCCGTTGACTTCATCGCCAAGCAGAGCTACAACCCGCAGTACGGCGCGCGTCCTGTGAAGCGTATGATGCAGCGTGAGTTGCTCAACCAGCTCTCGAAGATGGTGCTGGCCGACAAGGTCGACAAGGCGAAGACCATTATTGTCGATGTGAACGATAATGAAATTGTTTTCAGAAACTAATCAAAATGATTGCTATCAAATATAACCGAGACACTGTATGTGCTGGTGATGATTATGTGAATCGCGATTTGACAATCACCTTGCCCGATGATGCCATTTTGGAGGATTTGGTGAAGTATATCCTTCATTATCGTGATGGTAACTACAGCAGCATACCCTATACGGGTGGCCATGCCTTCTGGGATTTGGAATCTGACAAAGGTCTTCTTGCAAGCCTGTGTGACGAACCTGAGGAAGTGTCTTATCCCGTCTTCGAGAAGGAAACCCAATTGAAGGATTTGAACATTACACGCGTTTTCGGGAAACGTGTCAGTTAGATAAGCCAGATCAGTAAAAAGCCGAGGACATCAAAAGGCTGTTCCCGGCTTTTTTGGTTCGTTAAAAAGGCTTATTCGCCTTTCATTTCAGAAGCATTGATTTCATTCAACAATAGCATAGCCTTGTCGTAGTCTTTTTCAAAGACATACACCGAGATTTTAGGTGATTCTACTGATTTATAAATACTTCCATGGTCGGTTTTCCGCGCCAAACCGAAGGAGCCTCCAATCCTAAGATATAAGCAATGGTGGCAGCAATATCATATTGAACCACAGGTTCTTTGATTGAATAGCCTGAGCGGACGTTTTTCCCGAAAAAGACGATGGGCGTCTCCATATCCCTGATGTCGATGGTGCCATGACCTTTGTCGTGACCGCCATGGTCTCCGGTGACAATGATGATGGTTTCGTCATACATGCCCGCGTCTTTTATGGCTTGGATGATGCGACCAATACACTGGTCAATGCGGACAAGGTAGTTATAGTAATCTTCTGTGTACCAACCTTTATCATGGCCAACCGCATCGATGCCGTCGAAACAAGGGGCGAAGAAGACGGGCTTTTTCTCGCGGATGTATTGCACGATATTGTCGCAGTTTTCCTCTACATGGGAACCACCTGTCTTGAAGTATTCGACATGACTGATGGCAGCGGTGTCGATAAGGTATTTGATGCCGTCCCATTCGAAGGTGCATCCTGTTTCGGCTTCAGGGCATTGCTCGCGGATGACCGAGAAGATGGTCGGGAAGATGCCGTTTTCGTTGGTGGCGATGGAAGGCACCTCGGGAACCTTGGAGCCCCATGTGGTGTAGCCGTGCATCTCCGTCCCGACGCCCATGAACATGGAGGCCCAGTTGATGGCTGAACTGGAGGGCATGACAGAACGCTTGTGCATGGAGCAGGCACCTTCCTGCATGAGACTCATCAGATTGGGGATGTCGTGGGCATGTTCAAAATCATGAGCAGCCCAGCCGTCGAGGCCGATCAAAACGACATGTTTTGCCAAAGGCTGTGTTTGCGCTTGCATCGTAAAGGCCAAGGCAAAACAAAGGATGATAGGAAAACTAATACGTCTCATGACCTTATTGATTGATAAGTTTGTCATTGGCAGAGGCTTCCTTTTCCCACCGCATGCACATGATGATGGAGTTGACGAAATACACCATGTACATCAGGGCGAGGGCGAGGGTGACCTCGCGCGAGGTGAGGAAGAGGTAGATACTGGCGATGTTGATGACAATCCACAGCCACCATTGCTCGGCGTACATCCTGACCATCAGGATCATAGCGATGACTTGCGACGAGGTGATGAAGGCATCGATGAAAGGATGCGCATCTCCCACTTTCTTCATGATGAAGCCCAAGACGACTGTGGCCACAGCAAGGATACCGACATACATCCAACGTTCGCCTTTCTTCATGTGTATCTTCTTGACCTCGTGCGTAGCTTTGTTCATGTTCTTTGACCAAGCGCGGAAGCCCACAAATTGCATAACGAGGTTGTAGACACTCACCAGCATAATGCCGTAGTTCTTGACGGTCAGATTGATGTAAATCATCAGGCAGGCACTGATGACACCGAAGAAATAGTTGGAGAGCTTGCCTTTGCCGCCCAACACCACATTGATAACGCCGATGATGGCCGCGATGATGGAGCAGACCACACAAGCCTTGACCGCGCCCGCCGATAAGGTGGGATGCGAAAGCCCAAAGGCTTCAGCGTTAGAGGTAAGCAAAGTGACGGTGGTGATGATGACACAAACGGTCACCAGCCAGATGATGTCGAAAGGCTTCCATCCGGAGAGCTCTTCGTGAATTAACTCATTGAATTTCTGCATGATAATAATGATTCTTTGCTGGTTTATGGGGCAAAGATACAATTTATTTATAAATAGACTACGGGCAGGTGTTTCATCATTTCCTGAGAAATGTTATCTTTGCCAAAAATTTTAGCAATGCAATCCACCATCCCATTAGCGGAACGTCTGCGTCCTACCTCGCTTGACGACTACATCGGCCAGAAGCACATCATCGGCGAGCATGCCGTGCTCCGGCGCGCCATCGAGATGGGACGTGTGCCTTCCATGATTTTCTGGGGACCTCCAGGCGTGGGCAAGACCACCTTGGCTTACATCATCTCCAAACAGGTACAACGCCAGTTTTTCCAGCTAAGTGCCGTCAGCAGTGGCGTGAAGGAGGTGCGCGAAGTCATTGACCGTGCACGCATGGCTCCCGAGGCACCTATTTTGTTTATCGACGAAATCCATCGTTTCAGCAAGTCGCAACAGGACTCGTTGTTGGGTGCGGTGGAGCGTGGTTTGGTCACTTTGATTGGTGCGACTACGGAGAATCCAAGTTTCGAGGTCATTTCGCCGTTGCTTTCGCGCTGTCAGGTGTATGTGCTTAAGTCGCTGGAAAAAGAGGACTTGGAAATCCTTTTGGCCAAGGCAGTGAAGGCCTTAGAACACGATTACGGCAAGAAAATCACCGTCAAGGAGCCAAAAGCCTTGATGCAGATCAGTGGTGGAGACGGGCGCAAGCTGTTGAATGCTATCGAGTTGGTGGTCACTTCGCTGAACGACATGGACGAGACCGCCGATGAGTTGGTCATCACTAACCAGTTTACCACTGACTGCATACAGAGCAACCTCGTGAAATACGACAAATTGGGCGAGATGCACTATGACATCATCTCGGCCTTCATCAAGTCGATGCGTGGCAGTGACCCTAACGCGGCCCTTTATTATCTTGCTCGTATGATAGAGGCAGGGGAGGATCCGCTTTTCATCGCCCGAAGGATGCTGATTTTGTCGTCGGAAGACATCGGTAACGCCAACCCTAATGCCTTGTTGTTGGCCAATGCCTGCTTCGATGCCGTGAATAAAATCGGTTGGCCCGAAAGTCGCATCATCTTGGCGCAGACGGTCGCATATCTGGCTTCATCGCCCAAGAGCAATGCTGCCGTGGCTGCCATCGACGCGGCTCAGGCTTTGGTGCGCCAAACTGGCGATTTGTCAGTGCCTTTGCATCTCCGCAACGCCCCGACCAAATTGATGAAAGACCTAGGCTATGCTGATGGTTACAAGTACGCTCATTCCTATCAAGGCAATTTTGTGGAACAGGAATTTATGCCTGCGGAGATTTCTGGCACGGTTTTGTATGAGCCACAGGATAACCCGCGCGAGCGTGAGTTGCGCAAGAATCTGCGGGAAAAATGGAAAGAGAAATACGGGTATTAGTTGAGAGTTTAGAGTTTAGAGTTGAGAGTTGTAGGGCTGTCACACCGTGGCAGCCGTAAACGAAATAGCAGTTGCCAAATGAGCGAAGAGATCAAAGAAAAAACCACACAAAGTGTCAGCCTGTGGAACAGGGTGCTGGAGACTAGCCTGCGTCTGCCTTTCGTGAAGGTGGACCGCGATGAGTTCCTGACCAAGGAGCTGACCAAGTTCTGCACCCCGATGGAGGTAATGACGGCTTTGGACGACACGCCGTTGAAGGTGCTCAGCAAGAAAGAGATTGACAAACTGGCCAACCAGTGCATCAACTATCACCTGACCATGGTATGTGGCACTTCTGCCTTGATGGGACTGCCGGGAGGCTGGTGGATGGCGGGCTCCATTCCAGCCGACATCACTCAGTTTTACGGCCATATCCTTTCGCTGATGCAGAAACTCATCTACCTCTACGGCTGGCCCGCTCTGACCGATGTCAACAAGCAACTCGACGACGAGTCATTGAATATCATGACACTCTTCGTGGGTGCGATGATGGGCAACAAACTGGCCGTCGAGGCATTAACCAAAGTGGTTGGACAAGTGTCAAAGAATGCGGGTGTGAAGATCTCGGAAGGTGTGATGGCGCGTTATGTCATCAAGATTGCGCAATGGATTGGCATCAACATGACTAAGGAAAGCTTTGCCAAAGGGGTAGGAAAGGTTCTTCCGCTGGTGGGCGCACCTATTTCAGCCACAATCACATACTACACGTTCCGACCTATGGCGCGTCGGCTGAAAAAGCATCTTGACGAGCTATATGAGATGCGGCACTGAAAACAGAAACGCCCATGGATTTCCAAGGAAATGACATGGGCGTTTCGTGTAGTTGTTAGTGCTTGAACTCGGCCTCAAAGGTGTTGTGCAGCTGACGATCGGGGGTCTGAAGGATGGCTTTGTAGTTCATCTTCTTCTCTTTCATCAGCCATTCAGTATATTCGTCAACGAAACTCTTGATTTCAGATTGGTTCATCTTGATGTAAACCAAGTTGAGTTTTGCCTTGGCTTCGGTTTCGTTGAGGCCGTCGTTGGCCTTGATCATTTCGACGAGTTTGTCCATTGCTTTTTCCATAGTATCGGTTTTTTGTGTTTTTCGGGTTGCAAATATAGACAGAAAAACGATTATTGTCAAGACCTAATTAAAAAATTCCGCTTTCGTGTTTGTCAATACGTGGCTTTTTCTCCATTAGTTGGATAATAACCAATGAGATAAAAAATGGCATTTTTTTGAAAAATCATTTGGGGTTTCGAAAAAAACAGTATATTTGCAGCGCTTCTTTTTATAGGAGTACTGTAGTCATGATAAATGGCTACAAGTAAAAGGTTTCATAAATTTTGGTTTTTGGTTCTTGAAAATCCTGGCGTTTTTTGCCGGGATTTTCTTGTTGTTGGGGAGAATTCTATATTTTTGCGGTGAGAAAACAACACAATAAGTATAAAGTATTCTACGATGAAAAAACTGATTTCCTTTATTATCATGGCTGTCATTGCGTTTTCCATGCAATGCGCCCTGGCCGCTCCTTTGTGGAACATTGAAGTCCAACTGACTCAGCCCAACGGCAAAGTCATCCATTGTTTCGCTTCGGGAGACGAGTATTACAACTATCTGCACGATGCCAATGGCTTCACCATCGTCAAAGGTGAAGGCGGCTATTATTGTTATGCCATGTATGACGAGACTGGCACGGTCGTGCCTTCCCAATATGTGGTCGACAGCGTGGATCCAGCGACTGTCGGATTGAAGCCTAAAGTTCTGATTTCGGAACAGGAATATCTTGACCGCCGCATGGCCCGTGAGCAGTACATCAAACGGCCAAAGAAGCCTGCCAACCGTGAACTCAATCACGGCCGTTTCAACAATTTGGTTGTTTTCATCCGCTTTGCAGGCGACAGTTACCATACCACGCCATTCTCCACGGTCGACTCCATGTTCAACGCCTACAACTATGAGTCCATCTCGATGCGCAACTACTTCCATCACGCATCTTATAACCAACTCGATCTGCGTTCCTATTGCTATCCCATTCCCGATGGCGAGACGATTCTTTCATACGAGGACATTTACCCCAAGGAATACTACATGCCTTACGATCCCGAAACCAATCCTCTGGGCTATCATGATTGGGAGACGGCCGACCGTGAGTTCTCCTTGCTGGAACGCGCCATCTATTATGTGGCCGACCAAGTGCCCGACACCCTTGACCTCGACTACAATGATGACGGGCTGGTTGACAACGTGGTGTTTGTCATCAAAGGTCAACCTGGTGAATGGGCCTCGTTGCTCTGGCCTCACCGTTGGTGCATTTACGACCGTTATGTGCCGCTGCACGACTTGCAAGTATATGACTTCAATCTGCAACTTGAGCAGGGTGGCTATTTCAACGTCAGCACCTTATGCCATGAGATGAACCATTCTTTGGGCGCGCCCGACCTGTATCACTACAGTGGTGGCATCGACCCAGTGGGGTCTTGGGACCTCATGTGTGGCACCGCCGAGCCCCCGCAGCAGATTGGCGTGTACATGAAATACAAATATGGCAACTGGGTAGACGACATTCCCGATATCACTGGAATCTACGGCTACTACGAAATCGAAGCCGACTCGTGGGAAGGCAACCGCCGCAATGCCTATCGCATCGGGACCAGCGATCCGAACCAATTCATCATTATCGAATATCGCAACGGCAACGACATCTTCGACAGACATGTGCCTGATGGAGGATTGCTCATCTACCGCATCGACACTCGTTTTGACGGCAACGCAGGATGGAATGGCTACGACCAATTCGACGAGGTCTATCTTTTCCGCCCAGGCGGCACCGTCAACGAAGCTGGAGACCTCAATCATGCCAACTTCTGCGCCGAGCGCGACCGCACCGAATTCAACAGCGACACCGACCCGCACATCTTTCTCACTAACGACGATGGATATACGGAATGGGACTGGATCCGCAACATCAGCACGAGGGGCGACAAGATGAGCTTTGTCTATGAACCCAATTGGAACTATGAATATTCAATGCCTGGTCCAGAGAACTTCAACGTCAATGTGAACAGCATTGACCATCAATTGGAGTTTTCATGGAGTTCCAAAGAAGGTGCCGACTCCTATAAGCTTTTCCGCTTCGCTCCTTCGGGCGGTTTGATAGAAATCGCAAGAGACATCACCGACACCACTTACGTCCTTCCCTATTTCGAGGGCGACCTAGGCTATTGTGCTTACGCTTTGATGTATGTCAGCGGCGGCTTATTGATGTATCATTCCGCCTATTCCGAAACATGGGCCATCATCGGCAACTACGAGACCATCCGCCTCTCCTTGACTTCCGATTCGCCCTACGGCACCAAAGGCGGGGAACTCGCAATAACCAATAACCACCCAAACATGCCGACACAGTATCTCACCATTTACGAAGGTACCCATAATGAAACCGAGCTCTATGTACCCGCCAATACCGAGGTCACTTTCCACTGGACTCCAGGTTTCGACTACGAGAGCAAAGGCATTCACCTCACCGTCACCCATCTCAACGAGAATGGCGAAAGCACCCTTTTAGACATCGACCAGCCCGAAGCAGGCACCATCGCCTCCTATACCGCTTTGGACGAAAGTTTGGGCGTGATTCCGCCTCAAAACGTGACCGCTGTTTCCGACGGGACGAACATTCAACTGAAGTGGACGGTACCCACCGAAAACAAGAACTTTAACATCTACCGCGACAGCAAGCTCTCTCATTCCGTTGAAGGCTATGCCTACCTTGACGACCAAATCATGCGCTCTGGCACCCACAACTACCATGTTGAAAGCACCATCGGCGACATATTCTCATGGAATCCCGACAACTTAGTCTATGCCACTTCAATGAACTACTATTGTGAACCTCCGCAATACCTTGCAGGCACATACGATGGCAACGGTCATGTCGCCCTCACTTGGGAGGCACCTGAGTTTGTCGGCAACGGCATGATGGCTTACGACAACAACCAATTTGCTGAACAGCTTGGGACAAACAGCCATAAATGGGGTATCAAGATAGAGCCTGAGCATCTGGCACTCTTTGAAGGTCATCCTCTCACACATTTGGAGATGTTCGACTGCTCTGCCGGACATTACACCTATTCTATTTATAATGGTGAGTTGGTGAACAATAACAACTTGATATATACGCAAGAGCACGATATGGAGGGCACGTATGAATGGGTGAGATTCCCCTTGGATGAGGCCGTCAGCTTTGATGCCTCTTTGCCGTTGTGGGTCTGCGTGGCCACTTCAGGCGCCGAGAAACCTATCCCATGCTGCGAGTATGTAGGTGAACCGAACAGCTGTTTGATCAAGTCAGGCGCCTTCTGGAAACCGGTCACTACTTTTGGCCAATACCTGTCGTGGTTGCTGCGTGCCTATACAACACCTGCTGATAGCCGCAGTTTCACCTACAACCTCTATTGGGGTCCTGAGGAAGGAGGCGAGGAGCAAATGATGTTGGGCTATGAGGGTCTCACGACAACCGAAGCTACCTACAACACCACTGAGAACATGAGATATAATGTCACCACCTTCTGGGACGGCAAGGAGACGGATTTCTCCAATACCGTTTATCTGGGTCCCAGCGTGGGTATGACAGAGAATACTATTGATTTGCAAGGATATTCGGTATTCCCGAATCCTGTCCATGGTTTACTGACCATTCAAGGAACTGAGATGCGTCACGTGAGCATCTATTCGGTCGTTGGCACGATGGTCTATGACAGCGATGTCTTCAATGGCCATGCTATGATCAACATGGAAAGATTCCCGGATGGTCTGTATCTCGTGAATATCCTCACGGATGAAGGCCTCAAGGTTATGAAAGTGATGAAACGATAGTGAGGAAAAGAGAGAAAAAGAAAATCCCAACCGAGAAGTTGGGATTTTCTTTTTCTGTTTGGGTTAATCCATAACGACTTTGACGGTAGCGCTTCCTGCCTTGACCACATAAAGTCCAGGTTTTAGACTGATGCGGCAGCTGGTCGCTTGGATTTCCTTGGCTACGTTGCGGCCAAGCAAGTCATAAACGACAATGTCGGTCGGCGTCGAGCTTTCCACCGTGAGGCTTCCATTGTCGGCAAATACCTTTAGTTCGCTGGTATTCTCTTCAATGTCTAGCATGTCGGAGTAATAGAGGCTAAACTGAGTGTCGACCATCGAGGATACCACCTTTGCATCAAGCCATCGGTAGGTGATGGGCAGTGCTTCGCCCAGATCACTTTTGAAATAACTTGAGTTCAAGTCCCAATAGGCCTCGCAGCCCATCATTTCAGCGGCTTTTTTCTCGCTGTCGAAGTGGTTGGAATACTCATCGCGCACAATCCATTCCGACTCGTTGTAAATGCTCGTGGTCTTTGAAACCAACGCACCGTCAGCATCGTAATGGAATTCTGTCAAGCCGTCGAATGACATGTCGCCACCACCCCAACCGGCAGAATAAGAAGTCTGGCTGCTGATGCGGTCGCCATCATATTCAAACGAGGTTTTGCCTCTGAGCATCCAACCGTTGCCGCCCCACATCATCCTCATGTACATCAACAGCTCGGTGCAGTGCCCGTTTTCGTAACACAATGAGTCTTTAGAGCTGACACGCCATTGTCCGTTGCGGACGGTGGAGTATATCTCACAGGCCAGTTGCCCCTCGTCGTTGTACAAATACTCATATTTACTGTTGTCTTCCCATTGTTCGTTAATGAATCTGGAAATCAATAGTTCGGTGATTCTTTCTCCATCGTATGTGTATGCTCTTTTGGATTCATTATGCCAAACTGAATCGAAACGGGAGGTGACGACGGAATCGGTCAAGCCAGTCGCGCCGTAATAGTTATCCAGGGTGTAATAGGGAATCCAATCCTCTACATCCCACTTGAAGTGGAGCTCACGGGTGACGCTCCCGTTCTCATTATAGTTGAATTTGCATTTGTCGGAAGGCAACCATTGGTTGTTTTCCATCACGGAATAGATTTCAGTGTCCCAAAGGCCTTCGTTGGTGTAGGTGTATTCGCTTTTCCATTGGGTCCAGTCGAAGTCATTGCTGCCGACGACACTGTCCAGGCGGGCGGTAAAGTCGCGGGTGAAGCGGTGTGCCTTGTTGGGATTGCCGATGCTTTCCGGATGCTCTGCTTCATAGAGGCATTTCTCCAAAGTGTTACGGAAAAACGTTGGATGGTCTTTTTGCTGTGCCTTCATGGGAAGGATGATGCAAAGGACTGCTATGATGATGATAGTTTTTTTCATGATGCAAGTTATTTGATGATGAGTTTTTGGATGCCATTGCCAAGGGAAGTGTCGGCCTTGATGAGATAGATGCCTTTCGGTAAGCCTGTCAGGTTGAGGTTACAAAGGCCATCGACGGCCATGGCACTCAGCACTTCCTGTCCGAGGGCGTTGTAAAGGACCACGCTGTTCAATCCAGGGGCAGTCACGGTGACGGTTTCATTGGCAGGATTGGGGAACACCTCCATGGTGTCTTCGGAAATGCTTTCGATGCCGTAGCTACCGTAATAGACCTTGTTGGAAGGACTTGACTCCACTTCGCCCTGAACGCCAGTAACGTAGAAAACGGCAGCATTGATTTCGTAATCCAGGTTGACGGTATAGTTGGTCTCGGTCACATTGGAGGCAATCAGATCGCCGTTGCAGTAAATGTTGTAGAAATCGGCTGCAAATGCAGGTTGCCACTCAAGCAGAAGTCCATTGGAATTGTCGTTGGCTGCTTTGAGGTGCATCGGGACCATTGTCCTGTTGATTTCAAGTTCACGCCATTCAGTATGGTCGAGCACGGTGGCGAACTCGGATTCGCATTGTCCGTTCTGGTAGACTGCATGGACTTTATAGTAATAGAGTTTTCCAAACAAGTTGCTGGTTGTTTCGGTGTAGGAAGTGGCGGCCAACGATTTGGCTAACCTGTATTCGTCGCCGAGTTCTTTTCTGTATAACCTGTATCCGGAGAGACCTTCACCCTCGGCGGCATCCCATGAGAATTTAAACCTGCCGTTTTCGAGTCGCTCGTAGGTGAAATTCTTTGGAGCCAAGCATTCGCTCTCAGCCATGGCGCACACCGTTTCCGTGGCGTCCGATTCGCCACCTTCGGTGAAGAGGGTGAGGTGGTAGCAGTGGCCTTCGTATGCTGCGTTTTTGTCGATGAAGGATGTGCCGTCGGAGACCATGCCATACAAAAGGCCGTCACGATAGATGTTGTAGCCATAGCCTTGCTGCGCTACACCAGTCCATGTGAGTTTGATGTCTTGACCATCGATTTCGGCAGCAAGGTCTGAAGGCAGATTGACGATTTCGCTGGTTTCACCGCAGGCATTGTTGGCGATGAAGAAGGTACCAACAGGCATGTTGTCTGACGAGCCTTCATATTTGAAGATGACATTGTCTTCGCTATCCTTGATGACAAAGCTTAGGTCGACGGGCACAGCAGGAGCTGACCAGACGAACCTGACGCGGCCCATGGCCATTTCGACTTCGTAGGTGCTTTCTTCGCCACGGTCGGGGGCTATTTTGGTGAACATGATGCCTGCTGAATTGTACATGCTCAATTCACCACTGTTCCATCCTTCGTCTTGGCTTGTGGTAGTGATGGTCCAAGTGCAGGTGGGGCCGAGGTTGACATCGTTTACACAGGCTTTCTTGCCATAACTGCCTTTGTAAACGGGGTAAACGGAATAGTTGACCATGATGGGTGCGCCAACTGGGTCGACGTAAGTCATGGCTTGTCCGGGAGCGACGTCTTCGAACACTTTGACGATGGTCTCGTCACGCATGATGATGACCTCGCTGAGGGTGTCGATGACGTCACCATTGAGGGTGAGGGTAGGGTTGGTCCAATTCAGCGTTGCCGTAAAAGCATCGTCACCATTGGGAACAGCCGTGAAGTCATGGATGACCTTGGGTGTGTTGTCGAAAACTTCGGCTGGTACATAGTTGAAGATGGCATCCGCACCGCTATTGTAATCGATCTCGTCGACCACAAACCAGCCGTTGCTACTGCCGCCCCAGCCCCAGTTGAAGTGGAAGAGGTCGTTCTCGTCGTAGCCGTCACAGACGAAAGCATGGCCTGCACTTGAGCTACTGCCTGAGTAATAAACAGGCCAGCCTTGATCGAAGGAGTCCTTCAACATGGCTTGCCATTCTTCCAAAGAGTAGCTGTCGCGGGTGCGTCTGCGACCCTTGTTGGAATAGCCGAAGTATTTCAACACGGCGTCGGGTACGTCTTCGGAATAGGCGCCGCTGCCTGAGCCTGAATACATCATGTCAACCGCGATGCCGCAGTGGTACATGAAATAGGCGACGGCATCGATTTGCACTTGGGGCGAGGACATGGTAATGGTGAGTGGCATGTTGTCCCAATCGTAGGTCGTTTCACCGAAATTGGCTGAGAGGGTTTCGCCTTGATAGAAATAGGAGTGGCTTCCCGAGCCTTGGGTGGGATGGTTCCAATACTTCATCACCTGCGACATGGCGGTGGCCACGCATCCGGCGTAAGCTTTTCCTGAAGGGCCACCAGA
>JAEEGJ010020979.1_pt1 | contig 14121 bp, 15 predicted proteins | sample 8958761 | NCBI WGS metagenome assembly JAEEGJ01 (sample SAMN16246546, study PRJNA631951) | gut metagenome | biome: gut microbiome; feature: rumen; material: RS-attached | host: Bos | place: Iran: Karaj | collected 2018-10 | reverse complement strand
GCAATGATCAGCACATAAACACAGATTTCTTTCCAGTTGGAAAACTGACTCCTGCTTCCAAACATTCCAATCACCTCAAATAACTTGCTTTCATTTTTTCGGAAAAGCCGGCGCATAGGCTGGTACACCTGTGCGCAGACAGCGGTCCGTGTTCCTCACTTCTTTTTCTGTTCCCGTTCCGCCGCATACTTTTTCGACCGGAGCCTGCGGGCGTCAAACAGGATGTCGTAGGCGCCCACGTAGGTCACGAGCAGCCCCACCAGGGAAATAAACATGGAAACGGGGATGATGACCCGCATCCACCAGAGGGGTTTGTTATGGGTTTTGAGATACCAGTAAATAAACACCAGTCCCTGCACCATCAGCAGCATGCTGCAGATAGCCCACACGTTGGCGCAGATGGTGTAACCGATATGGGTCCGGTCGTTGACAAAAAACTGGATGCCAAAGAGGGCCGCCACATAAATCAGCGCCACCACCGGCGGGAAAGACCATTCGTCCACCGGGGGAAATTCCGGGAAGGTCTCCCCGGTCCTGGCCAGGATCCTGCGGGCCACCCAGTAGTTAATCATCACCAGGATCGGCGCCATCAGCAGCATGGCTCCCGGCAGAATGATCTTGATCATGGAGACCATTTCCGTCATCTGGGCGGTAAAGGCCGCGGACTGTTCCGGCGTCATTTTCCCCGTGTTAAAAGACGCCGCAATCTGCGGGATGGCATCGTCCAGCGACTGGAACATCATGTCCACGGGATGGATGCCCATTACATACAGGGCCAGCAGCATGTTGATGCCGATACTGGCCAGCGCCCCGATGGACGCGTACAGCAGCAGCTTCTGGGCCGGCAGGTGGCGGTGCATGCACTCGCCCAGCACGATGCCCATGACACCATACACGCCAATGTAAAACAAAGCGTGGATCGGATTCACCGTCATGGCCACCAGCACCGTGGATACCACGGCGGCCATGATGCTCCAGCGCATCCCGTTCCGCATGCCGCAGACCACCAGGGGCAGGGGCATGATCAGATTTAAAATGATTCCCATAAAGGGAACATAAGCAAACAATAAATTAAAAACGATTGCAATGGCTGCGCAGATCGCGCCTTCCACCATCGCCGATGTTCTTCTGCGATACGTTAACGCCACACATTCCTCCTGCCGGAAAAACAAGCATGCCTTTTCCCGGCTTGTCAGTAAACAGAATCAAGGTCAGGGAACCGTTATCCGGTTCCTGCTTTCAAAAATAAAAATACAAACACTTATGCAGTGTACCATTATATTTTACACCAAATATAAGATTTTGGCAAAACTGTCCGGCTGCCGGCGGCCCAAAAAGAAAATGCTGAAGCCGGACCTTCGACAGAACGGCTTCAGCAGCATATCTTCTTATTAAGTTAAACTTACATGGCAGTGTCTGCTCATGCGCGCTCCGGTTCTGTCATCGTTTCTTTCTGCACAGATGCCGCTCACAGCTTTACGCTGGCTTTCACTTTCAGCCCTTCTTCCATCACGCTGAGGTTTGTCAGGTGCAGCACATCCAGCACGGATTTTTTCAGGAAGCGGGTCTTGCCGATTTTGCTTTCCTGCAGGGTTTTGGTGAAGTCCAGGCCGATCACGCCGTTTTCATAGGTTACTTCCACGTCTTTGTTCTCAATGGTCACCTTATCAAAAATCAGATCGATGATCGCGACGATCAGCTTGTCACCGACCGTATTCACCACCAGGGAAGCAAAGTCGTTATTGAAAATGTCGAAGCCCTCCACTTTAATATGAGCATCGGCCTCGTTCTGGTCCACGTAAAAGTCCAGGACGGAAAGTTTCAGCTCCAGCGTGCCGTAGGTATTGTGCTGCAGGTTCATCCGCAGGTAGTCCGGCGCCAGATAGCCGATGTCCAGCAGGGCAAAATCGCTGCCGGCCAGGGCTTTCGTCATATATGCCTTGATCTCGGTATACGGAATGACCAGTTCGCCCCGGGACAGCTGCTGCCAGTTCTGGGCGGATATCCAGCGGTCGCTCTTGGTCTTCAGCGGGTTCACGATGCGGTCATTAAAGTCTTTGATCTTCTGGGAAATGGTGGATTCGGCCTTGTCCGCGGTGGTCTTGACGCCGGCAAACACGTCTTCCCCTTTGACATTTTTCATTTTTTCTTTCAGGGCGTTCAGGTCAAACTTTTTGCTTTCGTCACCCAGCGGTTCGTCCTTGCAGTCCATGTTGCTGAAAGTGTCCGCGTTTTCCGCGCCTTCTTTGCGGGCCTTTTCAAACACTTCCCGGAAGCTGGCCACATCTTCCGGCCGGCCGGCTTTCAGCCAGGCGTTGGCCGCCTTGCCCACGCCGTAGGTAATGGACACCGCCAGCGGGATCTGGATGGCCGGGATCGGCAGCAGGGTAAACACCGACTGTCCGATAAAGGTCGCGCCCAAAGAACCCAGAAGGCCCAACGCCGTTCCTTCGGAGACCTTGATTCCCCGCAGGTCGGCCAGGCGGGTGATCATGTACACCTCGTTGGCGATCAGCGCCATGGTCCCGAAAACAGGAGCCACCACCAGCACGCTGGCGCGGGCCGCGCCCCAGCGGCACAGCTTTTCCGCTTCCCATTCGGTATCAATATCTTCCAGTGGTTCGATTTCCTTTTTTTCTTCCTCATCGCCGGCAACGGTTTCCTCTTTTGCGGCTTCCTCCGCGGCACCGGCTTCTTCAGCCTTGCCGGCTTCGCCTGCAGTCGCAGTTTTTTCCGTATTTTCTGCCGCAGCAGAAGCTTCAGCAGCTTCTTCCGTTACCTTTTCCGCTGCCTCATCCTGTGCCGTCTGTTTTACTTCATCTTCAGCCATAACGTAACCTCTCCAAATCCATACAGATTATATTGATTATAAACATCACAATTGTTTGAAAGAAAAATATTGTCCTTCATTTCCTGTATTTTATATTATATCCTTTATGCTATAATAAAAATTGAAATCTTTATGAACAATTAGAGGAAGCTGTCATGCTGAAAAAAGAAGCTGTTTTTTCCCGAAAAACCGTGGGGCGTTTCGCCCCTTCCCCCAGCGGGCGCATGCACCTGGGAAATGTTTACACCGCGCTGGCCGCCTGGCTCTGCGCCAAAAGCGCCGGCGGGGATTTCCTGCTGCGTATTGAAGACCTGGACCCGGTCCGCTGTCCCCGCGCCAACGCGGACCAGATTCTGTCTGACCTGGAGTGGCTGGGCATCACCTGGGACAATCCGGACGTCCCGTATCAGAGCGAACGCACCGTCATATATGAAAAATACTATGAACAGCTGACCGGTAAAAACCTCGTCTATCCCTGCTTCTGCAGCCGCGCGCAGCTGCATGTGGCGGACGCGCCCCACGCATCGGACGGGCGCGTGGTCTATGCCGGCACCTGCCGCCGGCTGACAGACGCGGAGGTCCGTGAAAAAGCAAAACAGCGCAGGCCTGCCGCCCGGCTGATCCTGCCGGATACAGATATTACGTTCTGCGACGGCTGTTACGGTATACAGTCTTTTAACCTGGCCCGTGACTGGGGCGACATCATCATCCGCCGCAGCGACGGCGTGTTTGCCTACCAGCTGGCTGTGACCATTGACGACGGACTGATGGGCGTCAGCCAGGTTGTACGGGGCTGCGACCTGCTGAGTTCTTCCGCGCCGCAGATCTACCTTTTCCAAACGCTGGGTTTCGATGTACCGGAATATCTGCACCTGCCTATGCTGATCACCCGGGAAGGAGCCCGTCTTGCCAAACGGGACAAAGCGGCGGACATGGGCTTTCTCCGTCAGGAACTTGGCAGACCGGAACCGTTGCTCGGTTATATCGCCTGGCTGCTGGGGCAGATCAGCAAACCGGAACCGCTGAAAGCAACCGATATCCTGCCCCTGTTTGACCGGAAAAAAATTCCCGGACATGACCTTGTCATTCCGGGAAATTATTGGGAAGAGTTGAAATTGAAGAGCTGAAAATTAAGTGAAATTATGGTTAGGGAGAAAAACCAGAAAATGTACTTAGGAAGCGCCGCTTGAAAAAGTTTGCGCTTCCTTACTTCTATTTTACCTTGCCGCCAGTTGCGCTTTGCCCACATTCCGTTCGTTCTGTTCGGCAACCACATCTGCTACGGTTTTGCGAACCGGGATCACCAGTCGTTGTCCCACCGCCAGGTCGCTGCCTGACAGTTTGTTCTCTTTCTGGATCCGCAGGATCACTTCACGGATATCTTCATCCCTGCCGCTCCAGTCAGCCGCAATATCCCACAATGTGTCTCCCGTATGTACGGTAATAACCTGTTTCTCATAGATTTCCGGGGAAGCAGAAACTGTCATGTATGTAAAACCGCCGCTCATTAACGCGCCTAATAAAAAAGCAATTAAAAATCTTTTCATTTTGTTCACCTCTTTTGAAACGTTTGTTTGTTATAATTATAATACAACCAAACAGTTCGTTTGTCAAGAGTTTTATTTCGAACAGTTCGCTGAAATTAAATGAAAATTATTTATCTGTTCGCAATAAAGACAGCCAACGGAATCTTTACATAATCTGCTGCATTATGTATAATGCTTTTAACCATTTTTGACAGAAACATTGGAAAATCAGCAGAAAGGGTCGGGAAACATCCGTTTTCCGCAGAGTGAAAGGAAGCGCCGGTTTTTGAAGTCCCGTTTCCTTAACTGGTAAGTCTGGAACAGGAGGTAACAACATGTTCAATTATCGTTTACCCGCAAAAAACTTTATCGCCGCTTTTGATATTGACGCCCAGAAAACCTTCACCCCGGTCTGCCCCGACGAACTGCCGGTGGCGGAAGGAGACAAGATCGTACCGGAATTGAACGCACAGGCAAAGCTTGCGTGCCTGCGTATCGCTTCCCGTGACGCCCATTCCCCTTACGCGAAATGGATTGCCACAGAGGAACATCCGTGCCTGACCCCGCTGGCCGGCTATCCGGACCTGGACCTGTACTGGACAAAACATGCCATCGTCGGCACGCCCGGCTTTGAATTTATCGACGGGCTGGATCCCGAAGCCTATGCCTTCCAGAGCCTGAAAGGCATCGAACCGGACAAACATCCCTACGGTGCCTGCTATCACGACCTTGGCAACAAATACAGCACCGGGGCCATTGAATTCTTACGTCAGCATGGCATCACCACCGTGATCTGCGGCGGCCTGGCCACGGACTACTGTGTGCTGAATACTGTTCTGCAGTTGAAGGACGCCGGCTTTACCGTCATTTTAAATGAAGCAGCCTGCCGCGGTATCGCGCCCGATACAACGCAGGCCGCCCTGGAAAAAATGAAAGCCGCCGGTGTCATTCTGGTTAAGAATGCGGCAGCTTTGAAAAAGATGAGATAATCCAACCCGATTAAAATAATCAAATATCATACCCATACTGATTATTCAGCATGGTAATACCGCTCCCTGTTTTAAAAACACGGGAGCGCATTTTTTTAATGGCTTCTTCCGGCATGTTCTTTTCGAACGAATTCACAAGGAAATCCGCTTCCAGCAGAATCTGCCAGTCCGGTCCGTCCACCCCCTCATACGTGTGGTGGTGGGCGATCAGGAAACAGACCCTGTCAATCAGTTCCGGCGGATACCCTCCCGCTTCCTGCAGCAGTGCCCGGGCATAAGCCGGGCCTTCCTGTTCCTGCAGCCTGCCGTTACTGGTTCCGTACTTCTTTTCTGCCGGAATGATGCCTATATCATGGAGGATGGCGGCAATTTCCAGAATTTCCTGCTGTTCCGGGGGCAACCCTTCCATTTTGCCGATGAGGGCGGCAAACATGTAGACCTTTAAGAAATGCTGGATGCGGCGGGCATCCCCTTTGTCAAACAAAACCATCCTGCGCACGACTTCAGCATGTTCCATACTTTCCGGTCTCCTTATCTGTTATACAGCAGCAATTCATCATATTCCCTTCAGGTTTTCGATTATATACAACGCTTTCGGCAAGTATTCATACTGTTTGCTTTCGGGGAAAACGACAGCGACGCGGTATGTCTTTCCGGCCCGTTTTGCGGCGCTGTCCACAATCAGGCACTGCTGTCCGTCCACATAACGGCGGATATATTTTATGCTGACATCATCGCCCTGGGCAGTTTTCCGGGTCTCCGTAAACACCGGCACCGCTTTGCCGTAACCCGGGAATGTGTCCTGGTTTTTATAATAATAGGTGTCCGCCGGGTCGTCCACGCTAACTGCCATAAATTCATGCTGCCCGGCATCGCGGATCAGCATGGGTCCGGTTGCCGGTACCTGCAGCAGGGGATTCTGAGGCAGCGAACCGGGCAAGGCTGTCACATAATGTCCTTTATGATTGCTGTACCAATAAAAATCCCCTTTTGCCAGCGGGCGGAACGGGGACGGGACAGGTACGGGAACCTGCACCGTAATGGTTTTATATTTTGTTCTTGCTGCCGCAGGGCCCGGATGTAACGGGGCAGATGCCGGAACATTCTCTCCGGTTTTTTCCCCCGCCTGTTTCAGCAGTTGCTGCTGCGCTTCGGCTCCGTAGGACGAAAGTCCCCCGGTCCTGTCTTCCCGGGTCCTCGTGCCAAACGTCCCATCCGGATTTTCCAAAAAGGTTTCTGAAACATCCTGCATCACGTCCGGCGGGAAAAACAACGTCGGAATTTTAACGTCCATCGTGCCGGGCCGGTACCCGGATCCCGCAAACGCGCCGGACAAAAGGCGGAACTCCGGCCGGGGTGCCGCATAGCGCTGTATTATCTGCTGGCGGATTTCCGCTTCCGTGTACCCTGAACCAACGGCCTGCGGAATTACCGGTTCTGCAGTCCTGCCGGGAGTTATTGACCTGTTGTGAACCGTTTCCTTTGCTGTTTCTTTCTGCCGGGGACGGTTTTCCGGGGCACTTTTTACAGAGGTATGGTCTCCTTTCGCTTTGGACCATATCCTGTCTGCTGCGTTTTCCCCGGGAACAGGCTTGCTGATCTCTGTCTTTTCCCTCCGGTCCACCCGTATCCGGATGCCGCTTTCGGCCTTCCCCGGGGAACCGGTTCCCGCTGCGGCAGGCGAAGAAGGCACCGGATGCGTCGGCAGCGCTGCTTCACCATAGAGCGGGCATACTGTCAGGACACAAGTCCAAAGACCTGCTGCCAGAAATCCCCGCATTCTTTTTGAAACGTTCTTTTTTCCCATCATGATTTCCTTACCGTTATTTATACTTATTACCGTATCGTGCCGCCGCCGACCACCACGTCATCCTGATAAAACACCACAGCCTGGCCCGGTGTCAGTGCCCGCTGGGGTTCATCAAACGTCACTTTGATGTTTCCGTCTTCCAATGGTTCAATCACTGCCGGCACATCTTTGGCCCGGTAACGGGGTTTGGCCGTTACGCGCACCGGTCCTTTCAGTTCCGGAATGGAGATCAGATTGCAGCGCTCCGCAATCAATGTGTCAGAGAACAGCGCCTCCTGCGGTCCCAGATACACAATGTTCTTTCCCACATCTTTCCGGATTACATAGAGCGGATACTGATAGGCAATGCCCAGACCCTTCCGCTGCCCGATGGTGTAATGCAGCTGTCCCCTGTGGGTTCCCAGCACCGTGCCGTCGAGATGAATGAACTGACCCGGTTGGGGTTTGCGCCTGGTAATATTCTGTATCACCCGGGCGTAATCCCCGTCCGGCACAAAACAGATATCCTGGCTGTCCGGCTTCCGGGCATTGGCCAGCCCTTCTGCTTCCGCCCTGTCACGGATTTCCGTTTTGCGCAAGTGTCCCAGGGGGAACAGGATATGGGCCAGCTGGTTTTGCGTCAGGGTATACAGCATATAGCTCTGGTCTTTCTGCCTGTCATCCCCCCGCAGCAGCAGCCAGCGTCCGGTCTCATCATTAAATTTTACATTAGCGTAATGACCTGTAGCGACATAGTCGCAACCCAGCTCTTCCGCTTTCGGGAACAGCTGCCCCAGCTTCACATTTTTGTTGCAGTCCACGCAGGGGTTCGGCGTCCGCCCGCTTTCATACTCCGCAATGAAATGGTCTATGACAAACTGACGGAAGTACGGGCAGAAATCAAACACGTAATGGGGAAAACCCATCTTTTCCGCAACCTGTTTCGCGTCCCGCACGTTTGCAAAACTGCTGTCTGTTTCCCCTGCCCCGATGTCTTTGTTTTCAAACATCTTCAGGGTGACACCGACCACATCATAGCCCGCTTCCTGCAGCAGCAGTGCCGCCGTGCTGCTGTCCACGCCGCCGCTCATGGCCATTAAAACTTTCTGCTTCATTTTAAAACTTTATGCTCCAAACGTTGCGCACTCTTCGTTGATCTTTGCTTCATCCACGCGCATGGCTTCAATGGTTTTTGTGATCAGATCTTCCAGTGTCCAGCCCAGCATATCCGCGCCCTGCTGGATGACTTCCCGGTGACAGCCCGCCGCAAATCTGTGATCTTTGAATTTTTTCTTTACGGATTTCATTTCCATGTCCTGCACGCTTTTGGACGGGCGCACCAGGGCGCAGGCGCCGATGAGTCCCGTCAGTTCGTCGCAGGCAAACAGCACTTTTTCCATCTCGTGTTCCGGTTTGATATCCACCGTAATCCCGTAACCATGGCTGGCCGTAGCGTGGATCAGCCGTTCATCCAGGCCCCGTTCCCGCATGATCTCCTGGGATTTTGTGCAGTGCTGGTCCGGATACTGTTCAAAATCCAGATCGTGGAGCAGACCCACCAGGCCCCAGAAGTCTTCTTCCTCCGCATATCCCAGGGTGCGGGCAAAATGCCGCATGGCCCCTTCCACCGTCAGAGCATGACGCAGATGGAACGGGTCTTTATTAAATTCAGTCAGTAATTTCCAGGCTTCTTCTCTTGTAATCATAATGCATCCCTCTTTCTCAAATCACATAATCGCCGCCGGCTTTTTCGTGGTAGCGTTTCACCAGGTCCGCCAGGGTGATATGATCCACCACATTGTTCACCGCAGCCTCGATTTGCTGCCATACCTCCTGGGTCACGCAGGTCCGCTCCATTTCACAGGTGCCGCTGCCGGCTTCCAGACAGGAGACCGGGGCCAGGCTGCCCTCCGTGGTCCGGAGGATATCCCCCACCGTATACTCTTCGGGAGTTTTCGTCAGCCGGTACCCTCCCTGGGCGCCCCGGGCGCTGCGCACAAAGCCCGCCCGGCTCAGCTGGGTGATGATCTGTTCCAGATATTTGTCGGAAATGTTCTGCCGCTGGGAAACCGCTTTCAGCGGAATAAAACCGCATTCGTAATGCACGGCAAGGTCCAGCATCAGGCGCGTGGCATACCGTCCCTTCGTGGAAATCCGCATACTGCAATCACCTCTTTCGAAACACTGAAGGAAACGCCGGTTACGCAGCGTTTCCTGAAAACCGTTTTTTCTGCGCCGAAAGGAAAAATGAATCCTTTCATGCAGCACCGGTTTATTCTTACTTCATTATATGCCTATATTATTATATGCCTATATTCTACTATGAATTAAGTGGATTCGCAAGCGGTTTTTCAAAAAGAAAAATCCTTTCCTGTCTGCGTTCTTTTGCAGCCAACCGGAAAGGATTTCTTTTTTATTTCTTTTCTTTCTGTGCTTTCTTCTCCGCCTTCTTCGCGTTCTTTGCGTCCTTCGCCCGTTTTTCCTTAACCTGTGCCCACAGGTCGATGACCGTCTTCATCCATTCGATCATGGCCAGCTTGCCGAACTGGTGCCAGTTCTCGCACTCCGTGTTCCTTGCGATGAAAGCATTCCACTTGTCCTGGTTCACCTTTTCGATTTCCAGCGGATTTGTCAGGCCGAAATCGCTTTTGAACAGCATGTCGTCCATGGAAGTGAATTTGCTGTTCTCTTTCATGAATTTTTCATTGAACAGCTCCTGGAAAGTCATTTGCTGCATCAGATGGCCCAGTTCCGGATCCGCCTTGTAAATATCCATATATTTTTTGAATTCAAACTCTATTTTTTTCGCGTCAACCATTGCAATCTCCATTCCGCTGCCGTCCGGTTTGCAGCATATTCTGATAAAAACAAACAGACACAGCCCCGATGCGGTTTCCTGCTCCAACACGGTAACAGTCTGTGAAAAAACAGTTTCGCCGGCTTCCTTCTGTTAAATGTCTGTGTTATTGTAACACATTTTTTCCTGTTTTTCTATAATCGTCTCCCATAACTTCGGAATGCCATAAAAAAAACATATTTTTGTCACGGTTTTGCCCTACCCTGCTGTTATGATACAGACAACGAAAACATCCGGCGAAGGCAGTTGCCGGAAACACTGGCATATAACATCGCAGCACCGGCAGGAACGGAGGGGAATAAAAATGACGATTTCCAAAAAGTTACAGAAAATATTGGCAGTGACCCTGATGACCAGTTTCTTAAGCACTTCTTTCGTTATGGGCGTATCCGAGGCGGCAGCAGCCCGTCCCAACGGCGGCGGCAGACCCCCGGCGCAGTCCCAGCAGATCCGGCGTGAAACACAGAAAGGCCCCTCCGGCCATCAGATGAAAACCCCTATGCAAAGGCAGAGTTCCGGCCACCATGTAAGACCGGCCGTTCATAAAAGCGCACCGGCTCAGAGAATGCAGTCCATGCACAAGGGCGGTCCGGGCCACAAGGCGCAGCCCATGATGCACAAAGGCGGCTCCATCCGTCACGGTGGTCCGGGCCACAAAGCACAACCTATGATGCACAAAGGCGGCTCCATCCGTCACGGCGGTCCGGGCCACAAAGCACAGCCTATGATGCACAAAGGCGGTTCCATCCGCCACAGCGGTCCCGTCATTCACCGGCATCACCCGGCACCCCCGCCGCGTCATCACCATCATGGCGGCCATCGCAGCATGCACAGCGGAGACTGGATTGGCGCACTGGTAGTGGGCGGCATCATCGGCGCGATTATTGCCAACAACTCGCACCGCACCAGTCATCCTGATTATGTTGAATACGCAGAGTAACCAAAAGATGACAGGCAAACTTAACCCGGAATAATATCCGGCAGAAAGAAGACACCTCCCTGAGTAAACATATGACACCCCTCTCTAAAAAAGGGACTGTGCAGGATTTCGTCCTGCCAGTCCCTTTTTACTGTATAAGTTTATAAAAACAGAAACTGTTTTTGCGTCCGTCTCTGCAGTACAATCATGGCACAACCCCGGAGATTTGCGGAGTTATTGTTACTGTACTTATTTCTCAGTCAAACGGTGTGTCGATGCCCCGGATGAACTGTCCGCTCACATAACCGACCGTTCCGTCGTCCAGCTGTACTTTCGCCCATTTATACGTGCCGTACTTTTCCCCCGGCTCTTTCACGAAACCCAGCACTGTCAGCGGATAACCCGTATCCTTTTCGCCCAGGATCGCGCAATTGGTATTGGGCTGTTCACGGATCCGCACACCCTCGCCTTTGATTTCGGCGCGGCCCATCTCCTTAAAGAGCTGGATGTTTCCCCTGTCTGAAATGTTCGCATGTCCCAGACGCATGGTGTCGTTGCCTTCCGGCACCAATACCGCCATGGCATTGGTAGTAACCGCGTCAGGGCCTTCCCCACTGTAGAAATCCGTCAGACGGATAAAGGTGTCGGGATTCTCCAGCATCTCCGGTGCGAACACCGTCATATGGCGGTGCAGGTACAACGCGTTGACGCAGGTCATGGCTTCCCCGGTGAAAGCGCTCCAGGTGATGCCCACAAAGGAAGGATCGCCGTGATAATTGTCCCTGACGAACGGGAAACTGTAATCACGGTTGTGGTTTTCCATCACGATGTGCAGATTTTTCTCCGCCGTCACAGTCCACATGTCCTGCCGGTCCGGATTGCTCACGTTCAGCACGTAGTAATCGCCGTGCCAGGGCCCCGCTTCCTGTTCATCACTCAGAGAGTAGGTGTTGGCCGCAATGCCCCTGTTTAAAAACGCCTGGGAATTTAAGGTTTTTTCATAGACAAACAACAAAACGGAAAGTGGATAATAATTTGTCGCAGCTCTGTTTCTGACATACTCGCCGTTCAGCGCGTCGCTGCAGTTGTACGCATTGGCCCTGCCTTCGTTCACAAATCCGAATTCCACCTGCTGGCCAAAAGACGTGCTGAAGACCTCCGGCGTAAACTTCTTGTACTTCTGCATGGCATTTTGCAAGGTTTCACCTCGCAGACGGATGCCTGTTTCCCCCGCGCCGGCCGTATCCGTCTTCCAGCTGTAGCAGGTGGCCAGTTCTTCGGTCACGTTTCCGTTCCCATCCAGCGCCTGCATCGCGATGATGGGCGCTCCCGGGGAAGTTTCCATGGTAAAGCCTTCCTGGGTTTCGGAAGCCTTCCCGCGCAGCGTGATGATAAACATCCTGGCCGTCACGTTGCCGCTTCCGTCTTTCTTTTCATAGATGCCGTCTTCGGGTGGCATAGCCCAGGCAGAAACCGTAACCAGCAAACACACCAGCAGCAAAATCATGGAAAAAAGATTCCGCATCCGTCTCATCGCTTCACCCTCCCTGTTTATACAAATTTTGTTTTTCGTTCCGGAACCGGATGACAATATAATAATTATTCAAAACAATAATTCAACATTATTGTAGCATAAAATCAAATTTTGTTACATATCCGCTCCACATTTTTGCGTAAGCTTTGTGAATATAGTATAATGGAAAAAAAGAAGTAAGAGGAAGTGTTAGCCATGCCTGTTGCGATTCCCGACGCAGTGCTCCAGATCGATGGGGCCATTTTGCTTTTCATACAGAACAATCTGCGTTCCCCTGCCCTGACTCCGTTTTTTAAAGCCGTTGCCGATTACGGCGTCATTGTCCTGGGCGTGTATGTAGCCCTTATGCTGCTGTGGGAAAAACGGAGAATCTTCCCCGTCGCCTCCGCCTGTGTGGTCAGCGGTCTGCTGGGGGATTTCATGAAGGATTATCTGAAAAAACTGATCATGCGCCCCCGCCCTTTTCTGGACGTTCCTTCGCTGGTACCCGCCGTTAAGAAAGTACCCAAAGGCTTTTCTTTCCCTTCAGGGCACACCACCCTGGCCTTTGCCGTGGCATTTATCATCAGCCGCATTTTGCCGAAACGGTACAGTATCCCCGCGTTTCTGATCGCGGCGCTGGTAGCGTTCTCCCGCCTTTATCTGGGCTTGCATTACCCAACAGATATCCTGGGCGGCATATGCGTAGGTTATGTGGCCGGGCTGATCACGGACTTTATTTATAAGAGATAGCGTTCACATTTCGATAAACAATACAATTCTATAAACCAACAAGAGGGGAATTATTATGAAAAAGTTACTTATGATTCTTATGCTATGTGCCGCTGTCCTGGGTTTCTGCCCGCAGGAAGCCCGCGCCCAGGACGATGTACGGCTGTCCGATGACGCTTCAGACTTCGTAGTATTGACTGACGTGGTGCCGGACGCGATTCTGGAAATCCGTTACTTTTCCACTTACAACTTTGTTGGGGACCGCATCGACGGTTACCACCAGCCCACCGCCCTTCTGACTAAAGAAGCGGCTCTGGCCCTGAAAGCGGTCAGCGATGACGTGATCAAAAAAGGCTACCGCTTAAAGATTTTCGACGCCTACCGTCCCCAGATGGCAGTTTCCCATTTCGCCCGCTGGGCCAAAGATTTTAAGGATACCCGCATGAAACCCTATTTTTATCCGGAACTGACAAAAGACGTGCTGTTCCCCCTGGGCTACATAGCGGAACATTCCGGCCACAGCCGGGGCAGCACGGTAGACCTGACCCTGTTCGACATGGCCCTGGAAAAAGAAGTGGACATGGGCGGCACTTTCGATTATTTCGGACAGCTTTCCCACCCGGACTACAAAAAGATTACGAAAAAGCAGTATAAAAACCGCATGATCCTCCGGGAAGCGATGCTGGCCCACGGCTTTAAGCCGCTGGTGGAAGAATGGTGGCATTTCACGCTGAAAAACGAGCCCTATCCGGATACTTATTTCACCTTCCCGGTCAGCGAAGCTTCCGTGAAACGGGAAGCGAAACCGGCCGTTCAGGAACTGAAGCCGGCTGCGTAAGGGTTTAGCTTTTCCATCAAACACGCAGAATTTGTCTTTGCCAAAAAATACACAGCCTTTGCTCTCACTTTGTGAGGCAAGGGCTGTTAGTAACATAAGGAGTAACACTATGCCTGTAACATTTATCC
>JAEEGJ010020978.1_pt1 | contig 14121 bp, 8 predicted proteins | sample 8958761 | NCBI WGS metagenome assembly JAEEGJ01 (sample SAMN16246546, study PRJNA631951) | gut metagenome | biome: gut microbiome; feature: rumen; material: RS-attached | host: Bos | place: Iran: Karaj | collected 2018-10 | reverse complement strand
TAGGGGCGGTTTTGTTTGGATAGAATTTCTGGATTGTTGGAATATCGTTCGTAAAAAAGAGTGGATAACAGTCTTATCAGAGGTTCTTTTGCTGTGCTCATGGTGAATCCTTTTTTAAACAAAAAAAGACCGTTTTTTATGATATATAAAAAACGGTCTCATCTAATGAGCTTTCTTTTTTATCTCAGGTGGTCGCTCTACCACCCTGTCATCCATTTGGGCTTTCTTTTTTATCTCAGGTGGACACCCTTCCACCCTATCTATGGACAAATATATGAAATTCTATGCAGAAAAGCAACCCCTCGCTTCGGCGAGGATTTTTTGTTTTATAAAATGCAAATTTTGTTTTTTAGAATTTAAGAAACTTTAAATAATATTAAAAAATGGCGAAATTTACTTAAAAACGCCATTTATGTTTTCTGAAAATCGTTACATATTGCTTTGTAATTATCTAAATTTTAAATTACGATGAAATCGGTGATTGAATACAAAAATTATCGCGAGTATATTCTCGACTACTATAAGGAACGCAAGCGTTGCTCTGCGTTTACGTGGCGAGAATTTGCAAAAATTGCGGGATTTGCATCCGGTTCGTACCTCAAACTCGTTTGCGATGGCAAAACGCGTCTCTTGGAAGAAGGAGCCAAGAAGACGGCGATTGCTATGGGACTGCTCGGATTCGAGTATGATTATTTTGTCTTGATGGTTCGTTACGAAAATGCGAAAAATGATGCCCAGAAGAAGAAATGCTTTGAAGAAATGCAGGCGTTAAGTGCTGCAAATAATATTCGCATTTTGGGGAGTGAATTTTATACGTACTATGAAACGTGGAAGCATTCTGTTGTACGTGAGATGGCACCGCTAATGTCGGGAGCGAAACCTAATGAAATTGCGAGAGCTTGCAAGTTGCCAATTTCGGCTGCCGATGTCGCGGATAGTCTTCGATTTCTTGTGAAGTCGGGGTTTTTGACGCGGGATAAATTTGGCAATTACCATCAAACGAATCACTCGCTTTCGACGGGGCGTTTGAATGTGGTTGCCGTGGCGGTGCATTCGCTGTTACGGCAGATGGGCGAATTTGCGCTCGATGCACTTGACCGCTTGCCGATTTCCGAGAGGCATTTTAGCGGAATCACCATGGGCGTGACCGAACAAAGTTATGCGGAAGTTGTGGAAGAACTTGCGGAATGCCGTCGCCGTATCGTGGAGATTGTTTCGAAGGATAAGGATTTGGAAAAGGTGTGCCGTTTGAATATGCAATTTTTCCCGCTGACGGAAAATTTGAAAACAGCAATGTTGAAGAAAAACGAGGAATTGTTAGGAAAGGGAGATGATGAAAATGTTTAAGAAGTGGTGTTGTAATGTCATTCCGGCCTCCGAGCCGGAATCTCTGTTGTATTTTAAGGTGCTCTTGTTCGCGGTTACATCCCTGCTTATTTCGTGTTCTGGCGACAAGACGGCGGGTACGGATGAGCAGAGCGAAGGTATCGTCGCTATCAAGAATTTGGACATCGCGGGCGTGTCGCAGAAGGGACCTTTTGTAAAGGGTTCTGCCGTGACCGTGCAGGGTATGGATTGCAAAACGATGAAGCTGACGGGCGAAAGCTTTGAAGGAACCGTCAAGAACGATAAAGGTGAATTTACTGTTGATAATGTTACTTTATCGTCATCTTGCGCCGTGTTCGAGGTAACTGGTAATTACTTCAACGAAGTTACCGACAAAAAGACAAAGGACAAGCTCACACTGCGTGCATTGACGAATCTCAAAGACCGTAAGAACGTGAACATCAACGTGCTCACGGAACTGGAATATGAACGTTTGATGAATTTAGCGGCCAGTAAGGAAACGTCTTTTGCGGAAGCGAAAACGCAGGCCGAAAAAGAGGTCCTTGCTGCGTTCGGCTTCAACGACAGTACTACGGATAAAGTTCAAGAATTCGAAAATTTGAACATTTTTGAAAAGGGCGAAGGGAATGCCGCGCTCTTGGCGGTGAGCGTGCTGATGCAAGGTGATGCAGATGCAGCTTCACTCGCAAAACGCTTGGAAAAATTCGCCGATGACTTTGCAGAAGACGGCGAATGGAACGATAGCAAGACAAAGACTGAAATTGTTGAGTGGGCAACTACTACAATGGAAAACGGTAAACTCGACACCATCCGCAAGAATGTCGAAACCATGAACGACGGTGACAAAGTCGCTGCTTTTGAAACGTATGTTGCCGCTGTCATCCCGGACTCCGTTCCGGGATCGGCTTCCAGCAGCAGTAAAAAAATCTCTTCCAGCAGTCGCGTGGATTTGATCCTATCGTCAGGAGACTCCAGGACCTCTTCGAGCCTCCAGAATGACAGAATATCCTCTTCGATGAAAAACGCATCATCGTCATCCTTGAAAATTGCTTCTTCGTCATCCTCGACCGAAGGGAGGGGATCCACTAGCAGTACAAAAGACTCTTACCTGAATCCAAATATTGATTACGGCGAAATGACCGACCCACGTGACGGACAAATTTACAAGACTGTAAAAATCGGCAATCAGGTGTGGATGGCTCAAAACCTCAACTATGCGGACAGCGTTAAAACCCCGAGCTTGAAGGACAAAAGTTGGTGCTATAACGACGATCCTGAAAAATGTGCAATCGCTGGGCGTCTTTATACTTGGGCTGCCGCCATCGATTCTGTGAAGTTGGCTACGGATAAGGATAATCCTGTAGATTGCGGTAATGGTAAATTGTGTGGACTGATCGGGCCTTTGCAGGGCGTTTGTCCGGATGGTTGGCATCTCCCGTCTGAAAAGGAATGGAGCGAAATGGACAAAGCTGTTGCTGGGAATGCGGTGCAGGATACGTCCGGAAAGTTTTTCAAGACGACAAAAGGCTGGTCTGGGGATAATAATGGAACGGATGTTGCGGGCTTTTCGGCAATGCCGGTGGGGTTCAGATATGGTGGTTTTGGCAGTTGGGGCACTGCTGCTTATTTTTGGACTTCTACAGAAGACAACGGAAATTTGACGGATTGGGATTACAATCCGGCTATTGCACACAATAGATCGTTTAGTACTAAAGATTATTACAACATCAGTGCCCTATACAAATACATAGGGATGTCAGTGCGTTGTGTCAAGGGTGAAACGGCTCCGGTATTTTTAGAAAAAGAGGAGTCGCCTAAGGCAACTTACTTGAATCCCAAAATAAAGTATGATTCCATTGTCGATAGCCGAGATGGTAAAGTTTATAAGACGGTAAAAATTGGCAATCAGACATGGATGGCGCAAAACTTGAGTTACAAAATGAGTGGACGATTCTGTTACAGGGATAGCGTCAAGTACTGCAATAGCTATGGAGGACTTTATCTGTGGTCTGCCGCTATTGGACAATTTGAAACGGAGTGTGATTCCAAGGAATCCTGTAAAATACAGGGTATCTGCCCTAATGGGTGGCATGTGCCGGATACGACCGAATGGAGCAAACTTTATTCAGCCGTGGGCAGAACACCAAACGCCATGCAAGCTAAGGGATTTGATTACTGGCCGGATGCAACAGATGATTATGGTTTCTCCGTAATTCCGGCGGGGAACTGGTTCCATGATGGCTTTTATAACTTGGGCTTTACGGGCGATTTTTGGATGTCCACTAGAAAAGATGGTGGTGAACCTTATTATTGGGATTTGGATTCGGAGGTCGCTGGATTTAAAACGCTTATCAGTACGCAGCTAAGATGTTCCATCCGTTGTATAAAAGATGATGACGGAGCTGTTCCGGCATCCAGCAGTAGCTCGAAGAACGTCATCCTGAGCGGCGATAGCCACGAAGGATCCAGTAGCAGTTCCGTTACCTTGGCAACGTCGTGCAAGACTGAAACCAAAGACAATTGCGAATATGGAACTTTGACCGATTCCCGTGACGGACAAACTTACAAGACTGTGAAAATCGGCGACCAGGTTTGGATGGCGGAAAACCTGAACTATGAAAACGGAAATAGTATGTGCTACAGTGATGATACTACTAAATGCAGTAAGTCTGGTCGTATTTACACTTGGGATGCTGCAAAAGAGGTTTGTCCGAGTGGATGGCATTTGCCTGATTCGCTGGAATGGGAGGCTTTATTCTCTGCGGTGGGGACTCGGGGAATGGCTGGTCGGAATCTCAAGTCGACCATCGGATGGGCTGATAATGGAAATGGTGTTGATGCATATGGTTTTTCTGTATTGCCTATTGCTTTTTGGGATGATCCAGATTTCATTGCTAGGGACGAGTATGCGAAGTTCTGGAGCTCTACAGAAGTAGGTGCCGATAAAGCTGAATTGCAAGATTTTTACATGAGTTATGATTCGGTACTCCACGGTTCTTTTTCTAAGAAAATGGCAGTCTCCGTCCGTTGCATAAAAGATTGATGTGGCGCATGTAGCGCATATCAGAATAGTTTGAATAAACTACGAAATTAATTTGGCGAATGGCAGGTTTTGTCGTTGGCTATGGAAAGAAATTTCAAAAAAAGGATAAATATATGAACGTGAATAAACTTTTTGCCGTTGTTTCGCTTGCGTCTCTGTTTTGGGCATGTGGCGAACTTGAAATTGGAGGTGTAACGGGTGGTGTCAATGAGAGCTCGTCCAGCTCGAAAAAAGTTTCCAGTGCAGAATGCAGAAAAATGAGTGGCAGCTCTAAATCTTCTAACAGTTCGGCTCAGCCTAAGGGGTGGAGTTGGGAAGTGCCGCAGTCTGCTCGCTTGAATCCAGAAATCAAGTATGATACGATGATTGACCTGCGTGACAAGCGGGTGTATAAAGTCGTGAAGATTGCACCAAAAGGCAAAAACTATTCTCAAGTCTGGATGGCGGAAAACCTCAATTATGCGGATAGCGTCAAGACTCCAATCTTGAAAGGTCGTAATGTGTGCTATCGCGATAGTGCGAAATATTGTGAAGTGAGTGGCCGCTATTACTCTTGGGCTGCCGCTATAGATTCGATTGCGCTTGCAAATGATTCTAAGAATCCGATAAATTGCGGTAGTGGTAAAACATGCGGCGTTAATCGCCGAGTGCGGGGAATTTGTCCTGACGGTTGGCATTTGCCGTCGAAAGATGAATTGGGTCACTTGATTGTCGCTTTAGGCAATAGCGAAATTGCGGGCAAGCATCTCAAGGCGTTGACTGGATGGAATAATGCCGGAACAGTAGATGATAACGGTGTTGACGATTTCGGTTTTTCATCGTTGCCTACAGGTAAAATAGCGACTACCGGGGAAGATTATGGTGTCGGCTCGAACTCTTATTATTGGAGTTCTAACGAAGATGATGCGAGGTATGCTCGATATATGAATATCAATAACATTTATACAAAAGCATACATGTACTATGGCGATAAAAAAGAAAAGCTGACCATCCGTTGCGTTAAGGATGATGCAGAATCGTTATCGAGTTCTTCCGCAAAATCCAGCAGCAGCAATGTCGTATCATCGTCATCTATGGTAAAAATATCTAGTTCCTCAACATCTACAAAATATGGGGTCTTGGTTGATGAGCGTGACGGAAAATCTTATTCAACAGTTGTTGTGGGTGATCAGGTTTGGATTAAAGATAACATGAATTATGAGATGCAAGGTAGCTATTGTTACGAAGATGATTCGACTAAATGCAGCAAGTATGGCCGACTTTACACATGGGATGCCGCAAAGAGCGCCTGTCCAAGTGGATTCCATTTGCCAAGTTATGATGAATATGATACTTTATTCAAAAATTTAGGCGGTGCTATAGATTTTGGGAAAAATTATAAATCTACCACTGGATGGGTCAATAATGGAAACGGTCGAGGTCGTGAAGAGTTTACGGTGTATCCTGCTGGTTTTAGAGAACTGGAAGGTGATTACGATGATGAAGGGTGGTTGGCCTGTTATTGGAGTTCTACGGAAGCTGATGATGGCACAATTTACTATGCTTTTGTTTATCAAAATTATATAAATGTTCCATGGCGTAAAGATGAAAAAGGGTTCGGTTATAGTGTCCGCTGTGTGAAGGATTAAAGTCAGATAACTACGTCGTCATGACGTCGCCAGAGGAGCCCGCGTGAGCGGGCTTTTTTCATGTTCTCAGAACATACTGCCATGTTCTAAAATGTTGAAATTTTGCTAAAAATAAAAAAAGTGGTAAAATTTAATTAAAAACGCAAATTTCATGTTCTAATTGTATTTAAAGAGACTATATTTGTACTCATGAAGGAAATCGTTGAATATACGGATTACCGCAAGTACATTCAGGATTACTACGACGAACGCAAACGCACTTCGGCGTTTTCTTGGCATATGTTTGCGCAAAAGGCGGGCTTCTCGTCGGATGTTTACTTGAAGTACGTCTGCGAGGGCAAGAAAAATTTGAGTGTCGGGTCGGCGGGCTCGGTGGCGAACGCCATGGACCTTGTCGGTTTCGAACAGGCTTATTTTGTTCTGATGGTGTCGTATGCGCATGCCAAGAATGATTCGGCAAAGCGTGCCGCGTTTGAAGAGCGTTGTGCGTTGGCGCAGGCCCACAAGATGCGTGTTCTCGGAGACGAAGAGTTCAATTACTTTAAATCGTGGAAAAACTCCGTTATCCGTGAATTGGCGCCGCACATGCCTGGTGCAAAGCCGCTTGAAATGGCGCGTGCTTGCAAACAAAAGATTTCGGCGGCAGAGGTTTCCGAGACGCTTGATTTTTTGGTAAAAGCGAAACTCTTGAAGAAGGATGGTAACGGTAACTATCAGCAGACGGACAAGGCCATTAAAATGGCGCCGGTGGAGGCGGTGCCTTTGGCGGCTCGCGATTTGCAACGCCAGATGGGGGAATTCGCCATCCAGTCGCTTGACCTGCCACTATCGGAACGCATGATGTCGGGTTATACGCTTGGACTTACGCGCCGCTCGTACGAACGCATCAAGAAAGAGACTGAAGATTATTACCGTCGCGTGGTGGCGATTGCGACGGAAGAAGATGAAACGGATTGCGTGTATCGCTTGAACGTGCAACTGTTCCCGATGAGCGAACACCTCAGAAAGAATAAAACTGTTTAGAATAGGGGTACGAGAAAATGAGAAATTGTTTTGATGTCATCCCGGACTTGTTCCGGGATCAGTTGAAATTAAAATTGAGCGAAAAAGGAACATGTATGAAATGGAATAGTCTTTTTGCCGCATTTTCACTTGTTGCGATGTCGCTTTTCGCAGTGGGCTGCTCAAGCGATAACGTCGCGGGCGGTGCTTCGGGCGATGCAGGCGTTGTTGCCGTGAAGGATTTAGATGTGGCTGGCGTATCGCAGAAGGGACCGTTCTTGATGGGTTCTTCTGTGACGGTGCAGGAACTTGACGGCCAAACATTGGTGCAGACCGGAAAAAGTTTCAGGGCGAGCATCAAGAGCAATCAGGGTGACTTTGTTGTCAAAGGAGTAAGTCTTGCTTCGCAGTATGCATTGCTTGAGGTTAATGGCTATTACCGCAATGAAATTTCTGGAGAGCGCTCAAAAGGCGTAATTGCGTTGAATGCGTTGACGGACTTGTCGGACCGTAACCATGTGAACGTAAACTTGATGACTCATTTGACGGCGTACCGTATTTTGAAATTGGTTCAAAATGAAGGGAAAACTTTCGCTGATGCCAAAAAACAGGCGGAAAGAGAAGTGCTGAACTCTTTTGGCGTTTTGAATGATATGGGAAATAGTGAAGACCTGGATTTGTTTACGGGTGACGGCGGCGCGTTTTTACTTGCTGTAAGCGTGCTGATGCAAGGTAATGGCTCGGAAGCGGATCTTTCGGAAAGGATTTCCCATGTTGCGGCCGCGTTTGCGGATAGCGGTGCTTGGGAAAGTCCTGAAAAAACGGAAATTGCAGATTGGGCGTACCAAGTTGAAAACGAATTTGAAAAAATTGGTGTGGGAATCAATTTGCTAGAACGTATTCGTAAAAATGTAGAATCGTGGAATGTCGTGGATTCTGTTCCGAATTTTGAAATATTTATAAATAGATTTTGGCTTCATAAATATGGCCTTGGTGCGTGTAGCGATAATAATGTTTATGAAGTTAAACGAAATGAAGATGCTTTGAGCAAATATTATGGCATTGAATTTACATGTAATCCCGATGGTCATTGGAGCTGGGCCCGTAAGAGGGAACTTCGGAACAATGTCTATGAAGAAATTCCGCTGCCGCAAACTAAAGATGACATGTATAAAGTTATCAAAATAGGAAATCAGTTCTGGATGGCTGAAAATGCAAGGCAGACATCGGTAGTTGGTGATTATTTTGGCTGCGAGTGTTATGATGGTAAAAAATTAAATTGCGATGTCTATGGTGTGTTGTGCCCATTTGAAAAGGCTTCCGATGTTTGTCCAATAGGGTATGGTTTGCCGGACCCCGCAGATGTGGAGGATTTGTTGCAATCCTATAGAAGTTCTGGTGTGGAAGCCATACAGGGGCTTCGTGCAATGGACGGCTTTGGAGCTTTGTATGCGGGTTCTTCACAATGGATAACCTCAACGCATCGTGTGGATGGTATTAATGAAAAAGCTTGGTTTTGGATTTCCGATAGAACTTTGCTGAAAATAGATTCTACTGGAGTCCGGGTGGAGTCTGCAGAATATGCTGACATTTATCCGATAAAGGCATCTGTTCGTTGCGTAAAAAAATAGGAGGATGATATGAAGTGTCTAATTTTATTGACGTTTATGATGTTGTTGGCTAGCTGCTCTTCGGATGTATCATCTGTGGAGAATCAAGCTCTCGGAGAAAGTAGCGGTAACATTAGCGGCCTGTCGCAGAAGGGACCTGTCTTGGCGGGTGCTTCGGTTGTTATTCAGGAGCTGGATAGCGTGACACTATTGCAGACGGGGAAAAGTTTCAAGGGCAAGGTGGTGAACGATAATGGCGAGTTTGTGGTTGAAAATGTGAATTTGAAATCGCCGTATGTGTTGCTCGAAGTCAACGGTTATTTCCGTAATGAAGTTACGGGAAAAAATTCGCAAGGGCCTGTTTTCATGAAGGCGATTGCTGATGTTGGTGAGCAAAAGCAGGTGAATGTCAATTTGCTGACGCATTTGGAATATCAAAGAGTCCAAACGTTGTTGGAACGGGAAGGTATGTCTATTGCAGAAGCGAAACGTGTGGCTGACCGTGAAATTTTATCGGCGTTCTATGGAGAATCCTTGAACGAAGAAACCTATGGAAAAACGGAAGTTCTAGACATTTTTGGCGATAGTGAAGGTGATGCCGCGCTTTTGGCAATTAATGTTTTACTGCTTGGCGAAGGGAACGAAGCGGAATTTGTGGAAAATTTAGCCAAGTTAGGTGAAGACCTTGCTGAAGATGGCGTGTGGAATGATTCGCTGCTAATGGTTCGAATTGCAGATGTTGCCTGTGAAATGGACTTTGATAAGTCTCTCCCGAAAATTCGTAAAAATATTGAAAACTGGAAGATTGCAAATAAAATAGTTTCATTTGAACCTTACGTGACGTCTTTCTGGGAACGCGTTTATGGGTTTGGAAAGTGCAATGCATCTAATTTGGGTGCGGTCAAGAAAAATTCCGCAACTTCAAGTGCTTATTACGGTATGGAATTTACTTGTAGTGAATCTGGTTGGTGGATGACTAATTTAGCTGGTTGCGATTCTTGCGGATTCATGGTAGATCCGAGAGATGGACATAAGTACCGCACAATTAAAATTGCTGGCTTGAATTGGATGGCAGAAAATTTGGCTTACAGTGGTGATGGTGAAGGAACGCTTTTCCATGATGATAAATCTTATGGGCTTTTTTACGCGAGTGAATTATATCCTACCATTAAAGGAGCTCCTGATTCTAATGATGGAGAATGGACGGTTTATACGAGGAGCGGAAATGGCATGTATGTGTATGCCTTACGTACGGGTTGCCCAGATGGGTGGCGGCTTCCGACGCGTGAAGATTTTGCACGTTTGATTGAAATAACGTCTGAGAATGATTATGAGCAACTTTTGTCTGAAAATGAATGGAATTTGCGTCTCTATAGTTTGGATGAATCTAGTTTGGATGAATCAATCGCCTATTTGACATCAACAAAAGTTGAAAGTGATAGAATTGATTTTTCTACGCCCTGGTATTCGTATTACATAATGCATGCTTGGTGGGATAAAAATTCTTTATATGTTTCTATGGGCACTATTGCTGCGCCGAGCGGCTTTATACGTTGTGTAGAGGGCGGGCCTTATGAAAGAAAAATGCTCTCGCCGAGCGAAGTCGCTGTAGATTCCGTTGTAGATGAACGCGATGGAAAAGTGTATAAGACTTTGCGATTTGGAAACCAGCTTTGGATGGCGAAAAATATGGAGTATGCCGTCGGAGATTCCTTGATCAATGGTCAAGTGCGCAGTATGACCTATTTGGGATTGACGCCTAATATGGGTATTCGCCGTTATGATATTGGTTGGCGTTATAATTGGGACGAACTTCAAAAAGCGTGTCCTGATGGTTGGAGAGTTCCTAGCAGGAACGATGTAAAGAAATTGCTTAATGCAATTGGTGGAGGCTCTGGTGCGGCTCCGCTACTATCGAAAGATGGAATAGATGCTCAAGATATTTATGGCTTTTCGGCGTTCTCGACAGAATTTGTAGAAGGCGTTTGTACGCACGCAGTTTTAGGGTGTTCCTATAAGCATGTTGGCTCTCGATTCTGGACGGCAGATTCAGCGGACGGCACGGTTTATCATTGGCATTTGGACCAATATGACGTAACATTTAAATCGACGGATCCAGCGGATTACTTGCCTGTACGTTGTATGAAGGATATTTAAGGTTCTTGTTTTGACGTTGTTGAAGGCTCTTTGTCAAGCTCAAGGACTTTGTTGGTTTTGGTATGATTCTTTTTATGTTCTCAGAACATGTTGCTATGTTCTAAAATCTTTAAAATTTTGAAAATTCTACGAAAATGGTAAAATTTGAACAAAAACGACATTTTTATATTCTAAATGTTTGATAATGGGGTATATTTGTATCTATGAAGGATATCGTTGAATATACGGATTACCGCAAGTACATTCAGGATTACTACGACGAACGCAAGCGTAGTTCCGTATTCTCGTGGCAGGAATTCGCCCGGAAGGCGGGCTTCTCGTCGGCAGTGTTTCTGAAGTACGTTTGCGAGGGCAAAAAGAACCTGAGCCTTGGTTCTGCGGGGTCTGTAGCGAACGCCATGGGGCTTGTCGGTTTCGAGCAGACTTATTTTGTTCTGATGGTCTCGTACGCCCATGCCAAGGGGGACGCCGCGAAACGAGCTGCATTCGAAGAACGCTGTGCATTAGCGCAGGCGCATAAAGTGCGTGTGCTCGGAAGAGAAGAATTCGATTACTACAAGTCGTGGAAAAATTCAGTGATTCGCGAGCTTGCCCCGCACATGCCCGGAGCGAAGCCTCTCGAAATGGCTCGTGCCTGCGAACCGACAATATCTGCAGCGGAAGTGACCGAGACTTTGAATTTATTGACAAAGCTGCAACTCTTGAAGAAGGACAAGAATGGAAACTACAGCCAAACGGACAAGGCGATTACGATGGGGCCTGTAGATGCTGTGCCTGTGGCGGCGCGTGATTTGCAACGCCAGATGGGCGAATTTGCAATCAAGGCTATCGACTTACCGCTTTCCGAACGTAGCATGTCCGGGTTTGTTTTGGGACTTACGGAACGTTCGTACGGACGCATCCAGAAGGAAATCGCTGATTTTTACCGTCGCGTCGTGGCGATAGCGACAGAAGAAGACGAAACGGAGCGCGTGTATCGTTTGAACATGCAACTGTTCCCGATGAGTGAATGGTTGAACAAGAGTGGGACAGTTTTGAAAAAGGAAGAGAGAAAATGAAAAATAACTTGTATAAATTAAGAAGATTTGCTTTCATTGCCGTTGCATCTGTGCTTTTGGCGGCTTGTACTTCCGATAACGTTGCTGGAGGTTCTTCGGGTGATGCCGGGATTACTGCGGTCAAGGACTGGGAAGTTGCAGGCGTTTCGCAGAAGGGCCCGTTTGTCACGGGTTCTGCGGTGACTGTGCAGGAACTGGACGGCATTACGCTCAAGCAGACGGGCAAGAGCTTCAAGGGGTCCATCAAGAGCGACAAGGGCGACTTCGCCATCAAGGATATCAATCTGCAATCGCAGTACGCCATCCTTGAGGCTTCGGGCTATTACCGCGACGAAGTTTCTGGCAAGAAGTCTTCGGGAACGGTGACGCTTTACGCATTGACGGATCTCTCGAACAGAAAGACCGTGAACATCAACTTGCTCACGCATCTGGAATATGAACGCGTGAAGTATTTGGTGACGGAAAAGAAAAAATCAATTGCCGATGCGAAGGCGCAGACGGAAAAAGAAATCCTTGCATCGTTTGCTATCGAGGGCGATTTTGCGGAATCCGAAGACTTGAACATCTTTGAGTCGGGCGACGGGAACGCAGCACTCCTTGCCATCAGCGTGCTCATGCAGAGTGATGTCGATGTGGCGGGGCTTACCGAACGCATGGGCAAGTTCAGCATTGCGCTTGCGGAAGGCGGCAGCTGGGATGATGCCGATACGAAGACGGCAATCGCGGACTGGGCATGCGATGTGGATTTGAAGGGAACGCTTGCGAATATCCGCAGGAATGTTGAAAATTGGAAGTACGCGGATTCCGTTCCCGCATTTGAAAAGTACGTGACGAACTTCTGGTGGAATAATTACGGTCTCGGCGTTTGCAACGCGAAACGCGAAAATGAGACAAAACGTAACGTGAACAAGTTGAGCAAACTATATAACGAATACTTTGTGTGCGAAAAGGGACGCTGGCATATTCCGGGCGATGAACCTCCTGCCAGCTCGTCGTCTTGGAACGGAACGGTCGGATCCAGTAGCTCTGGCGGAGAGTCATCGAGTTCTCTCTACGATCCGTTTGTCCGCTCGTCTTCAAGTGAACCCGAAGATACGATTCCGCCTCTTCCTGCGGATCTCGATTTCTTCGATTCGACATATTCGTTCACTGGCTACAGAACTTTTGGCGAGGGTAAGCAGGAAGTGTGGTTCCTCACCTCCCCGATACAGCTGGATGGCAACCGTGAAAGACGGGATTCCGTTGCGAGTGCGCTGGTGAAACTGATGGGGAAGCGTGGGTTCGCTTTTGAAGGCGCCATAAATAATGATTCCTTGGATAAAGTGAGGTGCGATACGCTGTCGTATGTTTATTCGCTGGAAAAAGAAAACGTTGTCTACAAGATTTCCATTACGAAGGAATTGGGCATGGGCATTATGTTTGGCTCCAGTTATTTCTTCAAGGTGAAGGCCGTGGTGCTAAAAGACGGCTTCGAGGAAATGCCGACGACTGATTATAGCTCGCTTCGTTTCGATAAATTGTCAGAAGAATTTGACTTTGCAGCAGAATATCTATCATCGAAAAGTCTAGAGGCTTGGGATGATGACTCTCTTACAACAGTTTGGACGTCTCATCATAAGACGGATACGGCATGGGTTCAGATGCAAACCTTTAGCACGATTCTCATGGACCAGTCAAAAGAGGATGCTGCTGGGGATAGCCTAGAAGTTTTTAGAAAAGTGCTGCTTGAAAATGGCTTTACGTATGTGAAATCGGATACGGTTGCCAAAAATGCGTATGATACTGAGGAATATTCCGATCATATCGTGACGAAAAACGGAATTATTTTACGCCATTTGTACGAAAAAGAAACCGAAATGGCAAAGTATGAAGTTGATGTCCATGTGGGTGCAGGAATGCGTGCCGCTTCGGCGATGGCGGGTAATACTTTGAACATATTTGTATACGGCTATTCTATAATAATTCACACGCAGTATAAAAAGAAATAATTGCGTTAAAGTGTATGTTGAAGAGAAAAGAAGTCTCGCTGGGTCCGGCGGGGCTTTTTGCTTTTAAAGCGTTTCCATCCAGCGGGACATGAACACGTTATAGACGCTGTAGGATTTTCCGCTTAAATCGCTTTGTTCTAATAGCAATTCCTTTTCGACAAGGGCTGTAAGGATTTTCTTTGCGGTCGCCGCATTCCCGATTTTGTACTTTATCAGAAAGTCTGCGGCGGTCGGTTTCTTGACTTCGCCTTCTTTTGCTACGGCGACCCGGTATTTCCACTGCTTTTC
>JAEEGJ010020976.1_pt1 | contig 14122 bp, 10 predicted proteins | sample 8958761 | NCBI WGS metagenome assembly JAEEGJ01 (sample SAMN16246546, study PRJNA631951) | gut metagenome | biome: gut microbiome; feature: rumen; material: RS-attached | host: Bos | place: Iran: Karaj | collected 2018-10 | reverse complement strand
ACGAGCAGACAATCGCCGCCTATGCCCGTCCTGCGGTTGCAGAGCTTCCTTGCGACGCGCCCCCTCTCATAGGGGGCGATCTCACCCTTTCGGTCGTCGATCACTATCATATCGTTTCCGAGGCCGTGGAGCTTGTAGAACTTCTTTTCCATATTCCCTCCGAACGTTTCGGCGGAGCATTCCCCGCCCGCATATTCACACAGTCTATTATACCTCAAAAAGAGGGCAGTGGCAAGCTTTTTTAAGGGGAGCGCTCAGCGGGGCTCCGAAACGAGCACGCGGAAGCCGAAAGCGCCCGCGGGCACTTCGAGCTCCCCGCCGCAGAGGAAGCGCTCGCCTGTGAAAGCATCGCGGAGAATTAGTCCGCGGGGAAGGGGGCGGGATTCGCCCTCGCCCATGCGGAAGCGTGAGCGCAACGGGAATGCGGCCTCCCTTTCGGAACGGTTCACGATAACGACCGAAACGAGATCGCCGTGAGCCCGCTCGACAGCGAACAGATCGGGCCCGGGGCATATGAAAGAGGTATCGCCCAACCTGAATTCGGGGCGTTCGGAGCGCACCCCGGCAAGCCTGCGGAAGAAGGCGAGAAGCTCCGCGTCCTCATGCCCCCAGGGGTAGGGGCGGCGCGAGAAGGGATCGGCAAGGCCGGTAAGCCCCGCCTCGTCCCCGTAGTATATGCAGGGCATGAAGGGCATTGCGAACTGAAGGCACGCGGCAAGCTTCAACCGCTTTTTGCCGCGCTCCGCGGCCGCGCTTTCGGGCTTCCACACCGCCTGCTTTTCGCGGGGAAGGCCGCTCTTTACGGGCCCGCCCGAAAGCACCGAAAGCGCCCTTTCGGTATCGTGCGAGCCTATGAGCCCGAGCTGCGAGCGCATGAAGGGCTTGGGATAGCCTTCGAGCTGAGCGGTCAGAAGCGCGCCCAGCCTTTCGGAGCTTATGCGCCCGAGAAGGTGATCCATAACGGCGTCGCGGAAGGGGTAATCCATCACCCCGTCGAGCTCCGTGCCGTTCACGTAATCGCGCCGCTTTCCGAAGCAGTCGCGCTTTAATACCGCGTCCTCCCAAACCTCGCCTATGAGCAAGGCCTCGGGATCTATCGCCTTGAGCCTCTTGCGAAGATATTTAATGAATTCATCGGGCAGCTCGTCCGCAACGTCGAGCCTCCACCCGCGGGCGCCCAAACGCACCCATTTTTCAAGCACGTTCCCCACGAATTCCATATAGGAGGGGGTAAGCTCCTCCACCTCGGGCAGGGATTCGAAATCCCACCAGCAGCGGAAGCCGTGCCTGTATCGGGGCGAAAAATCGAACCACTCGCGGTAGGGCGAGGCGGGATCGGAATACGCGCCTCCGCCGTAATTGCCGTATCGGTCGAAATAGATGCTGTCGTCCCCCGTGTGGGAGAATACGCCGTCCAGTATGAGCGCTATACCGTTTTCGCGGAGCGCCGCCGCCATGCGGGAAAAATCCTCCTCCGTGCCGAGGAGCGGATCGATCTTCATGTAATCGGATATGCTGTAACGGTGATTATATGCGGATTCGAACACGGGATTGAGATAGAGCACCTCGACCCCGAGCGATTTAAGATACGGTATCCGGTCGATGATCCCTTGAAAATTCCCCATATAATAATCCTGCGGGGAATAGTATTTTTCGCGGTCCCGGGGGAGATAATCGACCTCCTCATCCCACGCCTTTTCCGTGACGCGCCTGCCCAGAGCCCTGTGGTGGGCGATCCCCGCCGCAAGCCCCGGGTATTCGCCGCGCGCGAACCTGTCGGGGAATATCTGATAAGCGATCCGCCCCGCAAAGGCTCCGGGCGCCGTGAAATCCTTATCGTAAACGGTTATCCTGAAATCGTGGGGGAGCTCCTCCGTGAATTCGGAAGCGCCCGAACGGAGCTCCGCATCCGCCGCGCCAACGTAGTAAAGCTTCCCGCCGCATACGACGCGGAAATTGTACCATATCATGCCGGGCGCATCGGGAGCCGTTACATTGAATTCGAACACCTTGGCGCCAAGCTCAAACCTTGAAGCGCCCCCCGTGAACCGCTCGCCTCCGCTCCATATGCGGAGCACGGCGCGGGCTTCTTCCGCTCCGTCGCCCCATACGAAAAGGCGCAGAACGGCGCTTTCGCCGCAGCGCAGCGCCCCGAAGGGCTCGCGGAAGCGGAGCTTCGTCGAATCGTGAAATGCTTTAACGTTCATAGTAAATACCCCCGTGGGAACAAGTATAACACAGGCGCCGCGCAAACTCAAATCCAATTTCGTCCGAAGACGATTATTTTGCTTGACAACAGAGCGAGCCCCTGTTAAAATATGTCTTTGTACAGGCTTTGAAGGGGAAAAGCTTCGTTAAGCTGCGAAAGAGAGGCGCGCCGCCGGCTGAAAGCGCGCTGCAGCAAGGCAAAGCGCAAAGTTCGCCCCGGAGCCTCGGATGTGAAGCCGCTTGGTTCGCGGTGCGTAGCTTCCGGCGGGGGCGCCCGTTACAGCGCATAAACGAGGCATGGGTCTCCCCATGCGAATTCAGGGTGGTACCACGGCTTCCGCGTCGTCCCTATGGGAACGCGGGGCTTTTTGTTTTGAAAAACCGAAAGGAGTTTTAATATGTTCGAAGAACTGAAACAGATACGCGAGACGGCGCTTGCTGAGCTCGAGTCCATTACGGAAGCCGATGCGCTCAACGAGCTTTCCACCTCCGTTCTGGGCAGGGGCGGCAAGCTTACCGCCATCCTCCGTACCATGGGCAAGCTTTCCGCCGAGGAAAGGGCGGAGCTGGGCAAGCGCGCGAACCTTGTCAAGCAGGAGCTTACGGAAAGGCTCGAAGCGCGCAAGGCTCAGCTTGCAGAGCTCGCGGAGCAGAAGCGCATAGAGCGCGAGGCGATAGACGTGACCCTCCCGGGAGTCCGCAGGGCGGTCGGCGCGGGGGCGCTTAACCCCCTTACCCTCATCTATCGCGAGATAAGGGACGCGCTCGTGGGCTTGGGCTTCACCACGTTCGAAGGCCCCGAGGTGGAGTATGACGAATACAACTTCACGCTTCTTAATCTGCCTCCCAACCACCCCGCGAGGGACATGCAGGATACCTTCTACGTGAACGACAAGGTGCTCCTGCGCACCCATACCTCCCCCTGTGAGGCGAGGGCTTTGAAGACCCTCGATCTGCCGTTCCGCCTTGTGATCCCCGGCCGCTGCTTCCGCGTGGACGAGCCGGACGCCTCCCACAGCCCCGTCTTCATGCAGATGGAGGGCCTCGTTGTGGATAAGAACGTTTCGCTTGCCGATCTCAAGGGCACCATCGATTCGTTCGTAAAGGCCGTATTCGGCGAGAACGTCGAATCCCGCCTGCGTCCCAGCTACTTCCCCTTCACGGAGCCTTCCGCGGAGGTCGATATTTCCTGCACTATCTGCGGCGGCAAGGGCTGTTCCTCCTGCAAGGGCACCGGCTGGATGGAGATAATGGGCTGCGGCATAACCAACCCCCACGAGATAGAGAACTGCGGGCATTCCTCCGATGAATGGCGCGCCTTCGCCTGGGGCGTCGGCGTCGATCGCGTCGCATGCCTGAAATACGGCATCAGCGACATCCGCCTCATCTATGAGGGCGACGGCAGGTTCCTCAGTCAGTTCAAGTAATACCGCGCGAGCAGAAAGGATCAAATAAATATGAAACTGCCCCTTAAATGGCTTAAAGAATACGTAGAATTCAACGTCACTCCCGAAGAGTTCGCCGAGCGCATGCTCCTGCGCGGCTTCGAGGTGGCCGAGATAATCCCCGAGATGGGCGGCGTGAGCGGCGTTTACGTCTGCGAGATCACGAATATCGAGCCCCATCCCAACGCCGATAAGCTCCGCGTCTGCACGGTTGACGCAGGCGGCGAGGAGTCCCTGCAGATCGTCACCAACGCGACCAACGTAAAGGTGGGCGATCAGGTCCCCGTCGCGCTCGACAACGCGAATCTGACCGGCGGGCTTGTCATCCATCCCACCAAGATGCGCGGCGTCGCCTCCGCCGGCATGTTCTGCGGCAATGAGGAGCTTGGCATCACGAACGTCGAATATCCCGGCTGCGAGAACGGCGGCGTAATGGTGTTCGGCGAAAGGCACGAAAACGGCGAGCCCATCGCCAAGGCGCTCGATATGGAGGACTGCATTTTCGATATCGAGCTCACCCCCAACCGCCCCGACTGCCAGTCCATAATAGGCATCTGCCGCGAGGCCGCGGCGGCGCTGGGTCAGCCCTTTGCGGAGCCCGAACCCAAGCGCGTAGAAGGCTACGGCGACTGCAGGGACGTTGCCCGCGTCACGGTAGAAAACCCCTATCTCTGCCCGCGCTACACCGCAAGGGTGGTGACCGATCTCAAAATAGAGCCCTCCCCCCTCTGGATGCAGAGGAAGCTGAAGGCGGTCGGCATGCGCCCCATCAATAACATAGTCGATATAACCAACCTCGTGCTCGTCGAGTACGGTCATCCCATGCACGCGTTCGACCTTGCCTGCGTGGCGGAAAACCACATAGTCGTAAGGAACGCGGGCGAGAACGAGATCGTCTATACCCTCGACGGCAAGGAGCGCGTTATGAGCCCCGATATGCTCCTCATCGCCGATCCCACTAAGGGCGTGGGCGTTGCGGGAGTAATGGGCGGCCTTAACAGCGAGATCACCGAGAATACCAAGGCCACCCTCTTCGAAAGCGCGGTGTTCCGCCCCGAAAACATCCGCTCCACCGCAAGGAAGCTCCATCACGTCACCGATTCCGCCGCAAGGTTCATAAAGGGAGTCGAGCCCGTGAACGCCGAGCTTGCGCTGGCGCGCGCCATAGAGCTCGTTGAAGAGCTCCATGCGGGCCGCGTAATGGGCGGCATGATAGACGTCTGCTCCGCGGATCTTGCCGAAAAGCGCGTGACCGCCTCCGTCTCCCACATAAACGAGATACTGAACACCGATCTCCCCGCCGAAAAGATGGCGGAGCTGCTTGCCTCCATCAATATCCCCACCGAGCCCGTGGGCGACGCGCTCAATATCAGGGTGCCGCATTTCCGCACGGACATCGAGGACGGCATCGAGACCGACTGGGATATCGCGGAGGAGGTCGGCAGGCTTTACGGCTATACCAACATCGCGCCCACGCTCATGCGCGGCGATACCTTCCGCGGACGCGTCGGTCAGTCGTTCAGGGACGAGGACGTTATCAAGGACACCATGGCGGCGCTCGGCTGCCTCGAGCTTTACAATTACAACTTCATCTCCCCCAAGGAGATAGAGGATCTCATGATCCCCGAGGGCGACGAGCGCAGGAAGACGGTTAAGCTCCTCAACCCCTTCGGCGAGGATCAGTCCCTCATGAGGACGGAGCTTGCGGGCGGTCTCCTGCGCGCGGCGGCGCTCAACCTTAACAGGAAGACCGGATTCGGCCGCTTCTTCGAGGTGGGCAACGTCCATTTCGACAACGGCGATCTGCCGGAAGAGAGGAAGCTCCTCGGCGTGCTCCACTTCGGTACGGAGGAGGATTTCTTCACCCTTAAGGGCACTCTCGAGGCATTGTTCGAGAAGCTCGGCATAGAGGACGTCCGCTTTGAAAAGGGCGGCTCCGAGTATCTCCATCCCACGCAGAAGGCGGTCATTTCCGCCGGCGGAGAAAAGCTCGGCGAGATCGGCGCGGTGCATCCCAGGGTAAGGCGCGCGTTCGGCGTCTCCGCAAACGCCTATATCGCGGAGCTCGATTTCAAGACGCTCCGCAGCCATATCGTGCGCGTCAAAAAGTATAAGCCCCTGCCCAAGCATCCCGCCGTGCAGCGCGACCTTGCGCTGATCGTCGACGAGGGTATGGAGGCGCAGCAGGTGATCGACGTCATCGCTCAGGCTAAGGCAAGGGTGAAGGTGGAGAACGTAAGGCTGTTCGACGTGTACCGTCCCAAGGAGCCCGGCGATAAGGGCATACCCGAGGGCAAGAAGAGCATGGCGTTCACGTTCCAGCTCCGTGCGGACGATCATACCTTGACCGACGAGGAGATCGGTCAGGCGGTCAACGCGATACTCAAGAGCCTCAAATTCCGCCTGGGCGCGGAACTCAGGGCGTAAAATGAAAGACTCGGCACGGGGATCCGTCCCCGTGCCGAATTCGGTAGTACGGCATACGGGGGATAAAATGGCTTCAGACAAGGAGTATCTCGGCTTCGTGCTCGATCAGCTTTCCGGGCTCGGGGATATCTCGTACCGCCCCATGATGGGCGAATACCTTATCTATTACGGAGGAAAGCTCGTAGGCGGAGTGTATGACGACCGGTTTCTGCTTAAGCCGACAAAGACGGCGCTGCGCCTCGCCGGGAGCCGCTCTCTTCCCCGCGAGATCCCGTATGACGGCGCAAAGCCCATGCTCCTTGCGGATATCGACGATAAGGAGTTCACCGCGGAGCTGATAAAAGCGATCGCCGCCGACCTGCCGAAAAGGAGCAAATGATGCGAAAACGGCTTTTTGAAGTAATAGAGACCGCCAAAGAGGACGACCGGCTTTCAAACGTTTACGATATCTTCATGATGATCGTGATCGTGGCAAGCCTCGTTCCGCTCGCGTTCAAGACGGAGTACCGCGTGTTAGCGATCATCGAAAAGATCGCCGCGGTCGTATTCGTGATAGACTACCTTTTAAGGCTCCTTACCGCCGATCTCAAGCTTAAAAAAGGCGTGCTGTCGTTTTTCATCTATCCGTTCACGCCGATGGCGCTCATCGACTTGCTGTGCATACTGCCCTCGATCTCCGCGCTCGGCGGGGCGTTCCGCGTGCTCAAGGTATTCAGGCTTTTGAGAACGCTGCGCGTGTTCCGCGTTTTCAAGGCGGTGCGCTATTCGAGAAGCATCAGCATGATAAAGGAGGTCTTCGAGCTTGAAAAGAAGCCGCTCATAACCGTCGGCGTGCTCGCGGTGGGCTATATCGTGGTCTCCGCGCTCGTCATATTCAACGTGGAGCCGGATCTTTTCAACACCTTCCTCGACGCGGTCTATTGGGCGACGGTGTCGCTCACCACTATGGGCTACGGCGATATCACTCCGGTGACGAGCATCGGACGCGCCGTGACCATGATCTCGTCCATGTTCGGCATCGCGATAATCGCGCTCCCGTCCGCCATTATAACGGCGGGCTTCATGCGTCTCCTTCGCGAGGAGCAGATCAGGGAAGCCGCCGAAAAGACCTCTGATTCGGAAGCCCCCCATCTTTTGACGGAGGCGGAGCGCAGCGCGATACTTCAAAAGGTCGCGGATGAAGCAAAACGATCGGAATAAAATGAAATAATAAAACGGCCGCCGTTCTGTTGAACGGCGGCCGTTTTCGTCTTATTCAAGCGCCGGTATTATTCCCAGCGAATACCTCAGTATAAGCAGCGCGTCCGCCGCGGTGACCTCCCCGTCCGAATCGACGTCCGCCAGCTCGTACGCTTCCGCCGAAAGCTCGGTCATGCCCATCGAGGCGCGCAAGCCAAGCAGCGCGTCCGCCGCGTCCACAGCTCCGTCCATATTGACGTCGCCCTTCATAAAGTCCGAGTCAGCGATCAGCCATTCGCCGTCCAGCCATTCTATCCTTGCGGTCAGCCAGCTTTTGAGGTTCGCAACGCCGTTCGTGAACGACATTCCCCAAAGCTGATGGTTCGGCTCCTGCACGGAGTAAAGATAGGCAGCCTGCTCGTCGATCATGCGCAGCAGATCCTCGATCAGGGCGGGACGGTACCGGGTATAGCGTTCCTTCAGCGCGCGGCTGAATTCGGGCTTCGTGTCGTAGAGCTTATCCATCCACGGGTTCGAGCTGTTCACGCACATGAAGCCGTCCGCCGTGTTCGCGTCGGGGCAGTCGTCCACGTCGTTGTGACCGGGCGCCTGATTGTTCCACGAAACGCGCCCGTAAGCCAGGTCGAAATCCCACGGCGCAGTCATGTAAAGGTGATCGTCGCCGCTCTTCTTGTACATATAGCAGCTCGTCTTCATACTGCCGTCGATGTTCTTCGTTATTTCCTGCACGATTATGAAATCGATCCATGAGGACGTGTCGACGTAATCAAGATAATCCTCGCCGTTTTCGCCTATTATGCAGTCGTGGATGCGCTGCATATAGTCCTCCAGATAATCGAGCATGGCGTCCGTGAGCTCCTCATCCTCGGGCTCGGGGGATTTCAGCACGAAATAATCCTTTGCCGAATTCGCCCAGTAAGGGCAATTGAACAAAAGATCGCTGTCGAAATCCACCTTGCTGTTGATGTCCTTTTCGATGAGGTAGCCGCCGGTCAGATCCTCCTCGGTCGCTTCCTCTATGTCGATCTTGCTTTTTTCGATCCCGATGCGCTCGCAGAGTATGTAAATGCCGTTGTACTCGCCGTTGAGATACACGTCGACGAATTCGCACTTGGGCACATAGCCGATGCCTTCAAGCGCCTGGAACGCCTTGAACGTGACGTAATTCCGCATGAGCGAGCCGTCGTAATAGCTCGGTATTACCGCGTATTTCTTTGTCTTTGGGATATCGAGCAGCGAAGCCTTCGAATCGAGCTTAATGGAGTACGGCTTTTTTGGGTAGGTCCAGGAAGAATTGCCCCTGCCCTTGACCTTGCCGGAGCCCTCGAATCCGCCGCTTTCGAATTCCTTGGTACCGAGGGTGAGCGTGTAATTCGCATTTACCCACGCCTCCTTGCCGATCTCGTCAAAGGGGACCTCGGCGTCTATGTACAGCTTGGGCAGCGCCTCGGCGGAGGCGTTTATCGAAACGGAATCCCATTCGGAAAGCGGAACGCACCCGCCCTCGTCCGCGTTGAAGGAGTAAACGTAAACGCCCGCCCCGGCGTCCGTCCTCGAAGCGCGGCTGTCGTTCGGGAAGAAATGCGAATACCTGTTGCAGGGGAGCCAGCCTTCGCCGTATTCCGCTATGAAGGAAAGCCTCTTCGTCTCGTCGAAAACGAGCATATCGCCGTCTTCATGCGCGAGTATCTCCATGGAGCCCTCGCTCGCCGCGGAAATACTCACCCCGTCCGACACGCGCGGTTCGAGCGCGTACGGATCGGACTCCTCCGTGCGGACGTGCTTTTTGGAGAACGCCGCGGCGGGGGAGAGCGTCAGCAGAGATATGAGACAAAGCGCAAGCGCAAAAACCGGCTTTTTCATAAAGTATCACACCTCCATATGCGGAACGGAAACAAGAAAGGCATGAATGCACATGCCTTTTTGAAATCACATCTTTATCAGATACTGATGAATGAACTCGTCGATCTCGCCGTCCATGACCGCCTGGATATTGCCGGTCTCGCAGCCGGTGCGGTGGTCCTTGACCATCGTGTAGGGCTGGAATACGTAGGAGCGGATCTGACTGCCCCATTCGATCTTCTTGAGCTCGCCCTTAATGTCCGCCATCTTCTCCATGCGCTCGCGCTCCTTGATCTCAAGCAGCTTGCCCTTCAAAATACGCATGGCGACTTCCTTGTTCTGGAGCTGGCTCCTTTCGTTCTGGCACTGCACGACGATGCCCGTCGCAAAGTGGGTGATGCGGATAGCGGAGGAGACCTTGTTGACGTTCTGTCCGCCTGCGCCGCCGGAACGGTAGGTATCTATGCGGATATCCTCGGGCTTGATCTCGATGGAATTGTCGTCCTCGGTAAGTATCGGGGTGACGTCGAGAGAAGCGAAGGAGGTGTGCCTTCTTCCGGAGGAATCGAAGGGGCTGATGCGAACGAGCCTGTGCACGCCCTTTTCCGCCTTCAGGTAGCCGTAGGCGTTCTCGCCCTGCACCTCGAAGGTGACGGACTTGATGCCGGCTTCTTCGCCGTCAAGAAGGTCGAGCTCCTTAACGGTGTAGCCCATGCGCTCGCAGTAGCGGACGTACATGCGGTAGAGCATGCTGACCCAATCCTGAGCCTCGGTGCCGCCCGCGCCTGCGTGGAGCGAAAGCACCGCGTTGTATGCGTCGTAGGGGCCGGTCAAAAGCGCCGCCAGGTGGAAATCCTCCACGGCCTTGTTGAGCTTCTCAAATTCGCCGGGGACTTCCTCCGCCATGTCCTCGTCCTCCTCGCCCATGTCCATGAGGACCTCGAAATCCTCGCACATGGCGTTGAGCTTGTCGTATTTGTCGAGCTTCGACGATATGGACTTCATGCGCTGGTTCACCTTGTTGGCGTTTTCAACGTCGTCCCAGAAGCCGTCCTTGCCCATTTCGTCCTCGAGCTGTTTCTTCTCCTCGGCAAGCTCGGCGACCTTAAAGGGATTCACCCGCCTGCTTGAGGGCAGCAATCACCGCCGTAAGCTGCTGGCGGTACTCATCCATGATGATCATTGTATTGCTTCCTTTCGGTGTATTTCGGTTATTTGTTATGACGCATTCTTCGGTTCTTTCCCGCGTCAGTTTAACACATATTGAATAAATGCTTCCTCGGCTTTCTCGCCCAACAGTTCATTGATCTCACCGAGCATTGGTTCGTCCGATGTGTAGATCGAGTCAAAAAACCTTTCTTTACCGAGCCTTTCCATAAGAAAGCCGACAAACGCTCCCGCAATGGGGTAAGTGATCTCGGTCGGGACGGAGAAAAACTTTTCGTCGGAGGCAAGCTCGCGCACGGATACGTAAGATCCGTTGTTCAGGAATTCCCGCACCCATTCACGGTTTGACTTTCCCCAAAATGAGCCGTCGGAATACATTGCAAGCCCTTCGCTCAAGAACTGGTTTTTCGGCATACACAGCCTGTATGAAAACAGATGCGTTACCTCGTGACAGCCAAGGCACTTGACCTCGTCGTTATATGCCGCGAATACGTAATTCGGGCCGATGCATAGGCCGTTCGTGGGGTAAGGTTCCATCCCTTCGAACAACTCGCTCAGCGCCTTGCCGTTGTCATCCGGGGAATTAGTGAGCAGGTATTCGATCTTGAATGGAAGATCAAATCCGAACAGGACTCTAAGTGATGAATAGTCCCGTTCCTGTTCTTCGGCAATGGCTGTTATCTCCTTCTGTGCGGGAGAGCCGGCGGCAAAGCGGAATAAGTAATGCTCCGTTTCAAAGGAACGGTCAAGCGTATCAAGGGTTTTTGATTCGACTTCAACCAATGCGCCGGTCTCATCGTCCGTGACTTTCAGCATCATATGCGTATTTCCTCTTTCTTTTTAGCGGCGTACCGGCAACCACCTCATCCACCGCTCTCTGCGCTCGCGGTCCCCCTTCCCCTCGGTAGGGGAAGGGACGATGGTCTGCACGCTTCCCTTTTACATCCTCTCCGGCGTTTCAACGCCTGCTCCTTCCCCTATTGAGGGGAAGGGGGACCGCCGCCGTAAGGCGGTGGTGGAAGAGGTGGCGGCAGCTGCCTGCGAGCAGCGCCTTACATCCTCTCCGGCGCCTCTATACCGACGAGGTACAGTCCGAGCTTTATCACCTTTCGTGCGGCGTCGGTCACGGCGAGACGGGCGGAGCGAACGCCCTCGTTCTCGTCCATGATGCGGTTCTCGAAATAGAACTTGTTGAATGCGGAGCAGATCTCGATCACGTTCCTCGAAATAAGGTACGGCTCGTACTTCTCGGCGGCGTTCTCTATCGCCGCGGGGAGCGCCTTCATCGCCTTTATGAGGTTCGCGGTGCTCTCGTTATCGAGGCAGGACCAATCCGCCTTTACGATATCGTAACCTTCCGCCTTTCTCAAAACGGAGCAGCACCTTGCGTGTGTGTACTGCGCGTAGGGAGCGGTCTCGCCCTCGAAGTTCAAAGCCTTTTCCCAGCTGAACGTGAAGTCCTTTATCCTCGAGGAATAGAGCGGGCCCCACACGACGGCGCCGACGCCGACCTGCCGCGCGACCTCGTCCATATCGGCAAGGTCGGGGCTCTTCTCCTGCATGATCGCCTTGGTCTTCTCGATCGCCTTCATAAGCACGTCCTCGAGATAAATGGCGTTGCCCTTCCTCGTCGAGAAGGTCATATCCTGCATGCTGATCATGCCGAAATTGACGTGCACGCAGTCCTTCGCCCAATCGTAGCCCATCAGCTCCAGCGTCTTGAAAACCTGCCTGAAATGGAGATTCTGCTGATAGGCGACGACGTAAAGGTTCTTGTAGAAATCGTATGTGTTCTTGCGGTAGATCGCGGCGGTGATATCGCGGGTCGGATAGATCGTGCCGCCGTTCGATTTCAGAATGAGGCAGGGGGGCATATCGTAAGCCGAAAGATCGACTATCGTCATGCCGTTGTCGACGGTCGTGACGCCCTTCGCCTTGAGCTCGTCTATGACCGCGGGCATCTTGTCCTCATAGAACGCCTCGCCGTTATAGCTGTCGAACTCCACGCCGAGCAGATCGTAAACGCGCTGCGCTTCCCTGATCGTCAGCTCCTTGAACCACTGATAGAGCTCCCAATTCTCGGGATCGTGCAGCTCGATGGAGCGGAACGCCGCCCTCGCCTCGTCGTCGAGAGAGGGATCCTTTTCCGCCTCCTGATGGAATTTGACGTAAAGATCCACGAGCTCGCGCGTCGGGGACGCGGCGTTCTCGATCCTTTCCCTATCGCCCCACTTCTTGTAGGCGACGAGCATCTTTCCGAACTGCGTGCCCCAGTCGCCCAGATGGTTGATCCTGACCGGGTTGTAGCCCAGGTGCCGGAATACCCTCGAGAGCGAATGCCCGAGCACCGTGGTGGTGATATGGTGTATGCCGAAGGGCTTGCAGATATTGATGGAGGAGAAATCTATGCAGACGTTCCTGCCCGCGCCCTCGTCCGAGGAGCCGTAGCTTTCGCCCTCGTTCAGCACGCGGAGGACCGTCTTCTTCGCTTCGCCGCTCCTGTCGAGGAAGAAGTTGAGATACCCGCCCGCGGGCTCCGCACGGACTATCCCGGGGAAGCCCGAAAAGCCTTCGGCAAGCTCGGCGGCTATCGCGGGGGGCGCTTTGCGCAGAGAGCGCGCAAGCTTAAAGCAGGGCAGAGCTATGTCGCCCTTATCGGGGGAGGGGGGCGTTTCGAAAAAGCCCGCAAGCTCCTCCGCGGGGACTCCCGTGAGCGCCGCTGCCTTTTCGGCTATCTGCTGTTTTATTTCCATGGGGCACATACCTCCAGTATAAATCTATCATCCCTCATTATAGCATAAATATTTGTTGTTGCCAATAGCGATTTTATTTGCTATAATAGAGCAGTATGGAAAAGAATGTGCAAAATTCGAATATGAGCGAGAGGGAAAAAGCAGAACGCCGCCGCAGGAACAGGCTCTTCAACACGGTGCTCTACTGTATTTCCGCGTGCCTCGTTTTATTCGGCATATTCATCATTTTGAGGGAAAAGACGGATATTTTCAGCAAAAACAGCGCCGTCACCCCTCAGGCGACCTTCCCGCCGGAAGTTTCCATCCCCACCAACACTCCCGCCGCAACCGCGCACGTGACCGAGGATATCGCGTCCGTCGCCCCCTTGCCATCCCAAACGCCGCCGCCCACCCCGGAGCCGACGGCGCCTCCGCCGTCCCCGCCCGTAAGCGTCGCTTTTATCGACTATGATATTGCCGTCAAGGTCGAGCCCGTGGGCGTGAACGACAAGGGCGAGATGGATAACATCCCCCGTTACGATATTGCGGGTTGGTATATGTACGGCGCGTGCCCGAACCAGGTCGGCAACTGCATAATCGCGGGGCATAACCGATACGGCGGGCAGAAGGGGCTCTTCGCGATACTGCATAACGGCATGAAGGAGGGCGACAGGGTCTCCGTCACAATGGAAAACGGCGAAACGATCTTTTACCGGGTCGTTTCCCTCAACAGATACCGCTATGATTCCGTTCCCGCGGAGGTCATGGCGCCGAGCCCGGATCAAAGGCTCACACTCATCACCTGTTTGGGTGATTACGATTGGGATCTGCACATGTCAAAGACGCGCGTCGTCGCCGTGTGCGAGCCCGTAGAACAATAATAAATTACCTGATCTAAGGAGGAAATAAAATATGTCCGGACATTCCAAATGGGCCAATATCAAGAACAAGAAGGAAAAGACCGATAACGCAAGGGGCAAGATCTTCACCAAGATCGGCCGTGAGATAGCGATAGCCGTCAAGGAGGGCGGCGGCGATCCCGCCAACAACTCCAAGCTGCGCGACGTCATCGCCAAGGCGAAGGCGGCGAACATGCCCAAC
>JAEEGJ010020975.1_pt1 | contig 14124 bp, 15 predicted proteins | sample 8958761 | NCBI WGS metagenome assembly JAEEGJ01 (sample SAMN16246546, study PRJNA631951) | gut metagenome | biome: gut microbiome; feature: rumen; material: RS-attached | host: Bos | place: Iran: Karaj | collected 2018-10 | reverse complement strand
CCAAGGCGGAGGAGGGCAAGGCGGAGGGCATACTCCGCGAGCTCTACTACTATTACCTCGACCATATCGATGATATGCCGGCGGAGTTCGTCAAGAACGTCGAGACCGACGGCTATGAGCGCGTCGTCGCCGATCATATTGCCTGCATGACCGACCGCTACGCCGTGGACGATTACAAGCGGCTGTTCATTCCGAAGGATTGGATGGAGAAGTAAAGCGCGGGCCGGTGCCCTCGATATAATGCCTTGCGGCATTTCGGAATAAACGCAGGCGTTTTCGATATACGCCCGAGCGTTCGATATGCGCCGGAAGGCGCGTGAACAGAACGTCATCCGCCGCACAAAAAACAAGCATGGTACGGAGTTTCCTCCGGTACCATGCTTTTTTGCGGTTTGTTCTTTTAAGTTAAGATCGCTTGAGTCATCATGCGTTCAGCAGGAACGCCTTATAGCCCTTCATGGCTTCATAGAGGTCCGCCTTAGAGATGATCTCCCAGGGGGCGTGCATGGAGAGCACGGCGACGCCGGAATCGATGACGTTCATGCAGTAGAGGGCGCAGATATAGGCGATCGTGCCGCCGCCGCCCAGGTCGACGCGGCCGAGCTCGGCAGTCTGGAAGGAGACGTTCGCGTCGTCCATTATCTTCCTGACTTCAGCCATGTACTCTGCGTTGGCGTCGTTGGAGCCGGACTTGCCGCGCGCGCCGGTGTACTTGTTGAAGCAGACGCCGCGGCCCAGGAACGCCGCGTTCTTGCGCTCGAAAGCGGAGCCGAAATTGGGATCGAAGCCGGCGGAAACGTCGCAGGAGAGCATCTTGGAGTTCGCAAGACCGCGCCTCATCTTGAGCTCGCAGTATTCGCCCGTGAGCGCCATCAGCTCGGCAAACGCATTCTCGAAGTATTTCGCCTGCATGCCGGTCGCGCCGACGGAGCCGATCTCTTCCTTATCGGCAAAGAGGCAGCAGAGGGTGCGCTCGGGGATCTCGTTTATGGCGAAGATCGCCTCCATCTCGGCAAAGGCGCAGACGCGGTCGTCGTGCCCGTAGCCAAGTATCATGCTCCTGTCAAGACCGAGGTCGCGCGCCCTGCCGGCGGGGACTATCTCGAGCTCGGCGGAGAGGAAATCCTCCTCCTCGAAATCATACTTCTCCTTGAGGAGCTTGAGGATGTTCGCCTTGACGAGCTCCTTCTCCTTTTCGTCGGCATCCTTCATGGGCATGCCGCCGATGATGAGATTCAGGTCTTCGCCGCTGAAGAGCTCCGAAGCCTTCTTCTGCATCTGCTCCTGGGAGAGGTGGATAAGAAGATCGGATATGCAGAGCACGGGATCGTTATCGTCCTCGCCGATGACGACGTTCGCCTTGGTGCCGTCCTTCTTGACGACGACGCCGTGTATCGCAAGGGGCAGCGTGACCCACTGATACTTCTTGATGCCGCCGTAATAATGGGTGTCGAGGTAAGCAAGATCGGAATCCTCATAAAGCGGGTTCTGCTTGACGTCGATGCGGGGGCTGTCGATATGAGCGCCGACGATGTTGATGCCGTTCTCCATGGGCTGTTTGCCGATGATGAAGAGCATTATCGCCTTGCCCATCGGCGCGCACCAGAGCTTTGTGCCGGGCTCGAGCTTTTCGCCTGCCTTTATCGCGTCCTCAAGCGCGATATAGCCGTTCGCCTTCGCCGCCTTGACCGCGAGATCGGCGCACTCGCGCTCGGTCTTGCCGTTGTCAAGGAAGCTCCTGTAGCGGGCGGAGAGCGCCTCAAGCTCTTCAAGAGCGGCGGAGTCATATTTCTTCCATGCGTTTTCTCTTTCCATATTGTTGCCTTTCTGACCAAGAATTGTCCCATTCCGCTTAGGTCGTTTGCGGATGATCTTACGCATCTTCCAATATACCATTTTCCGACGGAATAATCAAGCAAGCGCGGGGCGATGCGGGTGAAAAGATGAAATATATTATCTCCCGAAGCCATACCGGAGGGGGACAAGCGAATACGCTTTACAAAAACGAAGGGAACTGAACCGAATGAGCCTTAAACGAAGCCTGCCGCTTACCAATGCCGCCGTGATCGCGATCGCGTTCCTTATGTACGCTCTGCTCGTTTCGCCGGAGCCGGTGATGAAGCTGGCGAGGTCTGCCTCGGCGCTCGTCTACCGCCTGCCGGATGACGGAAGAGTTTCGCTCGTCTGCCTCATAGAATGGGACTCGGGAGCGGTCGGGGAGATAATCAGCGCCGCGGACGCCTCGGGAACGCGCCTGACTTTCGCCATGACGGGAGAATGGGCGGTCAGGAACGCGGAAATCGTGAGGCGCATGACGGAGCGGGGACACGGGCTTGCGCTGCTGATCGAAGAAAACGAGGCGGACGCCGACGATATAAGGGGAAGGGCGGAGGCGGTGAGGAGCGTTTCGGGAGTGGCGCCGCCGATCGCCGTATGCACCGCGAAGAACGCGGAACGCCTCAAAAAAAGCTGTGCGGAGGCGGGACTTACGCCCTTCGTAATGACGGCGACGCTGGGCGCAGATCCCGAGGGAGGGGAAGCGATAGACTCGCTCCTTGCTTTTCTTCACACGGGCGGTTGGACGCTCGGGTTCCTCCCGACGGGGGATTCCGTTAAAATCCTTCCCGAATTGATCGAAAAAATAAAAAATATGGGATATGGTATTGTGCCCGCACACAAAATGTTGTATAATTACTCTGATAAGATATAAACTCGCAAAAGAATGAGCTCCGCATAGTTTTTCCGTTACGGCGGAAAACTGTATGCGTGAAAGAGGATCAAGCAAAAATGTTTTCCGCAAAGCTCCCGAACGGGCTGACTGTCGTCGGCGAGACCATGCCGGGGTACAGGTCTGTTTCGATGGGCGTATGGATAAACGCCGGCTCGGTGTACGAGCGCGGCGGTGAACTCGGCGCCGCACATTTTATCGAGCATATGCTCTTTAAGGGCACGAAGAAGCGTTCCGCCTCCGACATTGCGGAGGAGATGGACGCCGTCGGCGGCAACCTCAACGCGTTCACCTCGAAGGAGTGTACCTGCTTCTACGGGCGCGTGCTCGGCAGGGATACGGACGTGCTCGCCCGGATACTCTCCGATCTCGTTTTCGATTCCCTGCTTGACGAGGGGGATATCGAGAGGGAAAAGGGCGTCGTCTGCGAGGAGATCTCCATGATGGAGGATTCTCCGGAGGATCTTGCCGCGGAGAAGTCGATCTCCGGCTTCTATGAGGGCGACCCGCTCGAAAGACCTATACTCGGCACTGCCCGGAGCGTGCGCGCGTTCGATCGGGATCAGCTCGTCCGCTATATGCAGAGGCTCTACACGCCGGACAATATGGTGATCGCCGCCGCCGGGGATATCGAGGAAAAGGCGCTTATCGATCTGCTCTCCGAAAGCTTCACCGCAGAGGGGAAGGCGGAAAGGGAGCCTGTCGAATTCTCGTTCCACAGACCCGGCAAAAGGGCGTTTTTCATACCGAAGGACATCGAGCAGGTGCATATCTCGGTCTGTTTGCCGGGCTTTAAGAAGGACACGAAGGAGAATTACGCGCAGCTTCTGTTCTCCAACGCCTTCGGCGGCAGCATGAGCTCAAGGCTTTTCCAGAGGATAAGGGAGGAATCGGGTCTCGCTTACTCGGTCTATTCATACCCCACGGCGTTCATGCACTCCGGGTTCCTCACGATGTACGCCGGCACGGGCCCCGAAAACGCCGTCACCGTCGCCCGAATGATGATGGACGAGGTCGAGTCCGTCAGGCGCTCCGGTCTTAAAAAGGAGGAGCTTTCCCGCGCGAAGGATCAGCTTATCTCGAGCTTTTTGATGGCGCAGGAATCCACCGCCGCGAGGAGCTCCGCGATCGGCAGGGCGCAGCTTCTGAGGGGCAGCCACCTGACCGAGGACGAGGTCATAGAGAGGATCAGCTCCGTTACTATGGACGATATCGCCGCCGTGCTGCCGACGCTTACGAATACGGAGGATATCTCCGTCGCCGCGGTCGGCAGGATCGCAAAGTCGGAGAAGGAACTTAAAAGTATTTTCGGAATCGACCGAAAGGATGGATCCAAATGACAGAACACGATAAATTAGACGTTATTTTCGAGCTACAGAAGAAGCTCGATACCGACATACAGGAAAGGCGCTCGCTCGATTTCCCCATGGAGCAGTGGATCCAGAAGGACGTGCTCGCCATGATAAGCGAGCTTGCCGAGCTGCTTGACGAAGTCAATTTCAAATGGTGGAAGAACGAAAAGCCCATCGACGAAGAATCCCTCCACGGGGAGCTCGTCGATATCCTGCACTTCTTCGTGAGCATGTGCATAAGGGCGGGGCTCGATTCGGACAAGCTCTACGAGGGGTATATCGCCAAAAACAAAGAGAATTTCGACCGTCAGTACGGCCGCTCCCAGAAGAAGGGCTACGACGTTAACGAAAAATGATTGTAAGGAAAAAACGCAAAACCAAAAAGCAGAGGACGCGCATCGATCCGCGATTCTGGATAATAATCGGGGCGCTTGCCGCCGTTATCGGCGTACTGCTTTTCATATTGATCTATAACGGCAGGGAGGACGTTACCGGCCGCGGCGCGATGATGTTCAGCGTTTCGGGCAAGAGCGCCGTCATAATCCGCGACGAGGAGACCTATCTTTCCTCCGAATACGCGCGCGTCGCCTGCAATATGGAGGAGGGCGCCGCCGTGAACGCGGGCGACAGCCTCGCCACGGTGTACAAGCTCGGCTACAGCGACGAGCTTTCACAGTCTCTCCTCATGGCAAGGGAGGAAGTCTACAAGGCGCAGCTTGAAAGGATCGGCTCGACGAAGGATTCCCGCCTCGACGAGATGAACGAGGAGATACTTTCGCTCAAGACCCGCATCGAAAACTGCGTTATGCAGAACTCCGGAGAGGATCTCTTAAAGCTCTACCGCTCGCTCGACAAGCTCCTGAAGGAGCGTATGGATTACCTTCGCGAGAAGGTGCAGGAGACCGAATCGCTCCGCGCCCTCTACGCGCAGGTCGACGATAAGGAGGCGCTCCTCTCGACCTGGACGGAGGACGTCACAGCCAAGGAGAGCGGACTCGTCAGCTATTATTTCGACGGGTATGAGCAGGCGATGAACGCCGAGAAGCTCAACATGATCACCGCCGATCTTGTAAAAAGGGCGATAAGCGAAAGCGGCTCCGCCCACTGGACGACTGACGACAATACCCGCGTATGCCGCGTGGTCAACCGCGATAAATGGTACGTCGCGTTCATAACCGACGCGGAAGAACTCACAAGGACCGCCAAAGGCGTCTCGTACGACGTTGAGATAGACGGGCACGGCAAGTACGCGGCGGTCGCGCTCGAGCCGGTCATCAGCGGCAAGAAGGTCGTCAACGTGCTCGAGGTCTCGTCCGAAATAGGCGAGCTTATCGACGTCCGTTCCGTCAAGGTGAACGTCACCTCCGCCGTGAACGGCATAAAGGTGAAATCCAAGGCGGTAAGGTTCAATAACGGCGAGGCGTACGTCGAGCTCATTATGAGCGATTCGCATTACACGATGCGCGTCGACGTGCTTGCCGCGGAGGATAAAATGGTGCTGATCCGCCCGCATGAAGAGGGCGAGATCCTTAGCGAGGGGGTAAGGTATTGGATAAAGAAACGTTAACGGCTTCCGCCGCGGATAATTACCGCTTCGTTGCGGACAATATCCGTGAAGCGGCGCTCAAAGCCGGGCGCGATCCCGGAGAAATAAGGCTCGTCGCGGTCACGAAGTTCGTCGATACGGAAAGGATCGCCGCCGCGATAGGCGCCGGATGCACCGAAGTGGGCGAGAACCGCGCGCAGGAGCTTACCGAAAAATACGAATTTTTCAAAAATAACTCCCAAACCGTACATTTTATTGGACAATTGCAGTTAAATAAGGTAAAATACCTTATAGGCAGAGCGGACTTGATCCAGTCCGCCGACAGGCCGGAAGCCTTTGCCGAGATAAACAGGTTAGCCGAAAAGCACGGCATAAGGCAGGAAACGCTTGTGGAGGTCAATATCGGGGACGAACCGCAGAAGGCGGGCATCGCTCCGGGCGACCTTCCCGAGCTGCTGAAACGGATCTCCGATATGCCCTGTATCCATGTGAAGGGCCTTATGTGCATCCCACCCGCGGCGGGCGAAAGGGGCGCAGGTTACTACTTCGCAAGGATGAAGGAGCTGTTTGAAAATATAAAGGGGATGGATATCCCCAAGGCAGACATGGAGCTTCTTTCCATGGGAATGAGCGGAGATTACCCTTCCGCTATAGCGGAGGGGGCAAATATGGTCAGGGTTGGCTCCGCCATATTTGGCAGAAGGCCCGGGCATTAGCCTGACAGAAGCGGTCTGCGGACCGGGTCAGGTACCAGCCGAAATCGTTGCGTTTACGATATAAATACAGAGCGTAAGCGCATAGCCGAAAGGCAGTAAAATTTTTCTTCCAAGTGCCAACGCCAAAAAACGTTTGGAGGAAAACAAGATGTCAAAAGTAGCAGCAAAGCTCAGAAATTGGTTGGGATTCGACATTGTGGAGGACGAGGAGTCCGAAGCCGTCGAATTCGAGGAGGAGCAGGAGCTCAAGCCCATTGCCCCGCGTGAGGAAAAGCGTAAGGAGCGCAGCCGCGGCAAGGTCGTCGACCTGCCCGTATCGTCAGCTCACAGCAAGCTGATCGTCTATCGCCCCGTCAGCTACGAGGATACCATGAGTATCATCGGCAACCTCAAGAGCAGGAAGCCTATCATCCTCAATATGGAAAGCATCGATATCGAGATCGCCCAGAGGATATTGGACTTCATGTCCGGCGCCTGCAGCGCGATGGGCGGAGATATCCGCAAGGTCTCGGCAAAGATATTTGCAGTAGTACCCGCCGACTACGAGATCGTTGGCAACTCCGATGGTTTCAAAGAGTAATGCCTGAGCCTCTGACGGGGCCATGGCAAACGCCATGGCCCCAAGTTTCTTTTAAGGAGTGATCCCATGGACAGGGAAGACGTTATAAATAAAGTGTTTCCGCACTCGCTGTTCGGTTACGATCCCGTCGCCGTGGACGCGTTTTTGGACGAGGTGATCCGCGAGTTCGACAGGATGACAAATACGATCGACGTATTGCAGTTCCGCCTTGCGCAGGAGCTTTCCGAAGCCAAGCAGAACAACGACATCCTTGCGGCGGAGCTTCACAGGCAGGGCTACGAGAGCCGCGTCGAGCAGGTGGATATCGATATAATCGACGCAGAGCCCCAGCCGGAGACGGCGGAAGATGAGCCTCCCGAACCGGAGCCCGCTTCCGAAGCCGCGGCGGAGGAACAAGAGCCCGCTCCCGGGGACGCCGACGGCGACCCCTTCGCCGGGGTGCTCGAGCGGGAGGCGGAGGCGGAAGCGTCCGTTCCCGTCCGCGAGATAGCGCAGGAGGATCCCTCCGGGGAAAGAAAAAAGCGCCGCGAAAGGAAGCGCAGGCGCAAAAAGGATTGAGCAAAGCTGAACGACAGTTGAAAACGCCCGCCGGATCCAGGATCCGGCAGGCGTTTTGTTTTGCGTTTTGATCGGCGATCAATAGATCTTCAGCCCGAAAATGCCCTTTATCCTCGTGCCGATAACGATATAGTTATCAAAGGCGACGGGGGACGCTTCTATATTGCTCTCCACGTTTATCTTGTCGAGCTGCACGCCGTGTCCGTCGAGCACGTAGATATCGCCCAGGCAGTTGCAGACGATTATGTACGCTTTGCCGTTCGCGTCGTAGAGCGCGACGGGGCTGCACCAGCTGTAACCCGCGACCTGGAAGCGCCACGCTTCGTTGCCGGTCTTCGTATCGTAGGCGACGACGTAACCCGCGTAGCCCGCGCCGACGGAGCTGTACGTGGTTATGACGAGCCCATCAAGCTCGCCCTCGCCGAGTAACGCGCTGCCCTGGAAGCCGCCGGTGACGTGCTTGTCGGAGGAAACGGTGTACTCCTTCTGCCAGACGATCTCGCCCGAGCAGGCGTCTATCTTGAAGAACGCGACGGGCCCCTTGCCGCTCGAATCCATCTTGTTGTCGAGCGTGTTGCCCACGTAAAGATACGCGCGCCCGGTTTCGGGATCCTCCTCAAAGCAGGGGGTGGCGTTGGTATCGTCCCAGATATCCTGCACCCAAACGGGCTTCATGGTGTTCGCGTCTACGCACTGCATGAAGCCGGAGTTGTCGCAAACGTAGAGGTAATTCCTCCAGGCGACGGCGCTCGCCTCATAGCCGAGCCAGAATTTGCCGGAGTTCGAGCGCGGGGACGAATAGCGCGCCTTTACGGGCGTCGACGGGTTCATCGTAAGCGTGCCGGCGGCCTTATCGAAAACGGTGTTGAGCTTTACGCGGTAGAGTATGCCGTTCTCGCCCGGGTAGAAGAGGGTATCGGTATCGGCGTCGACTATCGCGGCGGAGTCATACGCGTGGAAGGTACGCAGCGCGAAGGGATCGGGCTTTGCGCCGATCGTCGCGAGCACGCTTCCGTCGATGAGCGAAATGACGTAAGCCTTCGACTCCTTACCGGCGGTCTTGTAATGATCGCCCTGACCGACGTAGAGTATCGGCCAGCCGCGGGGATCGATCGAGCCGGAGCCCTTGAACGGCACGCCGAAGGTGAGCTTGTTCCTCGTCGGCTCGCCGGTCTCCATATCATAGAAGTAGATATTGCCGTCCATCGTGGCATAAATGACCTCGATCAGACCGTCCTTCTGCTTGGCGGAATCGAACATGTTCATTACTGCCTTGACGTCCTTGTCCCAGCGGACGACGAGCGCCTGACCGGTCCAGCCGCTGCCCGTCCATACGCCGGAATAATTGCCGCCCTCGCCCTTGGGCACGCTGAAGGTATCATGCTGCCAAAGGGTCTGGAGCTTGCCCTGTGAGGCGCTTGTCACGCCGTAATAGGGGTTCTGACGGAAGCAGCTCCCGCGGAAGGAGAGCACGCCCACCGCCTGCTGATAATCGTCGTTATGCCTGAATTTGACCTGCTCGTCCGCGGTATAGGACGAGGTAATGCCGCCGTTCACCATAAGCTCCGTAACGAGCCCGTGCACGGACGCCTTCGCAGAATCGTGCGGGACGACCGCCGCGTAATCGTGCGGCGCCGGAGTCGTCTCGGGCGTGGGGGACTCGCTGCCGGAGGGCGCATCGGTTATAGGCTCCGCGCCGGGAGTGATATCGGGCGCGGACGAGGTTTCCGTTGGGACGGGGGAGGGATCGTTCCCGCTGCCCTTGCAGGAGCCCGCAATGAGTATGATCATGAGTATTACAGCCGCAATACAGAACAGGATAAGCGCCCCGAGTATCGCGAGCTTTGCCATATTGCCGTTGTTTCTTCTGTTGGACATAGCCGCCTCCTTAAATTGATGCACGCTTCATGACATTTTATTATACATCTTGATCGGGTATAATACAATAGGTTGTTTGTTATATAATAATGTGGTACAATATATGTACTTGAATAAGGAGGTCGGTCTTATGCCGTCTGTAATGAAAAGAACCGTATGCTTACTGCTTGCCGCCGCGATGCTCATATGCGTTTCGGCATGCGGTCTCAATAAAAAGGAGGATAATATGGAGAACCAAAAGGTAATGGCGACGATAGTGGTGGAGGACTTCGGCACGATCGAGGTCGAGCTTTATCCCGATATCGCGCCGCAGAGCGTTTACAATTTCTGCTATCTTGCGAGGCAGGGCTTCTATGACGGGAGTACGTTCCACAGGATCATAAAGGGCTTTATGATACAGGGCGGCGACCCGACCGGCACCGGCTCCGGAGGACCCGGCTACTGCATAAAGGGCGAGTTCGACAAGAACGGCTTTAATAATCCCCTCAAGCATACCCGCGGCGTCATATCGATGGCCCGCGCGACGCCCTTTAACAGCGCAGGCTGTCAGTTCTTCATTATGCATCAGGACGCCCCGCATCTTGACGGCGCATATGCCGCGTTCGGCATGGTGACGAACGGCATGGACGTGGTCGACGCGATCGCCTCCGTCAAGACGGGTTACGCCAACCGTCCGGTTGAAAACGTGGTGATAAAGAGCATCACCATAACCGGACCGGAGCTTCCCGCGCCCGAGAAACTGCCGGATATGTAAAACATGTTTCAGACGAATAACGAAAGATACCGGTCGGATCTCCGGCCGGTATCGTTATTTGAGTTCCCGTTTGTATTCAGCGGCGCTTCGCGGACTTCCTGCGCCTCTCGGCTGCCTGGTTGATGAGCGTTGCCGCCATTCCTCCGACGACCATGCCGGGTACCATGAAAGTAAAAATCAAGCCAAAGTAATTCATAATGCGTCTCCTTTCCGAATCCTTGAGCTGTACGCGGGTCATCGCCCGCTTTTTTTGATCACGATCACATTATAGTTTCCAAAATAGAAACTGTCAATACATAAAATGGTACTCAAACCGAAGAATAATAATATATTTTTGTGATTTTGTTGCAATTGGTTTCCGAATGAGATACAATTGGGACATAAGATAAAGGGGTAAGGCTGATGAACAGGATAAAGGAACTGCGCCGTGCGCGCGGCGTCACACAGGAGGAGCTCGGCAAGCTCCTCGGCGTACAGAAGGCGGCGGTCTGTAAATATGAGAACGAAAAGGTCGGCATACCTTCGCAGGTGCTCACGCGGCTTACGGAGATCTTCGGCGTATCGGCGGATCATATTCTCTGCCGGGACGAGGTCGTTCCCCTTCCCAAGAGGATGAGGGACCGTCTCCTTGCGCCGAGACCGGAGGCGGACGCCGTTCTGGTCCCGCTCGTCGGCATGGTCCACGCGGGCGAGCCCATGCTTGCCGAGGAGAATATCACCGATTATATCCCCGTCGCCGCGGGGGAGGTTTACGACGGCGAATATTTCTTCATGGAGGTAGTCGGCGACTGCATGACGGGCGACCATATCGCCGAGGGGGCGAACGTCCTCGTCCGCCGCTGTTCCGATATAAGGGACGGGTATATCTACGTCGTCCGCATGGAGGATGAGGTGCTTCTGCGCCGCGTCAAGCGTATCAAGAAGAGCATCGCGCTGATCCCGTCCAATCCCGCGTACGATCCCATAATCGTTTCGGAGGGGGATTTCAACGTGATCGGGCGCGTCGTCGAGTCGCGCATGAGGCATTGACGGAATTTACGCCGCGCCTTCCGCATAACATCTTTGCGGGAGGTGTTTTTTTATGGAAGAAAGAACGAAGCTCGAAACGTCCCGGTTCGAATCCGCTCCATACCCGAGCGGCTCCGGCAGACGTTTTTCATACCGCGCGGCGGCAGGGGAAAACAGGCGGTCAAAGCCGAAAAGACTGAGCGGGAACGCCAAATACTTTTTGGTAAGGCTCGGCGTCTGCGCCGCGATATTCGGGACGGTGCTTTATCTGAAGCTCGGCAGGAAGGATAATGCCATCGCCGTCATAGGCGAGCTCACGGATAATAAAGGCACGGAGGAAAACGAGGGCGAAAGCCGCCTCGGAAAGCTCCGGTTCGTCGAGCTGCCCTCGATATTGGACGTTTTCGCCCACGCGAAGACGGCGCTTCTCCCCGTTGAAGCGGAGTCCTTCGATATAGCGGAGGGAGGCGTGCTCCGCCTTAATGCGGGAGCGGGAGCTTTGGTCGTCTCCCCGCTTGAAGGAAAGGTCGCTTCCGTCGGGATAGACGATGCGCTCGGGCGTTTCGTTTCGATAAAGACCGACGGCGACGTGGAATTCACCCTTTTCGGGCTGGGCGGCGCCGCGGTCGAGAAGGGTCAGCCCGTTACAAGGGGGCAGAGGATAGGCGAGCTCCTCGGCGAGGCGCTTTCCGTGCGAGTATACTCCGGCGGAAGACCCGTCGACGCGGCTGAGTTTTTCGAACTCGGAAAGGCGAGCTGATATGAGGCTGTTCAAGTTGGGCGAAACGGAAGTGAAGTGCAGCCCGCTGCTTCTTGCGGTGATACCGGCGGCGTTCGTGCTCGGCGCGGGAAGGCTGCTCATTATCGTCGCGATCTCGCTCTCCGTGCATGAAGCAGCGCACGCAATGGCGGCAAAAAGGCTTGGGCTCGGCGTGGATTCAATAGAGATACAGCCCTTCGGCTTTGTCGCGCGTCTTGATACGCGGTTTGCTTCTCCCGCAGACGCGGCATCCGTTTTCGCCGCGGGACCTGCGGCGAGCCTCATTCTCGCGGCGATATCCTCGCTTATCGAAAGCATTGTCCCGGCGTACGCGGCGGCTTCCCTCGGCATGACGGAATACAGCCTGCTCATCGCGCTCGTTAATCTCATCCCCGCAATGCCCCTCGACGGCGGCAGGCTCGTTTACGCCGCGGCTTCCAAAAAGAACAAGCCGCGCGCGTTCGTTTGGCTCAAGGCGCTGGGCGTGTTCTCCGGGGCGGTCTTCCTCGGCATATTCGGTCTGCTTGTCGCAAACGGCGCGGTGAATCTCACGTTCCCCGTGATGGGCGTGTTCCTTATCGCGGCGGCGCTCCGCGAAAGACCGGAGACGTATCTTCCGCACAAAACGAAACGGATGCTCAAATCGAACGGCTCGCTTGAGGTCAGGGAGATCGCCGTCCGGGAGGAGCTGCCCATCGCGAACGCGCTCGGGCTGATACCGCGCGGGAGCTACGGCGTGATAGGCGTGCTCGATAAGGATATGTCGCTCAAAGCCCGCGTGCCGGAAAGCGAGCTCGTCCGCGCGGCTGGACTTCTCGGCGCGGCGGCTTCGGTCAAAGACGCTGTTGCATTGCGCGATGAAAAGGTGCTATAATACCTTTAATAAATTCGATCGGAGCAGGCTGCTTTGGCAAGATTTACCGTATTGAAGACCGAGGGCGCCGCAAGGCGCGCAAGGTTCGAGACCGTGCACGGCGTTATCGAGACGCCCGTTTTCATGAACGTCGCGACCTCCGCTGCGATAAGGGGCGGCGTGTCGACTGCCGACCTTGAGGAGATCGGCTGTCAGGTCGCGCTCTGCAACACGTATCATCTCAATATCCGCCCCGGCTCGGAGCTTATAAAGCGCCTCGGCGGGCTTCACAAATTCATGGACTGGCACGCGCCCATACTTACCGACAGCGGCGGGTTCCAGGTTTTTTCGCTTGCCAAAAGGCGCAAAATAACCGAGGAGGGCGTCCGGTTCACCTCCTATATCGACGGCGCGTCCATATTCATGGGACCGGAGGAGTCGATGAAGGTGCAGTCCGATCTCGGCTCGACCATCGCCATGGCGTTCGACGAATGCATAGAGAACCCCTCGCCCTATGATTACGTTGAAAGATCGATCGAAAGGACTACCCGCTGGCTCGAGCGCTGTATGAGGGAGAACGAAAGGCTTGATTCGCTCCCCGATACACCGAACCGCGAACAGCTTCTTTTCGGCATCGGTCAGGGCGGCGTGTACTGCGATCTGCGCGTAAGGCATATGAAACAGATCGCCGCGTTCGATCTCCCCGGCTACGCGATAGGCGGGCTCTCCGTCGGCGAATCGGCCCAAGAGATGTACCGCGTGCTCGACGCAGTATGTCCCGTGATGCCCTTTGACAAGCCGCGGTATCTGATGGGCGTCGGCACGCCGGTCAATATCGTCGAGGGCGTGTTCCGCGGGGTGGATTTTTTCGACTGCGTTTTTCCGTTGAAGGGCGCGCAGCACGGCAACGTCTATACCTGGGAGGGAAGACGCCGCCTCGTCGCCGAAAGGTACAGGCTCGACGACAAGCCCATCTCCGAAAGCTGCTCCTGCCCGGCGTGCAGGCGCTATTCCCGCGCGTATATCCGCCATCTCCTTAAGGCGGACGAGCGCCTCGGCATGCGCCTTTGCATACTGCACAATCTGTATTTTTACAACGATCTGATGAAAAAAATACGCGATGCGATCGAAGCGGGCGAATTCGCCGCCTTCTATCAGAAATACCGCGTGCTGCTCGGCGAGCTCGCGCCGTGATAAAAAACAGTTCGGATACGTTAAGGACTGATACATAGGATCTTACTGTCATGATCCTTCACCGACAAAAGCATGGTATCAAGCTATACCATGTTTTTTTTGTTACTTAGATATATCTCGCAGGAGCGGATACTCGTTTTTCTTCGGATCGCGGTTCCGCGCCTCTCGCGGCGCGGGCGCCCATTCGCCTCGAACAA
>JAEEGJ010020972.1_pt1 | contig 14125 bp, 8 predicted proteins | sample 8958761 | NCBI WGS metagenome assembly JAEEGJ01 (sample SAMN16246546, study PRJNA631951) | gut metagenome | biome: gut microbiome; feature: rumen; material: RS-attached | host: Bos | place: Iran: Karaj | collected 2018-10 | reverse complement strand
ATGGAACAGTGAGAGCCATTGATAATTAAATTTTCATTTGGTCGAGTCGTGACATAAGTCGAAGTTATTTCAAGGTTGAATCCGCATGGCTTTAGCTTCTTCACCGCAGTGAAAATTAGTACAACAAGATTGTAGACCGACTGCTAGAATTCATGAACAATGAGGCCCGGTCTTGTACAATGGACTTTGGGTGTGTGACGCCATTGTATGTGTATGGGATGTGGGGAGGGCAAGTGCCGCTCAACGAGATTGAGTCGGCAATGTCTGATGTTAAAAAGATGTTATGAAGTACCTGAAAGCAATTTGGCTTTTTTTGTTCGTTGCTATTTGTGCCGCAGAGACTGCCAAAAGACAACTGATGGTTCTTGGACGAGCGGCAAAGCCTAGCGCACGGTGAATTGTAAATATTCATGGTATCCATTCAAATAAGATTATTATTTCGGTTTTATGGAGCAAAGATCAAACGTTCAAAATAGAGCAGATAAGGAATATAAGAACAGCAGGGAGAAGTTCTACTTGTTGCTCAGGGAGATTGTTTCCAATTCCATTCAAGCTGTCCTTATTCGTAAGGAAAAAGAAAAGAACGCCCCAAAACAGTATGTTCCAGAGATATCCATGGAATTATCATATTCAGACAAACGATGCACGATAAAGCTAAGAGACAATGGCGAGGGCTTCACTGAAATAAACAGCCAATGTTTTGATGAATTGGATAAGAAGAACATAGAAAAGGAAAGATTTCATTTCCATCCTTTAGGTCAAGGAAGATTGGCCATAGTTTTTTTCACCAATAAGGCTAAATACGAAACTGTCTATAAGGATAGAGAAGGTGTGAAGAGAAAGAAGGAATTCTATTATCCTAAACCAGATGAGGGCCTTTTTAGTTTGATTGACATAGAAGATGCTATAACGGATGCAGAGGATACCTATACAAATCTCAAGATTGAGATAGATAAGCCAAACAATCTAAGCCGTGCCAAAACATTCTTCAAAAAATATGGCGACATAGCATCGCTGAAACAATGGATGGTTGAGACATTCTTCCCGGCAATAGTTGCAAACGATGATTTGATTATCAAATTGATACTGAATGGCGATGTTGAGAAGGTAACAAGGAAAAGTATTGAGACTGAGACTAATAGTAGACCATTCAACATGGCATTCGAAGATGAAGGAACGTTCGTATTCACACTATGGCTCATTAAACGAAATATTCCTCTCAGAAAGGATAATCCTATAGTATGCTTTGCGAGAGGTCTCAAGGCTGAACTTGAAAATGGGAAATTACGCTATACTCTTGACAGTGATGAGGGCTATTCTCTTTATCTTACATCTGAATATTTTGACGAGCACGTTGATACTAAAGGTGAGAAGATTGAGATCTCTATAACAGATGTTGCCGCTATTAATGAGAAGACAAATGAGGAACTGGACGATATTTTCAAGGAAACGATAACCAGGAACCAAGAAGAGACGAAACGTAACTTGAAGAATTTCAAGAAAAAGTTTCCGTCACTTGATGCATTTATCCCAGAACAGACTGTTGAAGAGAATAAGGGCATAATGGATGAAGATGAATTGGTGAAGGCAGCCATTGAGACGAAGGGGAAATACGAAAAGAAATTCTGGACGCAGATGAACAGACCATCTGCGGAGGATGAGGGCACCCCATACGAAGAAACCGTCGAGTGTCAGAAACTTCTGAACTCCAGCCTGCATATATATGTCAAACATAGGGCACGGATTCTTGAACGCCTTTTTGAGATGATAAAGCCCTACGGTGAGGATGGAGAACCTAAGCCAGAGTTAGAAAGCGATGTACAAGAATTGCTTTTTAAGCGGGGAACTTTATTGGATAGCTCAAAGGATATCAATCATTTGCATAATCTTTGGATTCTGGATGATAGGTTTACTACATTTTCTTCGACAATAAAGGGTAAGAGCACAAATAGAGGGGAGGCGAAATCTGATGTTTATATTTGGGCAGATGACCCAGAGTCGGTAAAGCAAGTTTTAATTCTTGAATTGAAGTCAACAACACATGCCCATAATGCCGGTGACAAGGATGAGGGTATGATAGGACAAGTGAAGAGATATGCCAAAGATGTATATAATAAGCCACAGAAAGTACTGAATTGGGACGTAGATACCAGTATTATCCAATATCATGGCATTATTTTGGCCCGTAAGGCTGATATTATAAAAGAGGTGACCTCGATTAACGCTGGCGGAGGTTTTAATCCAATACCATTTTTAAAAGATTCTCGCTATAAGGATGATGAGTTCTATCCAACGGACACAGACAAAGTAAAAGTGCCAATCAGAATAGAATTATATTCCTTTGAGGATATCTATAAGTTGGCATCAAGCAGGAATGAGGTGTTCTTCAGACTGCTGAAGAAAGAGTTTGAGGTAGTGGAAGAAAAAGAGGAGGAAAAAGAATGAAGATTCTCGGATTATATATCAAACAGATGGCATCACCCATGATGAAGATACTACAACCAGGGTGGTATCCATTTGGTGAGTCACAGACTCCAACTGAAGATGGATATTATCCAGTGCAAAATGTGTCAGAAGTTCAGAAGAATCTCTATCAGATATATACTGGATTACCAGAGATAACGGTGTCGGCCATTGTGGGCAAGAACGGCTGGGGAAAGTCAACGATATTGGACATACTCTATAAGGTAATAAACAATTTCGCTTATCGTGTGTTGGTGAACGGAAAAGCGAATAGAAGGAGTGGAATAAAAAGAGCCGAAGGCGTAAGGGCTGACCTTTATTATGAGTTGGAAGGAAAAGTTTTTAAGATAGCCTGCTATGATAAGGAAGTGACGCTGACCATACCATCGGAAAGAAACAACGAGGATTTGATAGAGAAGAGCGGAATGGACTTCAAAACCCTGCTACAGCCATTCTTCTATACTATTGTGTCAAACTATAGTGCATACGCCTTCAATGAGGATGAATATACCATCAATAAAACGAATACGGGTGAGTGGCTAACACGACTGTTTCATAAGAATGATGCCTACCTATGCCCATTGGTGTTGGTGCCTTTCAGAAAGAAGGGGCAGATAGACATTGTACGCGAAAGTGACTTGGCAAGGCAAAGAATTATGTCAATGGCCGTGTTGAGTCATGTGAAAGGACAGCAGTTCATAGAAGGGTATGAGCCGTGGAGCATATCTTTCAGTATCAACCCGCACTATCAAGATGAAATTCAGAGCGAACGAGAAGGAGTATTTTATTTTGAGGTAAAAGAAGTACCAGAATACATTCAGAAGAGAATGATGCATCATCTGGGAAAGGAATGGGAAAAGAGATTGTCGCCCGGACTCAGAGAGATGCTGAAAAACAAAGCAGCGGCTCTGCTGCGCTTCTATCTGGCGCATAAAAGCATGAAAATAGCCTCGATCTATACTGACTATGGAAAGGTAATGGGGCTTACGAAACTTGTGGAGAAGGTGAATGGATGGGTTCCTGATGCAAAGACTAATATCAATACGGGAAAACAATATCTATCAACTGAGCTACCCAAACGGATCAACAAGTTGATAGATAAGATACTTCAAGAAAACAACCATATAACGGCCAAGATTTTCCAGGCACTGAATTTCTATGAGCGTGTTTATGCCAGTAATAAGCTAAGAATAAGGGAGAGTATTGACGAACAAGTGAAAATTGAAGATGACGAGAAAAGAAAAGTTATCACTCTGCCTTTGGACGTATATATGGATGACGTGATAGTGAATGGCTATTGGGATGCAATTGAAGCATTGCCACCAGCCTTCTATATAAGCGACTTCTCCTTTGTGAAACATAAGAGGGCGGAAGGTACTTTAAATGCAGCATCCACATCCGAATATATCACAATTACAGGGATGAGTAGTGGAGAAAGACAGATGCTCTACAGTTTCTCATATATTTTGTATCATCTGATGAACATACAAAGCATAGTGGACGATGAAAACAGAGTTCCGTACCAGCATGTAAACTTAGTGTTTGACGAGGCTGAACTGTATTATCATCCAGAATATCAGAGAGTTTTTTTAGATATGCTGCTGCGAAGTTTGACCTGGTGTAAGGATAAGGGACGCACTTTGAGGTCAATCCATATCTTGATAGCCACCCATTCGCCTTTTTTACTATCAGATATTCTCAGAGAAAATACATTATACCTGAAAGAAGGAAAACCAGACCAAGAGAATAAGCCGCAAACCTTCGGTGCAAATCTCTATGACCTGATGAAGAGCAGTTTCTTTCTGGACGACAATGCAATGGGGGCAGTATCGTCACAGAAGTTAGGAGAGCTGATAAAGAAATCTAATAGGCGAAAGAAAATCAGTAATGAAGAATTGGAAGTTGTAGGTGATACGTTGATTAAAGATTATCTGGAGTCGAGAAATGTATAAGTTGACAGAACCATCACCTGAAAAGCTGAAGATATTCTTTGATGATGCCAAGGACAGTATCATCGGGAGGATTAATGCCTGGCTGAATGACGAGGTGGATGATGTGGAGGTGTCGTGTCGTTCGACGAAGCTTGAACTGACAGCCAAGGTGGCACCAAACAGTCTGACACATGAGTTCCTGACTCGATATCGTAATGAAGATGAGCTAAAAAAGCTGATGATGGGTCATATGAATGACTTCGTACAGATTATCAATGAACTGAAGCATCGAGCTACGGAGATAGGTTATTCCGAAGAATATGTGTTCGAAGGGTTGACCCTGAAGAAATATGAACGCCTTGAAAACGGCGGTGCAAGACTGGCAGCAAAGGTAACAAGAGATTTCGACCATTTCAATACCATCGTTAAAGATGTGTTCCTTGATCATGGCTACGACGGGAAAAAAGAAAACAGAGACCCTGTATTCAAGAAAGATGATTTTGTGAATCTCCTGAATCTACGTATTTGTCCGTATTGTGGAAGGGCATATATCTACAGTGTGCAGCGAGCAGGGAGTAAGACTGTAGTGAAACCACAGATTGACCACTTTCTACCTAAGAGTAAATATCCTTTTCTGGCATTGAGTTTTATGAATCTGATACCATCGTGCCAGACCTGCAATATGAAGGACTGCAAGGGTGACAATGACCCGATTGAAGACTACAGTGTTGCGGGTACATATAGAATACAGTATCCTTACGAATATGATGGAGGAAGAATAACGTTCGGATATGTAATGAAGGATAGCTTCTATAATCGAGACGACAATTTTGAGGTGAATGTGGACTATTATGGTGACCGTTTGCTGAAGAAAGGATGTAATGACTACCTGAAAATTGAAGAGTTCTACCGGCAGCACAACGTGGAGCTGGCAGGAATGTACAGGCAGATGATGATTCTTGCATCGAAGGCACGGTTTTACTATAAGAATTTCGGTATTAAAAAAGACTGGCTACGACCAACACCGATGATGATACTGGGCTATAATCTCAATGAGGAGAATAAGGGGAAGTATATGCTGTACAAGTTTAAGGAGGATGTGTATATGCAGATGGTGAACGGGGAGGTGAAGAAGCTGTTTGGGTAGAAAGTAATACTATAGAACTTTATAAATTAAAGAAATAATGAGGCACTCAAACTGGAATGAATTTTTGGGGAGGTATCCTGACAATCCGAGGGATGCTTTCGAGGCATTGTGTCGTCTGTTGTTCCGCACAAGATACGGAATAGCGGATTCATTGCCTTATTTCTATAATCATCCAGGAATTGAGACAGCCCCTGTGACGGATGGGAACGACGTGGTGGGTTACCAATCGAAGTTCTTTACGGGAGAGGTAATAGATGATTCTCAAGCTGATGAATTAATACATTCCATACAAACAGCAAAGAAGCATTATGTAAACAAGCACAATGCGAATTTGACAAAAATCCTTTTGTTTACTAACTCTGCATTCTGGTTCCCCAAGCCTGATGAGGATGCTACGAAGCGACAGAAAAAGGTTGAACAGGTCGCCACAAATTGTGGCTTGGCTATTGAGTGGATGTTTGGGGATAATATTCTTGATGCAGCAGATAAGAACGAACTGGCTTACGATTTGTTCTTTAATCAAAACAACAGACTAACGCACCTCCCTCAGTCTGTAGAAACATGGAATGAGATATGCTTCAGAAACATTGATGACTCTATTCAATATGGACAGAAAACCATTGAACTAAACAGAACACCATATTACACACGTCTGAAAGATCTGCTTTATCATCAACAACATGTCATTATTAGCGGAGAAAGTGGCACTGGAAAATCTGCAATTACCAAACAATGGTGGAAAGAAATAAAAACGCAGGAAGAAGTGGCAGTTTGCTATTTACCGGCACAACAGTTCAATGCCTTGACTGTAAACGACGTATTTACATTGGATGAAAACTACAGTCTTTCTGATTTCAAGCGCTTCTATGCAGGACATGCAGCGAAAATACTTATTGTGGATGCAGCAGAAAAATTATTAGACTGTGATAGCATCGTAGCACAATTGGTGTTTGATGAATTGGAGAAAGAAGACTGGATATTTGTTTTCACATGCAAGAGTAATAGCTTTAAGGAAATGCAAGAAAAACTGAAGGCTTACACTATCGAGGCCGAATGTATTAATGTGGAGCTGGTTTCGGAAGAAGAATTGAACGATATACACAAAAAATATGGCTTACCGCTGCCAAAGAACGAGAAGGTTCGACAACAGATTAAGATACCCTTCTATCTGGCTCGTTATTGTGAGTTGAACGATGCGGAACTGTCATCGCCTGCTGCTCTTAGGGAAAAAGTGTGGAACCGAAAAGTAAGGGGAACGCTCAGAGGAGCAGAACAGATAAAGCGTGAAGAATGTTTGAAGAGCATTGTCAGGGAACAGCAAGAAATCGGAGCGTTCATAGCCAATCCGAAGGGATTAGACTATGAGATGGCTTTTAAACTTGTTGAGGAGGATATCTTGGTTGAGCATCTGCATAAAGGATTCTCTATAAAACACGATCTCTATGTGGATTGGGCCATGGATTATACGATTATCTCTGACTTTGAAACGCAGACATCGTTTGAGAAAATACTGGATGCGGCACCGATAAGCCTTACATATGCCAATGCTTTCAGACGTTGGTTCGGGAGCGTGATAGACCAACAGGATGTAAGGGTGGATGAAATTGTGAAACTATACAACGAAGGAAAAGTACACCAGAAATGGGAGCATCATATTTTATCAAGCATAGGCTCGTCGGTACAGTATGTGACAACTTTTTTCAGGAAATACAACGACAAACTAGCAGAGGATGATTTCGCTCTTTTCGATAAGTTTGTTGATATATTAGCTGTTGCCTGCCAAGAAGTAGATCAAACTATAACATACAAGGGAGAACAAATACAGTTGATGAAGCCGGTAGGTGCTGGATGGGATGAGGCCGTAAGGTTTGTTGCGGTGCACCAAGATGACTACTACATGGATCATTTGGGGGCCGTTCAGAAACTGTTGACAACCTACAGCAGGAAAGGAAACAAGGCCAGTGCGGTGAAAGAGGCAGGTTACCTATCGTTGAATTTGTTTGAGTATATAGCCAAAGAAAGACAAGCAGGCGAGCATTTCTGGATAGAGAACCCACGCCCGTGGAGTGAACTCGTTTGTAAATATGCAGCCACGACCCATGAAGAACTTCAAAATATCTTCAATAGAATCATTGATAACAGATGGACGAAGCATACAGACCCATATTCAGAGTTGACCGCATACATCATAAAAGAAGCCGACCTGTGGTCGATATACAATATTTGTCTGTATTGCAATGATGGTATTTTACAGTTACTTGATCTCTTTTGGAAGGAACATCCAGAAGATGAAGATAATGACTCCTATTATGTCGGGCACCGTCATAGCGGTTTTGACAGAGAATATGTATTTGGACTGAACAGTGAATATGGCATAGACATGGGCTATTTTCCGGAAAGTTCCCAGCAGACTCCCATATATGCATTGCTGATGACAGAACACATCAGAGACCTGCGAGGGATGAAGGTGCTCAGTTTTATTGTTGACCTGATGAACTACTGTGTGGAAACCTATGAGCAAAGAAGTAACGCAGAACACCTCAAGAGAATTTCACTGGAACTTCCAGACGGAGGGTCGCATGAGATAATTGTTTCGCAATCTTTGTGGAATATGTACAGAGGAACTCCTAATGTGTCGATGCCTAATGCTTTGGTTAGTATGCACATGGCCTTAGAGTCTTTCCTACTGGGGCTGGTTGACGATAAGGAGTATGAAGACTGGGATTACCTAGGCAATGCATTATGGTATATTATTCGCCATTCTAGGTCAGGCTCACTTTATGGTGTAGTAGCAAGTCTGGCCGTAGCGCATCCAGACCATTATTATGACATATTACTATATCTGTGTCAAGACATCAGACTAATCTCAATGGATTTGACAAGAAGTATCAGTGAACATCATGCTACCAGTATAGAATTTGCCTATCACAGACACCCATCGATGCTGGAAGAGAGAAGGAAATCCAATAAGTTACCCCATCGTCAACAATGTTTAGAGACGGTTCTGTTTAATTGCCAGTTGAACTATGACCAGGCTCAGGGAGAGGATTCTAAAAAAAAACTGAGCAGGGCATATCTGATAGTGGACAAACTGCGAGAACAGAAGGAGGAATTACGTAACGAAGATAGCACGTATAAGTTTATTTTTGAGCGAATAGACTATCGATCCATGAAGAAGCAACCCGTAAATCTGGGAAATGGGCAAAAAGGAATTCTGATTACCCCCAACACGACACCAGAGATGGAAGCGGAACGCGAGCAACTGAATGTCATGATGAAAGATATGAATGCCATGAGTTTGCGTGTATGGGCAGTCAAGAAGTACAAAAGCAATGGTAAGGAAATGCCTGAATACAAATTTGATACAGATGTCAGACTTGTGATTGAAACTATCCGAGCCATAGATAAACAGCTAAGAGAAAGAAATGGTGACTTGTTGCTGCTACCCGGTGATGAGTATGTACAATATATAGGAAGTGCAATACTTCTCATGTATTACTCTGCCGAGCTCACTGTGAGCGAGCGTAACGAATGCAGGGAACTACTGATGGAAGCACTGATGTCGCCTGAAGCCTTGCTTTCAAACAGTCTATCGGAAGTTGACATTTGCATAGCAGCCCTACCTGCAGCTATTGCAGCGAAGCCTGAAGAAAAAGAAGCGTATGCTAATATCATATCCGGATATGCAGAAATAAAGGATGAGAATGTGAACAAAAGGCTTTGCGATGTGATGATGGAAGTCATTACAGCAAATGACCTCTGGCATACTTATCCTGAAATTATGGATCGGGCACTGGAACTGACCAAAAACAAACTGCCTCAAGGCGATTTTCCCCTTATGGATGAATATCAGGCAGACACGGTTCTTTGCCTTCTCACCTACAAGACAGAAAAACGTGAACTTGGCAGGTTGTGTATTGAGAAATTATCAAACAGATGGCGAAAAAAAGAAGAAAGGTTTGTCGTTGACCACAAAAGTCATGAGGCAGACAATATAGCCATGTATATTTTGAATTCACCCAGAGAAGAAGTACGGTTGCTCGTCGCACCGTATGTCAAGCTGATAGGCAATGACGACTATGACGAGCCATTAATGACGAGTCTACTACTGAGTGCGGCACAATATGATAAGTATGATAATTTTTGGATTGCATGGTTTGAGTTTTATGATACGATAACGGCGCATGGTGGACAAAATTGTCAAGACCATGTGCTGAATGAATATCTATTCAACCCAAGATTCTTGACGAGGGACTATAACGATTGGTTCCGTCTGGAAGAGAAAGATATGTTGTTTTTCGAGAAAGTGGTATATGACATGGGGGGTAATCCAATCGTATTATTTGCCATAGCGAGAGTGTTTGCCACTATAGGTCAAAGTTTGCAAAAACAGGCAATCGGTTTGTTTGTAGAGATAATTACCAAACACCATGTTTCGTTGCAAGACAAAATGAACGTGGTCGTTTACTATTTAGAGAAAATAGTGAAAAGAATTGTTGCTACGTATGGCAACAGCATCAAGACAGAGCAAACGTTCAGGAAAGATGTGATAGCCGTTCTGGAGTTTATCAGAGATAACGGTTCAACTGAAGCACAGTCTTTACTAAACACCTTGTAGAAATGGCAGTACCTGGCAGACAAAAAGGAACTCGAAGATAAGTTCGAGGAATTCAAGAAGAATATTACAGATAAAGTAAAGGAGAATATCGATAGATATGAGAAGAATGCAGATTTGCACGTAAAATCGGTTGTTGATGCTAAAATGGGCGAAATAACCGTTATGCGGAATGATATTGAAAAATTGAATGAAACCCTGAAGAATACCCATCGAGACATAAAGATAAGTTCGTTGGTTACCTGTATCAGTACGTTTCCTGATCCGTCGATGTTTACGTTGAAACCAGAAAAGAAGGAATATCTAAGGTATTACTTAAATAATCTTCATAAGGAGTTAAGTGATTTTATAGCCCAATTTGCACAAATTGAACCATCGCTTAATGATAAGAACAGACTTGCTGTGGTACTGACGAGTGTGAAATATGTTATCGTGAGGTCAAGAAGTATATATCCTGGTTACCATCAGAATATTACCTATAATCAGTTGTGCAAGGCAATTGACAAACCATTGAAGACCATTGTAAATGGGACAGTTAAGAATAAAGATCTATTTGATGACCTTACAGCGGTTGTAGAAGTGTTTGGAAAGATGATAAGAGATATCAGTATAGACGGGGCAGCGGTGTAAAGAAGAGATGCTTATGCTCTCTCTTCGGAAAACCGTTGTGGACGCTGGCAGCTAGTGTAGAGGTATTGGGAATTATAAGACAAAAAAGATGCTCCTCGACCTCGCTATGTGTCGAAGAACGACATAGGCTTCGTATCCAAGTGAAGCATGAGCGCAGGATATGAAGCAGAGCGTTGTACTTCCGCCGCAAGAGTAATCAATTATGGGGAAAGATATCGGTTTTTACATGGTATCCAGAAAAACTGGTGCTGACCTACAGTCGGAGAATCGTGAGTCTTACCTCTCTATAATATAATTAAGGGTGGATGTCCAGACCTCAAAACAGGTCAACAATGTCCATGGTCATGACACCATGTTTCCCGCCACTCTTGTACTGCTTACGCAGCGGTATTTCTTTCCTTTGCCCTGATAAACGAATACCTGCTGACGGTCAAAACTGATGTCATCCCACTTGAGGCTGCAAGCCTCACTCACCCTGAGAGCGCAGTCATAGATGGTAGAAAGCAGGGCCTTGTCATACAGGTCGCAAAGACTGATGAGGCGTTTCATCTGCTCCTGAGATAGCACTCGGGGAAGCCTCTTAGGTTTGCGTACACGAGGGAGGACGAGTCCTCCGGGTTCTTTAAGATTCATGTACTTGTAGTAGTCCTTCAGTCCAAACACGGTATGTTTAAAATGAGAGATTGTGTAGCGGTTCCTGTCCAGGAGCATCGACAGATAGTCATCGACATCTGCCTGTGTGAAATCGTCAGGAAGCTTCTTAAGATACAGAACAGCCTGGGCGATCTTCAGGCGGTAGTTGTAGATACTGCTGTCGGCATATTGAGCCAGACGAAGTTTTTTGGGAAACCGACGCCATATGCGTTCCTCAAATTTAGGAACAGCTTCAATCGCCCTGTCCAAGGTATTGTTGGGCATGGTGTATTGTGGTGCAGGGGAAGACTCCGAGCTCTGCTCGCCTGAGCACTTCTAAATATAGGAAATGAGCGAAGAATGATCGGGGTTGTGAAAAGGGTCCGTCATCTCCCTGCACCTTTACAAGAACGTTAAAAATTAATAAATATTTGGTGGGAACTTATGGAACAGTGAGAGCCATTGATAATTAAATTTTCATTTGGTCGAGTCGTGACATAAGTCGAAGTTATTTCAAGGTTGAATCCGCATGGCTTTAGCTTCTTCACCGCAGTGAAAATTAGTACAACAATGTGGCGTAATGCCAGTAAATACGGTCATTCTATAGGGTGAATGACTGCTTACAATGGATAATATAGCCACGGAAGGACACGGATGAGAACGTTGCTCCAAATGTTAAATAAACTATTTCCTACTGCTGATTGGAATAAAAGTTGTATTTTTGCAGCGCGAAATTTATATAACAATTAAGTTAATATGTGCAGATTCAATATGACATTCAACGATGCTGTGGTGGACGAGATGCGGCCCCATTTCGCTGACGAGGAGGCTATGCTGATGTGGATGCAGGCCGGGATGGAGCGGATGATGAGGGAATATGCTGCACAGTTCAGAAAGAAAACCGCAGCAGACGGAGCAGAATTGCTTAGAAAGCTACAGGCTATACCCAACACACCAGAGGGCTTCCTGCAGCTTGGAGGTATTTTGGGCAAACCTGCCAGTTCCTTCTCATGGGATGATTTGCGGGAGGATGCTTACGCTGAAAAATACGGTATATGAAAGTATTCCTCGACACGAATGTCATTCTGGAGTTCTTCCTTGACCGTGAGGATGGGAAGACGGCTGGTCGGCTGTTTACCCTGCTGCAAGAACAGAAGCACTCGCTGTTTATGACGGTGGGTAGCTTCTACACGATGATATTCTTGGTGGATAAGTACCTGAGGAAGGAGCGTGGCTTGCAGGGCGAGGTGCGCTTGCAGGTTCTCCGTGATTTGATGTCGGATATTCTCCGTGTCATAAAAGTTGCCGGTCACAACAAATCCAGTTTGCTGCGAGGCATCAGCAATATTGAGTATAAGGATATAGAGGATAGCTGCCAGTATCAGGCTGCGCAGAAAGCCGGTTGCGAGATGCTACTTACTTTTAACGATATTGACTACCCCGTGACTGAGGGTGCTGTTCCTTGCGTGATGACTCCGCAAGAGTTTCTTGATTCTTATTCGAAGTAGGGTTCACTTCTATTTTGTTGATACAAATGTTATCATCGACATGCTCCTTGACAGGGAGGATGCTGATGCGGCATGTGCTGTTTTTGATGGTGCAGAGCGTGGTGGAGTATTATCTTCACATATGTGCTTTGTCTTTTACCACGATGTTCTACTCACTTCGTAAGATATTGAGCCGCGAAGAGCGCATCTCTATAACTATCTGTTCTGAAACGAATTTGAATAATTAACATAATCTGATCCACAAATAATTTGTGGAATTGTGGAGACTTGGCTGGTAAGATTTCTCTTAAAAAAGAATAAATTATACGCAGTTGTATTATTCGTATGCTTATATTTTTGTATCTTTGCAGAAAATATGCAAAAAGGCTGAGAAAAGACAACTTATATAATTATTCAATTAACGTATAACTTTATTTTATGGCAAACAAAGAGAAACTCTTTACCGAGTTCACGGCTCCGACCACTCAGGAATGGCTGGACAAGATCGAGGTCGACCTGAAAGGTGCGGACTTCCAGAAGCGCTTGGTATGGAGAACAAACGAAGGTTTTAATGTGCAGCCCTTCTATCGCCGCGAAGACCTGGCGAACCTGAAGACACCCGACGCTCTCCCCGGAGAGTTCCCGTTCGTGCGTGGCAACAAGAAGGACTCGAATGTGTGGTATGTTCGTCAGAACATCGAAGTGAATGATGCCAAGGAGGCCAATGCCAAGGCGTTGGACATCCTGAACAAGGGTATCGACTCACTAGGCTTTATGATTTCTGGTAAGCTGGTGTCGGCAGAGACCATCGAGACACTGCTTGAGGGTATCTACTGCGATTGTATCGAGGTGAATTTCGCCACCTGTCCGAAACATGCACTCGAACTGGCAGAGATCCTCGTCGCCTTCTTCGCCAAGAAGGGCTATGACAAGGAGAAAGTGGTCGGTTCTATCGCCTTTGACCCGTTGAAGGCTATGGTGATGAAGGGCAAGGACGCTACCTCACTGCTTGAGACGGCTCCGAAGCTCATCGAGGTGTTGAAGGAGTATCCGCAGTTCCGTTGTATCGCTGTCAGTTCTGATGCTCTCAACAATGCCGGTGCCTATATCGTGCAGGAGTTGGGTTATGCCCTGGCTTGGGGTAACGAGTATCTGCAGCAGTTGACGGATGCCGGTGTTGATGTAGACCTTGCAGCGAAGAACATCAAGTTTGACATGG
>JAEEGJ010020971.1_pt1 | contig 14125 bp, 16 predicted proteins | sample 8958761 | NCBI WGS metagenome assembly JAEEGJ01 (sample SAMN16246546, study PRJNA631951) | gut metagenome | biome: gut microbiome; feature: rumen; material: RS-attached | host: Bos | place: Iran: Karaj | collected 2018-10 | reverse complement strand
TATCTGGATGATTACCTGTATTATGGAACAGCCCCGTTAGCGGATGGGAAATATACTATTGATAACAATTCTCAGGTAGACAACCTCTATGGTCTATACGATGACGTGGTGTATGTGCGCTATCCTGAATTCAGCAGAGACAATACACCTTATCTTGTGCCCAATGCACGTAATAACACTTCTCCTATTGCTGTGGGTTCCGGATCTAATGATGTGGCCATCGATATCAGTGGTAACCTGCCCTATAACATTATCTGGGAGAGTGACAACATGATGAGGTCATCAGACGGTTCCGCAATCAGTGATGGAGGCAATAATGGGCATCAGCTTTCTGCTAATTCTGTGGATATGTGGAAGTTTGAGGGTGGAGATCCCTATGCCATCAAGATAAAGCGTGATGGTACTGATCCTGCAAAATATGTGGATGGTACAGGCACCCTTAAAGAAACGCCAAAGACCTTTATGCTGTTGAAACGCGAAGGCTACGACTATGGTGTATTGGCAGAGACCGGTAATCAGGGAACTTTCCTTAGCGGATACGGTCAGACAATGGTGACTGGTGGTACAGCTCCCACAAAGTTCATTCCATTCGCTCTTTCCGTATATCACCTGATTTATCATTTGGTGATTGCGAAGACTTGTCCAAATAAGGATGCTGACCCTCTTCCTACTGAACAATATGTTGATATTCCTTATCGTGAGGGAACTGATGAAAGTTATAAAGAAGACGGTTGGAAAACATATGCTGAAGTTTCTCCAAATACTAAACGAATTTATGGAACTACGCAGCGTGACTTGACAAATTATCCTTTTGCAGATGTTGATGCGGGTAAGGTAAGTCTTGGTGACGAATTGGAAGTACCTAATGCCTTTTATCGTCCGAACTGCGATTACCTTTATTATGTGGAGGGTATCTATAGTTCATATACTGACGCTGAAACGAATACTCCAGATGTTGATTTGAACAATAAATACAAGGGGTTGTGGTTGAATGATAAAAGTCTAGGATTGGAAGTTCCCAAACTGATGTCGGATGCTGACCTAATTGGTAAGACAGTTAAAATAAACGTGGCCTATGGCTTCCTTTCTGGTTTGGCAACGAATGCCGGTGATGGTTTTGTAACGAGTGTTTCGCAAAACAAGTGGTACACCTTTGAAGCCAAAAATTCCACACCAAGGTTGGCACAATACACGGGAAGTCTCCAAACCGTGAGTGGCTATGCTACTCACTATACCAACGACTACCTGTGGACTCCTTTAGGCGACCCTTACGGATTCAAGATGTACAACCGATATATGGACAAGAATTTAGGTTATCCTACCACTGTGATGACCACCTCCACTTCGCCAGGCGAATTAGTAGCTATTGTGATGAGTGCAAGTAATGCAGACAATTCCGTTTATGAACTGTTGGCTAATGAATCGACAACTGCCGGTTATTTCCTTGTTCACCCTGTGGTCAACAAAACAGGTACGCAATATTACATGCGTGATAATAGCGGAACTATGGAACTGAGCGAGACGCCTTCGGAATGGACTTTCGGACTTAGCGAGGATGTGATGAGACCTTATTACGAAGGAGCTGGCAACATAGGTGGTCTGAATACAACAGGCAAGACGGCCTACGAAACAGCAGCAAAGATTAGCGACCCACAGAGAAGGCTGATGGAAATCCAAGACGTGGTATATAACCACGATAATAATGGTAGTGACCCAGATGATCCGAACTACATTGTGCATTTTGCTCCAGGCTACTACCGTCTACATAACCAGCTGGGCTCAGAAGGCATCAGTACGCTACGCTATGCCAGCGGCTATCTGCATGCAATGGAGCGAGATCTGGATGGCAATGGTTACGAATCGGATGCAATACCGATGCACTTCTACAGCAGAATAGGTGTCAGTACGACCTTTGAAGGCGAAGAAGCTACGAATTTGAATACTGGCTTTACAAAAACAAATGCCACTCAAGGCGCCATTCCTGTTCCCGCCACAGAGTATGATCCATCCAGTATTTTCTATTTCTCAGGCTCATCATCCTCTATCAGTATCAGTACTCAGGGACTGTATGTCAAGGAAAACAAGATGACGGCAACTGAGGAAGAGGCTACATCGTTCACTATTACCGACATTGGCGGTGGTATAGTAGCACTCAGCAGTACAGGTCCTACATATCTGCGATACGATCAGTCGGATGCTAATCATATTTATGATTTGACGTACACTACTACTGGTGATGAAAGTGCCAGATGGTGTATGGAACCCGCTAACAACCTGGGATTGATGATAGCAACCAACGATGGTGGTGATGGTTATTTCTACGCCACTTTATGTGTGCCGTATGATGTGCAGTTGCCTGCGGACGCTGGTTCTAACAGCTATTATGCTTATATATGCACAGCATGGGATTCGAATGTCGTGCATCCTACAAAGGTTCCTGTCAGCGGAACTTACTTAGAAGGTAAGTTCGTGCCAGCTGGTACGCCTGTCATCATCCGTACTACCGATAATACTGAAAAGATAAAATTGACACTGCCGTCAACCTCTCCAACGTCTCCACTTTCTTGTGCCTTTGTAGGTGAGTATTTGGAACAGTTATTATCAAGGGAGACATTGGTGAATAATGACAAGGTTTATACTTTTGGCCTCCCTATCAGTGGCTATGGTAGCATGACTATGACGACGGGAACTGGTAATGGTGCTGTAACTGATATTGTTGGTAGAGACCAAGCCAAGAATGGTGTTGGCTTCTTCGTGAATGCAACTCCCAATAAAGAATTAGGTGATAATACTGGCTTATGGACACCAAACAACCGCTACGTATTGCATAACAAGATCTACTACCGTGCTTCTGGCGGTAGCCCCGCCCCTCACCGCGCCATCGAATTCATCCCCGTCATCTTCGACAACGACAATGATGAAGAGATAGGTGATGATACGGAGAAGAAGCAGAGGGTGGGGGATGGCTGCATCTACGACCTGATGGGACGGCGCGTGGCTACGAAGGAGCAGGTGGAGGACGGCTCGTGGCGTTCACGGCTGGCTCCTGGCATCTATATTCTGAACGGAAGGAAATTTAAGAAATAACACTTAAAATACTAAGGCTATGAATAAAGAAGAGAAATTCGTGATTACCATCAGCCGCCAGTTTGGAACGGGCGGACATGAGATTGGAGCAGAGCTGGCTCGCCGGCTCGGAGTGAAGTTGCTGGACAAGCAGATACTGAACGAGGTGGCCTCGCGTATGGGAACGATGGAAGAAGCCGTCGAGAAGATTGAGTCGCGCAATCCGTTGTGGCGCGACGACTTCACCAACTTCTACCGTACGTATATGGCACATGCCGAGTATAATGGTCAGGAGCACGACCAGACGAGCCACGACCTGTTTCGTGCGCAGTGCGATGCCATTCGCCGCATCGCTTCCGAGGAGTCGTGTGTCATCGTGGGTCGTTGTGGTTTCGACGTTTTTGCCGACCATCCCAATGCGCTGAAGATTTTCATCCACTCGGGCATGGACTGCCGCAAGCGTCGCATTGCCGAGAAGTATGATATCAGCGAGCACGATGCTGCCGTGATGATTGTCGACAACGACTACAGTCGCCAGCTCTATACCAAGATGTTTACGGGTCGCGACTGGACCGACGCCTGCAATTACGACATCTCGCTGGATGTCCGTCAGTTTGGCGTCAACGGCGCTGTCGATTTCCTGATGAATTGTATCGGCTGATGAAGTACCTTTGGATGATTGCCCTGGCGGCGGTATTGCTGTCGTGCAAGGGCCGGGAGAGTAGGGCACAGCAGACTGATGGGCTCTATGGTGCCGCCGTGCAGCCCAAGAGTAATCCGACAGAGCAGCAGGCTAAGGCGAAGGTTGTCAGGCTCTACGAGATTCCTGGGCGACTGATTGACCGCCCTGAGCAGATACTGCACCGCAAGGGTTATACCACGTCGTACAACCAGCAGACGAAGACACCTAACTGGGTGGCTTGGCACTTGACCGATGCTCATACGCGTGGCCGTATTCAGCGTCATCAGGAGGTGTTTGCCGAGGACGAAGACATCGCCCGTGGCCAGCGTGCTACCGATAGCGATTATTATAACTCGCGCTACGATCGAGGCCACATGTGTCCTGCCGGCGATAATAAGTGGGACCAGCTGGCTATGACGCAGTCGTTTCTCTTCACCAATATCTGCCCGCAGAACCACGGGTTGAACAAATACGAGTGGAACGATCTGGAGATGCTCTGTCGCGACTGGGCGCGTAAGTATGGTGCCATCGATATCGTCTGTGGTCCGCTGTTTACGGCTGGTGGCGGCCAAAAGACTATTGGCCGTAACAAGGTGTGGGTGCCCGATGCTTTCTTCAAGGTGGTGCTCTGTCGCAAGGGTAAGCCCAAGGCTATCGGCTTCGTCTATCGTAATGAGGGTAAGAAGCAGGCAATGGCTGATGCCGTGCGTACCGTCGACGAGATAGAGCGCATGACGAATATCGACTTCTTCCCAGCCCTCGACGATGAAACAGAAACACGCATCGAAGCCACTTCCGACCTCGATGCGTGGTAACGCTTTTCGCTTCTTCTTTCGCTGTTAATCGTTCTCCGGTTCCGCTATCTCCTGTCCGCGGCAGAACCGGTGTATAATCTGACGGTCGTCGCCCAGATAGATGAATCGCTCCAGACGGTGCAGCAGCGAGTATTCCGACGGATGCAGCACGTCGTCGTCGATGACCAGCGCGTCGAATTCGTAGCCGGGTTCGAAGCTGCCCACCTTGCCGAAGAAACTGCCTGCCGACTTGGTGGCAATCCAGAATATCTCCGACAGCGACAGGAACTTCTTGCTGTGATCGTGCATATAGTGCATCTTGCTGACCTGGATGGCATATACCAGCATGCGGAACATGTTCAGGTCGTGACCACCGCTGATATCGCTGCCCAGTCCGATAGGCAGACTCTCGTCCAGCATCGTGCGGACAGGAGCCAGTCCTGACGACAGATTGAAGTTCGACGTCGGGCAGTGAGCCACCATCACGCCGTTGCGCTTCATCAGCTCCAACTCTTCGCCCTTTGTCCATACACAGTGCGCCATGATGGTCGGCGTCTGTCCGAAGAGTCCGTAGCGGTTGTAGGCGTCGCCATAGCTTCTGCTCTCTGGCTCCAGCTCGGCCACCCAAGCTATCTCGGAAATGTTTTCCGACAGGTGCGACTGTACCGGCAGGTGATACTTGTTAGCCAGCTCGCCGCAAGCCTTCAGCAACTCGGGCGTACACGACGGCACAAACCTCGGCGTAATGATAGGACGAACCAGTCCGTCTGCGCCACCGAACTCCTGGATGAGCTGTTCGGTACCTGCGACAGAGGCTTCAACATCTTCGCAGAGCTCAGGCGGACAGTTGCGGTTCATCGCTACCTTGCCCACCAGGGCGCCCATGCCAGCCTCCTGATACAGCTTCATCAGCCGTCGCGTGCTCTCCGTGTGTATGGTGCCGAACACCACGCTACGCATCGTACCGAACAACCACTGCGTATGCAGGAACCGGCGATACATGCGCTCGGCGTATTCCACGCTGGCATACTTCGACTCCTCAGGGAATGTGTAGTTCTGCAGCCAAGGCAGCAGCTCCAAGTCCATCGCCACGCCCTGGTTGTGTACCTGTGGGGCGTGTACGTGCATGTCGTTCATAGCAGGAATCAGCAGACAGTTGCCGAAATCCGTCACTTCGGCATCTTCGCATCCCAGCGCCTTCAGATTGCTGGCGACGCCTGCCACCCGACCATTCTCTACGGCTATGTAGCCGTTCTCCACCACCTCGAAGCCTGTGCGCTCCTTAGTATAGAGGATGTTAGCCTTATATACCTTTTTCATAATATTAAGAATTTATTTGCAAAGATAGAGAAAAAAAACGAGCCCACCAAACGATGGGCTCGTTTTTTCCCTTCAACAAATAGAATTTTCAACTTTCCTTTTCTTATCTTTGCACCCGAAAATAACACATAACAGAAAGAAATAACGATATGGCAACAGCAATCAGAGCAATCCCGACACTCTACGGTGAAACTGCCTCTCAATACCCGCCTCATGTATTTTGATTTGCTGAAGATAAAAGTCAACGAAGACTAATTTCCCCAGGGTGATCAGGTACCGGTTCTCTGATTTTCAAGAGGAAAAGCCAGATTTATTCTGAATTATTTGGAAAATTCAAAAATACTTCATAACTTTGCACTCATAGCAGAACTAATAAATAAAGAATTATGTGTACCATAACGTTAGAATATAACAAAAGCAACGCATTGGCTAGACGTAAACTTGCTGCATTGCTAGAAACGGGGCTTTTTGTCAAGTTGGGAGAAGAACTTGACGAGGCTTACAAACCTACACCGGAGGAGATGGAGGCCCATCGTCAGTTGAGAGATGCCGTTCTCGAGCATTCTCGCAAGAACATGTCTCACGTCATTGCCCGTTATTTATGAAGTATCATCAAAGAGACATCGTTGAGGTTAGTTTCCTCTTTCCTGATGGTACATTCAAGCCACATCCCGCAATCATAGTCTCTAATGATCAGTTGCAGGAGGATGAAGATGGTATGTTCTATTTGGTACTCATCACATCGAATGATTGGCTCAATCCACAGTACTCATATCCTTTAAGTGACGAAATGGTTGACGGTTTAACCTTTTCGAAACCAAGTCTTGTGAAATGTCAGATTATTACAGGCTACATCGAGCGCGACGTTAACCGCCGACTTGGCAGCATTAAACAGAAATACTTCGATGAAATAGTCGACAAGATTGTCGAATCCATATTCTGATCAGGTACCGGTTCTCTGATTTTCCGATGATAATTTGAAAGTTCCAAACTTTTGGAACTTTTTTTGTTTTTTTCCTCTTCATCCGCTTGTATATCCAAAACTTTTTGTATCTTTGCAATCGTAAATAGTAAAACTAAAGCATTTGTATTATTAGGTCTGTCCTGTGATATAAGCATAAGATAATAAAAAGGAGTATGAGTCCAGTATTCAAACGCGAAAGCGAATATACATTTATATGGTAAGCGTATTGATGATTAATGCACAGGGAATCATGATTTCCGTACAGGGATGCGATTATTTCCTGTCCTACAATCGTATTCCATGGATGCAGGATGCACCAATTCGTAGTGTGCTGAATGTCCAGATGTCTGGTCCCGATGCCATCGAGTGGCCTGATCTTGACGTAGATCTTGAAATCGAAAGTCTTCGCCATCCTGAGCGTTATCCTCTTGTCATCAAGCGGAATGCGATGGATTTCGTCGGAGCATAACTTAACGATAAGATATTTTATAGAACCCTTAAAAAGAAAATTTGCCTATGGGCTGAGAGAAATATACTGAAAAAGGACATATAGGATGAACATCCGCTTTTAGATTCTTGTATTCTGAAAATCGCCAATTTACAGAAACGTAATCAAGAACTGAAGTTGGAGTTCGCGCCTGCTGGCGTGGGCTTTTACTCGTTTAAGATTACAAGGTGTTTGGCGATACCTCAGAATACGTAGACGATTTCTAAGATAAAACCAAGAATGAGGCACTTAATAAATGTTAAGAAACTTCATTTTCTTTGTTTTGAGGGCTGAAGCAACGGATTTTGAAGTAGCGAAAAGGCATATGATTCCATTTTCGTTACAAAATGATGCGGTCTGGTTCTTTTAACAAATAGTGACGATCTTGATTTCTAATTAGTGAACCGCATCCACCTACTTAAGCGAGACTAAAGTAGCAGGAGGCACTCCTGCCATAGTTCACTCACTCCTCGGTGCTATGTGCTTCGGCCTGTGCCTTGTCCAGCCCTCTCAGTTCAAAATTCCTTGCCTGTTTAGCTACGGAGAACATCTCCCTGATGAGTTTGAATTTGACGGCATTAAGGGCCTTCTTCTGCATATCTTTGTCCTTTGGTTTGTTTCCTAATTTACGTTCATACAATTGTCTCATCTCCCTGCTTAGTTCAATCGCGTGCAAAGCAGCCATCGACAAGTCGGCTTTCGCCTGGAGGTCGGCGTGCGGTGATGGTCGTCGTCGCCATTGGACACTTGTGCCTGATGAGTGTTCCGACGGGGCTACGCCAACATACTTCGCATATTGTCTTGCAGTCTCAAACGCCGTGAAGTTCTGGGTATTGGCAATGGTATTGACGGCATTGACGAAGCCAATTCCGGGGATGGAGTTCAGAAGCCTGTAGGTAGCGTAGATTTCCTCATCCTGCGCTATCACGTCGGCAATCTGCTGCTCCACCAGTTCGATTTCCGTCTTGTAGAGGTCTATGAGCTTCTGCAGGTGTTTCTCCTCGCTCTTCGACTTGGCGACTTTCTGGCGGTTCTCGCAGGCCACGCGCTGCTGTACGAGGAACTTGCGCTCGCTCTTGAGGTCCTTCAGCTGCTGCATGGCCTTGGACGGCAGCACACGCAGCTTGATGCATTCCGTGCCGTTGAAGCGGAACAGGTAGTCTGCTATCTTTGCAGAGTCGATCTTGTCGTTCTTGTCATGGGGACCACGCTGGTAGTGTTTCACCACCGTCGTTGGCAGCATGGTGTAGCTAATCTGCTTCTTGGTCAGGAATTGTTCTAATGCGTCGGAGTAGTATCCTGTGAACTCCAGACCGAAGAGCGAGTCCTTCGTCTTCACGCCTTGCTCCTTTGCCCATCTGAACAAGTCTTTAAAGCCCTGTTTGTCGTTCCTCACCTGGACATGGGGAAACTTGTTAATCACCTCGCCTGCGACGAAAATCGATGCGTCAAGCGTTTTTTTCGAGACATCAATGCCGATAAACCAATTTTTATTCATACCTTTGCGGCGTTTTAAAGTTACGGGAGGGGCAACATGCAGGGTCGTAAGCCAGATCTTTTAAAGGCGTGTTAGCGGCACGTCAATTCTCTAACAGGTACTGCGGCCGTGTACATGGGCAGAGGAGACTAAATCGAGGTCAAGAGCTTCGTCTAACCGAAAGAAAGTTCACTACCTCCGCCCTGCTCCTCTCCTCTTCGTTGAAAAAGCGAGTGCAAAGGTAGTGAAAAACAAGGATATGACTTAATCGTCTATTAGAGAATAATTTCTTGAAGTAACTTGTAGTACCCATATCCTTACCTAGCGATATCCTAGTCCAACCAATATATAGAGTGGACTATTTCTTGTGGCCGTCAATAATCACATAAGGCTGCTGACGTTTTATAACGGCAAACATGCGTAAAACCAGTTTAAATTTTATAGCATTAAGCACAATTCCCGTACATTTGCCTTCGGCCTTTTTACGTTCCCAATATGCTTTTATGTTTGGATCCCACTTGATGGACACAAGACAAACAATAGACAAATCCGCCTTCGCCTGTGTAAAGCCCTTCCTAGATACATGTTCACCTCCTTTTACACTTATTCCAGACTCTTTCCTTGCTGGGGCTATGCCTATGTAGCAGGCATATTTACGAGGATTCGATATAGACGTAAAATTTTCTGTTAATACAATGGTTTCAACAGCCACGACTAGCCCTATTCCCTTAATGGAGCGCAACAAATTATAGTTTGTTGCTAAATTCGGGTCTTGTTCTAAAACTTTTTGAATTTCCTTATCCGTTTGGTGAATCTGATTTTTTACAAAATCCAATCCGTACTGTTTGCGTTTACACGATCCTTCTGTATCATATTCAGAGATGTCATGCAACTGCTGCTTATATAGAGTGGATTGTTTGGTGTATTGCTTACGTTCTGATAATAAACGTTTCAATTTGAGATAAGCCTCTCCTGGTAGCTTCGATGGAGAAGTCTTTATTTTCCGTTGATGTTTCTCACAATACATCGCGATACGGAAGGAATCCACCTCGTCTGTCTTGATACGGTCTATAGCACGCTCATTCTCGCCAAGATCAGGTTCAAAACGATGCATCTTACGAGGTTGGACCATTCCGTATTTTATGCCTTCCTTTTCAAGCCACAAACGAAATCCTTGGCTATACAATCCTGTATACTCCATACAAAAAAGTGCGCAATCCTTTTCAGCATTTAACTTTTTTAACCACTTGCCTATCTGAATAAAGCCATGGAGATTGTTATCAACTCGGATATGACCACCTTTCCAGTCAATTGTTACTCCGTTGTAATAGGCAACGTCAAGCCAATTCTTAGACACATCTACTCCAAAATACAGTTCCTTGTTCATTACTCATCTTTTTTGATATTGATATAACTAATGGGAAACAAGAGGTAAAGAAGAAAAAAGCTAAGCCTTGATCGCTTCATGGAGAATATCCAGAATAAGAAATAGTACGCATTAACCTTCATTCACACTTAAACCCTCTTAGATTCCCGTGTGCAAAGGTAAAAGAAGTAAATAGTCCACGTTTTCTTTTTGTGCGTATTCAAGCTATGAAGCATTAAAAGAATTTTAAACCATCTAATAAGGAAGTTATGACTACGCAAAGTTACCTGAGAAGAAAAAGGAAAACGATAATTGGTAAACCACATCTTAGGACGCAGGTAGACTGTCCTCCTCTTCGTTTCGCCTGATTTCCCGTCTTCGACTCACTCGGTAAACAATATTTACAATATTTGAATATGCTTGCAGCTTACTGCAAGCTATTTTTATAAAATAACCAATTGTTTTGACATTGCCAAGGAAACCGCATGTTTCTTTACAAAATTTAACGCATAAAACTTGTTTGTTTATGCTTTTGTCTCGTTCCTTTTTACTAACTTTGCATTCCGAACAGACTGATTATGACGCCTGCGACCTGAAACAAATTATGAATATTATTTTAATTAACTTAAAAATTAAATTACAATGAATAAAACAGACAATGAACCGGAGATAGGCTTACTATCTGACGGGGTTGCTGAGTTTGCAGAGTGCAACCCTGGGATGATGAAGAGAATCAGGAATTTCTTCAATCGAATCTGCAAAAGGGATCGTAAGATTCAGGTGAACAGCCTAAACATCAACCTGAATGTGGTTGTAGACAAGAAGGAGGTTGACCAGCTAATCATGGAGTACAACAACAACTTTAATCATGAAGAACGATGAGCGACGAATTGAAATTGAAACTGCTTCAGGAATTGTCGAAGGGTAACACGAAGATCGGTCAGGTTATTTTCGAGGTTAACGGCAATTACTATTGTAATCACTATCATAACAAGGAAGAGAAGGAACATGTCACCGATGAACAGGTGAGCAAGGCCATCATTTCTATCAATGGCAGTCAGAAGCCGTTGAACGAGAAGCAGCTGTTCCTGGGCGTCATCTGTGTGCTTCTGAGCAAGTATGGATGGACGGGCAAGATTTCTACCTGCTGCACGCGTATCAACAACCTTCCCATGAAAAATCTCTTTGAGAAGGCATGCGACTATAACAGTGTTAAGGTGCTTACTGCCTATCGGTTTGCCAGCGTAGACTATAAGGACTGGGAATGCTATGAGCCGAGCGATGCCGAACGTGGCGCTTTCAGAAAGTGTAAGGCCGTTGCCGATGCCTTCGATGAGGCTCTTTTGATGCAGGAAACGTAATTCCATTACCTTTTCATTACCTTTTTATTACCTTTCCATTTACCTCGAATGGAAAGGTTTTTTTTGTGTCTACTTTTGCACGTGGAAATAGTTGGCCGACGATTCCGAAAATGTAAAAAAGTAAAAAGATTAAAAATTAAATGATGATGAAAACAGAAATATCTGAAAAGAAGGAGAAACGGAGGCTGCTGAGCAGTTGGACGCTGGAGCTGGCCTATTGGCTGATGGAAGAACATAACTTGTCGAGGCGCGAGGCATTCAAGAAGGCACATCTGACCAGACGGCTGATTGGACTGCTGGGCGAGGGCGAGGTGAAGTTTCGCTACAAGAAACGGAACGGGGAGACGCGGGTGGCGCGGGGTACGCTGTGCCACGGCATCTCGGAGGCGTTCGACACGTATGAGTATAAGCACGCAGACGGTGATGCGTTCGGCGATGCGCTGGAGCGCGGGGTGTATGTGTACTTCGACCTGGACAAGGAAGAGCTCCGCTCGTTTGCAGCGAAGAACCTGGTGGAAATAAAAAGTAAGAGTTAAGAAAACAGAAGTGCCCCTTGCGGGGCAGAAATTAAACAAAATTGACCACAAAATTGAACAAAATAATTTTGATTAATTTTGAATTAAATTTTGAACAATTTCTCCGTCGAAGACGGACTAACAGAATTAAAAATAAAGATAATATGGATAATTATCCTGCAGGAGCGGCGAACGATCCGCGCGCTCCATGGAACGAGCCGGAAGGCGTGGAGATTGAGGTGACGGTCACGGCCACACTGGTGAAAGAGACGGTGGTGATGGGCAGTGGTTCGCACAAGTGTGTGGAATGCGAGATTGAGCCCGACGGATCGCGGTCGTATATCAGTTTTGAGGAGTCGGACGACGATGTGGACGACTTGTTTCGCGACCAACAACGCACACCACTAGAGATTATCCAGTGTTGCGAGTGGATTTGCCAGCAGCTGGAAAAGGAGGGACGGCATTTCGTACACTGCGAAATCAGGAAGGGAAGCAAGCGGTGCATCGATGTGCTCAGGCTGCGAACGGACTGCATGGACTGGGACGAAACGGAGTTAAACATTAAAGATTAAACATTAAACATTAAAGATTAAAAGAAAATTTTGATTAATTTTGAATATAATTTTGATTAATTTCTCCGTCGAAGACGGACTAACAGAATAAAGAAAACAGGAGTGCCCCTTGCGGGGCAGAAATTAAACAAAATTGACCCCAAAATTAAACAAAAATTGAAAGAAAAAAGATTATGAATAGAATTAATTTGACAGAAAGTGAGATAACGGAACAGGTGGCTCGCATTCAGAAAAAATACGATTACGATGCCGACACTGGGCTGCTGGTGAACAAGCGCAGGGGCAAAGCGGTGAAGGGTGTGAAGCATACTGGAACGAAGTATTGGCAGTTTGATTTTAAGTACCATGGGAGAAGCAAACATCTGCTTTATCATTTGGCTGTTTGGGCTTGGCATCACGGTCGATTGCCAGAAGGAGAGATTGACCACATCGACGGCAATGAGCGGAATAACCGCATAGAAAACTTGCGGGAGGTGAGCGGACATGAGAATAGAATGAACTCGTTGTACGAATGGCGACCGAATACGGTAACGGGTCTTCCTGGAGTCTGTAAATATCTAGACAAATTTAAAATCAAGACGTTTGGAAAGCAGTTCTTTTATCATGACAAATTCGAGGCGTTTTTCTTTATGATTCTGCTAGGACGTATGTTTAATTTTTAAAACAAAAAATATGATTGCAAAGAACAATATTTTCAATATCCGTAAAGGATCGAAATGGCTGGGAACGACGGGCGAGAAGAAGGGCTTCGTCGAGTTTGATAACCGCGAGCATGCCATGCGGGCGTGGCTCATGCTGATGCGTACGTACCGCCGCAAATACGGCTGCAAGACCATCCGGCAGATCGTGACGCGCTATGCACCACCGACTGAGAATGATACAGCGGGGTATATCCGATACTGTTGCCAAATTGCGCTGCACGAGGCGGACGAGGAGCTGCTGTTCGACATGGACTACTGTCTGCTGGGCGTGGCGATGGCGAAGATGGAGACGGGCGTATGTCTGGACATTCGTGAACTGTATGAGACGAAGAAAAAGTATGACATTGTAATAATTGACAATTAAAAATTAAAGATTAAAGTATGGAAAAAACGATAGTGTATTTGGACGAGATGGAGGCGGGTGTTCGCCAAGCCTTGAAGAAAGTCGAATGGTCTGAACGCCGTCGGGTGACGGAGCGCATCTTCTGGCTTACAGACATGTTGGATGAAATTCAGCGCCTGCCCTTGGTGGCGCGCCTGCAACTCTACGAGGCAGCCTTTTACGTTTTCAACTTTCTGCGCCGCAACAGGCAGCTAGGGCGTAGGGTGGGCAGATTCGATGATGAGGTGAGGCATGAAATTGAGCGTGTCCTGAACAAGGTTTACAATGAGAATTATCTTGACAATGGAGAGAACGAAGATTGAACGCTACGTTGTCGATTTGCTGACCGTCTCTGCCGTCAATCGCGACGGCGGGGAGCGGTCGGTGTACGACACGCTGTACCACCTGCTGATGGCCGTTGCCAGCTACGAGCAGCTG
>JAEEGJ010020970.1_pt1 | contig 14127 bp, 8 predicted proteins | sample 8958761 | NCBI WGS metagenome assembly JAEEGJ01 (sample SAMN16246546, study PRJNA631951) | gut metagenome | biome: gut microbiome; feature: rumen; material: RS-attached | host: Bos | place: Iran: Karaj | collected 2018-10 | reverse complement strand
CAGCCAAAACTTCCTTAACCTTTTCAGGAGTCATTCTGCCGTAGGTCTTTCCGCCGATGCTCATAACTGGAGCAAGACCGCAAGCACCAACGCAACGGAGGCAGTTCAATGAGAACTTTCCGTCTGGAGTTACCTGTCCAACTTCAATCTTGAGTTCGTTCTTCAATGCGTCGAGAACCTTTTCAGCACCTCTTACATAGCAAGCAGTACCAAGGCATACATTGATTGGATGTTCGCCCTTAGGAGTCATAGTGAAGAAGCTGTAGAAGCTAACAACACCATAAACCTTTGCTACTGGAATATGCAGGCATTCTGCAACATATTCCTGTACTTCAGCTGGCAAGTATCCGAAATGACCCTGAGTCTTGTGGAGAACATTGATCAATTCTCCCTCTTTGTTACCGAAGGATTCACATATTTCCTTGATAACCTTCATATTGCATTCTGACAATTTTATTGTAGCCATATCTTTTTCCTTTGTTTAAATTTAACCTTCAATTTCTACCTTAGTTGATCTGTCGATGTAGTGGGTATGCAACTGTTCGTGTGACAGATGTCCGCATGGTTCACCATAGTATTCCTTGTAGATTGCTATGATGTCCGGATTTTCGTGTGACTTACGAATCGGCTTGCCTGCATCTTCGCGGTAAGTAGCTTCCATACGCTTGCGTATGATGTCGCTGTTACCGTGGTGATAAGGCTGACCTGCGCCACCGATACATCCGCCTGGGCATGCCATAACTTCGATGAAGTGGAAGCCTCTTGGGTTACCGTTGCGAACTTCTTCCATCATTGCGCGTGCATTCGAAAGAGTGTGGCATACAGCTACCTTAACTGGCAATCCGTCGAAATCAACTGTAGCGGTCTTAACGCCGTCCAATCCACGAACTTCTTCGAAGTCGATTCTTGGGAGGGTCTTCTTTGTGTGTACTTCGTAAGCTGTACGGAGAGCTGCCTCCATAACACCACCTGTTGCACCGAAGATAACTGCAGCACCTGTCGATTCGCCGAGCGGGCTGTCGAAGTCTTCTTCTGGAAGCTGGCTGAGGTCGATGTTGAACTGCTTGATGAGGTGTGCAAGTTCGCGGGTCGAGATCGAGAAGTTAACATCTGGATCGCCGTTTACCTTGAATTCATCGCGTGCAACTTCGCTCTTCTTTGCCAAGCAAGGCATTACAGAAACTACTACCATGTCTTCGCGCTTAACACCAATCTTCTTTGCGAAGAAGTTCTTAGCTACAGGACCGAACATCTGTTGCGGTGACTTAGCTGTTGAGAGGTTGTCGAGAAGATCCGGGAAGTTCTTTTCCATGAACATGATCCATGCTGGGCAGCATGAAGTGAACTGAGGCATTGCAACCTTTTCGCCATTGAGAACCTTTGCAACTCTGTGGAGAAGTTCTGTACCTTCTTCCATGATGGTGAGGTCGGCACTCCAGTCGGTATCGAATACATAGTCGAAACCGATGCGGCGGAGAGCAGCTGCCATCTTGCCGGTAACGATAGTACCAGGTTCCAAACCAAATTCTTCGCCGAGAGCAACACGAACTGCAGGAGCTGTTTGAACAACAACTGTCTTGGTCGGGTCGGCAAGAGCCTTCATAACGTCGCTTACATTGTCAACCAATGTCAAAGCACCAACTGGGCATACCTGAACGCACTGACCGCAGTTTACGCACGAAGTAGTTCCGAGGTCGCTTTCGAATGCTGGTGATACAACTGCCGGGAAACCACGGTTGATAGCTGACAAAGCACCAACGCTCTGAATCTGGTTACACATAGTTTCGCAACGACGGCACATAACGCACTTGTCCATGTCGCGGTAAACCGACTTGGTAGTGTCCTTGCGGTAAGTTGACTGTTCGCCCTTGAACGGGATTTCGCGGATGCCAAGCTTTGTTGCCAATGCCTGGAGTTCGCAGTCGCCCGACTTAGCGCACTGCAAGCAGTCATTCGGGTGGTCGGAGAGGATAAGTTCAACGACGGTCTTGCGAGCGTTGATAACGCGTGCATTGTGAGTGTGAACAACCATTCCTTCCATACATTCGGTAACGCATGCTGGAGCAAGGTTTCTTCTTCCTTCAACTTCTACGACGCAAACACGGCATCCACCCGGTTTGTTTTCAAAATTCATTCCTGCAAGTTCAAAGTAGCACAATGTAGGAATATCGATGCCATTCTGACGAGCTGCCTTCAATATGGTGGTTCCAGCTTCGACTTCAATCGGCCTATTATCTATTGTTAATTTTACCATTTCTAAATTGTTTTTACGGTTTGAATCTTAATTACTTAACTGATATAGCACCAAACTTACACTTTTCGATGCAGGTACCACACTTAATACACTTTTCTTGATCGATTGCCATTGAAGCCAACTTGTGACCGTTTGCAATGTAATCGGTTCTTGTGATAGCGCTTACTGGACAAGCCTTAGCACAAGCTCCGCAGCCTATACAAGCTTCCTTGTCGATGACATACTGCTTGAGAGCCCTGCACTGACCAGCGCGGCACTTCTTTTCTGTAACGTGTTCTACATATTCGTCCCAGAAGTTGTTCAATGTTGACAATACTGGGTTTGGTGAAGTCTGACCTAAACCGCACAAAGCAGAATCCTTGATTACCATTGCGAGGTTCTTCAGCTTTTCGAGGTCTTCCATTGTGCCCTTGCCTTCGGTAATCTTGGTGAGGATTTCGAGCATACGCTTGTTACCTACGCGGCATGGAGTACACTTACCGCAAGATTCTTCGCAGGTGAATTCGAGGAAGAACTTAGCGATAGAAACCATACAGTCGTCTTCGTCCATAACGATCATACCGCCCGAACCCATCATTGAGCCAGCAGCTACGAGGTTATCGAAATCAACTGGAGTGTCGAGGTGCTTTTCTGTCAAGCAGCCACCCGAAGGACCACCGGTCTGTACAGCTTTGAATTTCTTTCCGTTCTTGATACCACCACCGATTTCGTAGATGATTTCGCGAAGGGTGATACCCATAGGAACTTCGATAAGACCTACATTGTTGATCTTTCCTGCCAAAGCGAATACCTTGGTACCCTTTGACTTTTCGGTTCCGATTGATGCGAACCATTCCCATCCGCGGTTGAAGATAACTGGGATGTTAGCGAAAGTTTCAACATTGTTTACGTTGGTCGGGAGTTCCATATAACCAGCCTGTGCTGGGAAAGGTGGCTTGAATGTAGGTTCGCCACGCTTACCTTCCATCGAGTGGATAAGAGCGGTTTCCTCACCGCAAACGAATGCGCCAGCACCGTAGCGGAGTTCGATTTCGAAATCGAAGCCTGTTCCCATGATGTCCTTGCCCAAAAGACCGTATTCTTCAGCCTGCTTGATAGCAACCTGGAGTCTGTGGATTGCCAATGGGTATTCAGCACGGATGTAGATCAAACCTTTGGTTGCGCCGATGCAGTAACCGCAGATTGCCATAGCTTCGAGAATCGAGTGCGGGTCACCTTCGAGGACGCTTCTGTCCATGAATGCTCCCGGGTCACCTTCGTCAGCGTTGCAGGTAACGTACTTCTGTACACCTGGACGGCTCTTCGAAGCGATTTCCCACTTAACACCAGTCGGGAAGCCTGCGCCACCACGACCGCGGAGACCTGATTTCTTTACTACGTCGATAGCCTCAGCTGGAGTCATTTCGGTAAGAACCTTACCCAAAGCAGCATAACCTTCGCGAGCGATGCATTCGTCGATGTTTTCAGGATCGATGAAACCGCAGTTACGCAAAGCGATACGGATCTGCTTCTTGTAGAATTCCATGTGCTTCGAGTCGCTTACATGTTCGTTGTTATCCGGGTCTGTGTAGAGAAGACGGGTAACTTTTCTACCTTTAATAATATGTTCTTCGATGATTTCCTTTGCATCTTCAGGAGTTACCTGAGTATAGAAAGTGTTGTCCGGAATAACCTTTACGATTGGGCCTTTTTCGCAGAAACCGAAGCAGCCAGTCGGAACAACCTTTGCAAATTCTTTCAAACCGTGAGATTCGAGCTCCTTGTCGAGCTGAGCCATAATTTCATGGCTTCTGGATGCGGAACAGCCAGTACCGCCGCATACCAAGAGGTGCATTTTGTATTGTGCCATTAGTTCTAATCCTCCTTATTTAGATTGATCTGTAGTTAGCAGGAAGAATTCCTTCGATCAATTCTCCGTTCTTAATATACTTTTCAATGATTTCGTCGGCCTTCTTTACGTCAACGTAACCGAAAACCACCGGGTCGCTACCTGGGCGAGTTACTTCGATAGTCGGTTCTGCGTGGCAGTAGCCCATATCGCCAACCTGAATTACCAAAGCCTTAACGCCTCTCTTGTCGAGTTCTTCCATGAGGTAGTTCATGATTTCCTTTGCACCTGCTGCGATGCCGCTGGTAGCCATACCTACCTTAATCTGAACGATAGCGTCGGGAGAATTGCTGTTTTCCCTGAGCTGCATTTTGCCTTGCATGTCTTCCTTAATCTTCCTAAGTTCTGCAAGATTCTTGATTTTATTCATACTTATCCTCCAAAGTTAATTTTGAAATATTTGTATTACATTTATTTAACTAGTTTCTAACCTAAAAAATTGAAAGTCCAAAGTTAATTTATTTAGTGTTTCGTAAAATGCTTTTTTGTCCCAACTTTTGCAAACTTGCTAATTTGTAAATATTCTAAATAAGTGCTTTTTTGTTTTGTTGTGTAATTAGTTTATACATAGGTGTTTTGTGTAAAAAAATGATGTTTGTTCAATTCTAAATAAATGTTATAAAACATATAGGTTAGGGTGGGGGAAAATGGAAAAAATATTCTCCGCAAATTTGCGGAGAATAGGAGTTTTTTTTCTCCGCAACCCACCCACAAAAAAAACTCCCGCCTTTATAAAAAACGGGAGTGTGGGATAATGGTTATTGAATATAAGCCTGAGATTATAAGAAAAAAATTGCCGTATTAAAAAAAAAATGTAATTTTGCAGGTGCAAATCTGTGGGTGTCCACAAAAAAACTACTCTAAAATGATATTTTCAAGGAGCAAGTATCTGAAACAATTGATTGCGGCAAAAGGCAATGGTATGATTAAGATAGTAACTGGCATTCGTCGGTCAGGCAAGTCGTTTTTGCTAATGAATATATTCCATCAACATCTTGTTGGGGAAGGCGTTGCGGAAGACCATATTATTGAAATATCATTAGACAATCGTAAAAACAAGCGCCTGCGTAATCCAGATATGCTTCTTGACTACATTGACAGCAAGATTATAAATGACGGATTGATTCATTATATAATTCTTGATGAAGTTCAATTGGTTGATGATTTTGTTGAAGTATTGTTGAGTCTGATGCAAGATAAGAGAATGGATGTATATGTGTCTGGATCAAACTCAAAATTTCTGTCCAAAGATATAGTTACAGAGTTTCGTGGTAGAGGAGACGAAATTCATTTATATCCCTTGTCATTCAGCGAATATTATTCTGCCATAGGAGGTGACAAACAAGAAGCGTGGAAAACATATTATACATTTGGAGGCTTGCCACAGATACAACAATTTGATACCGAAGAACGAAAGATAGACTATTTGATAGACCTTTATGAACTTACATACCTTAAGGATATTATTGAGCGCAACCACATTAGAAATACAGAAGGATTAAAGGAGTTGATACGGGTGCTTGCATCAGGCATAGGTTCTACTACAAATCCTAAAAGAATCAGTAATACTTTTCAATCCACAGAGAAAGTAAGTATCAAGGACAGTACCATAAAGGAGTACATCGGGTATATGCAAGATTCTTTTCTTATAGAGGAAGCAATGAGATACGATGTAAAGGGTCGAAAATATATAGGTACGGAATCGAAATATTATTTTGCCGATATGGGAGTGCGTGCCGCAATTCTTAATTTCCGTCAGCAGGAAGAGACGCACATTATGGAGAACATTATATATAATGAATTGCGTATGCGAGGGTATCGAGTTGATGTAGGCCTAGTTGAGATGTGGACAGTTAATGCCGAGAAAAAAAATGTTCGATTACCATTGGAAGTTGATTTTGTCGTTAACAGGGGGGCAGAACGAATATATATTCAGTCTGCATATCGGTTGCCTACAGAAGAAAAGGAAGCACAGGAAAAACGCTCTTTACTTAACACTAATGACAATTTTCGCAAAATAATAATTGTCAGTGAAGATATTAAGCGCAAAATAGACGACCAGGGTATTATTACGATGAGTCTATACGACTTTTTATTGGATTCATCTAGCATTTAATACACCTAACCTCTGATTTCGTGTTACCCACACAAAAAAACTCCCGCCTTTCTAAAAACGGGAGTGTGGGATAATGTTGATTTATATCCTTTCAAACTTAAAGTACACAAATCCAAATCTCTTTACATAGTTGCCTTTCCGTTCAAAACCATAATTTTCAATCTTGTTTATAAAGTTCTCTATGCTGTCGAACCTTTCATCATTTCCAAATTTTGTTTCTGGCTCAACTATTATCATTCTGCCGTCCAGCCTTAATATCCTGTGTGCTTCAACAAAATAGTCGTCATAATTTGTTCCCCACAATGACAAGCAAAATACCGCAACATCATAACTTTCATCGGAAACTATTCCTTTAAGGTTTGACATATCGGATTGTATTACAGAAGAATCCTCGGAATAATGGTCAAATCCTTGAACTTGTCTATTACTAAGCATCGATTTCAGTTTGTTCATACCGCATCCCATATCGGCAATTCTGTTGAACCTGCCACTCCAGTCCGATATGATTTCTGCAACCCTATCTACGGGGTCTTCTTGCCATTCGCGTTTTGCAATCTCCCTTTGCCTATGATATTCAATGAATTCATCCTTGTTTTTCTGGAATCTTTCGTGCATTGTATTGCTACGGCAAGTATTTCCAGCACGATGTATCTCGTTTACATACGATTCCGCATATTCCCTTTGTTTGGGAGTAATGTCCATTGCTTCTATTTCAATATTCTTACGCTCTATAGTCCTGTCCTCAAGACCGGATTTCAATGCGTCCATTGCCATAGATATTAAGCGACTTCTCAAACCTTCGCTGTTGTATGCTTTTTGTAGTGCTCCATCCATAACAGCTTCACCAAGAGTTTTCTTGGTTTCTATAATAAGCATTCGCCTCTTGTCCCACGACCACTCGCCATCATCGGTAGTTATTTCAACTTGCGGTATTATAACATCTACTTCCTTGAATATTGAACCTTGCCGGTATATTCTACCAACCAACTGAACATAATCTGAATTTGTCCACGGAGCAGATATTATTATCATCCTGTCACAGCACTTTTGCAAACCGTCAACTCCTGTTGTTATTGGGCTTGAAGCGACGAGAACATCAATGTTTCCATTTGCGAAACTACCAATAATATCTCTTCTTGTTTCCTCGTCATCATTTCCTGTATAGGATGCAACCTTGTACCCAGACTTCGACACCCGGTCATAAATCATTGGAATTATTCCTGTAACGAATTGAGAATATATAAGAGTGCCTTTCTTGAGTTTCTTTTGCCTTATTATTTCGTCAATCTTAACACTCGCAAGAATCTGGTCAATGCCAAGCATATCATTATTGTTCTTGGCAAGCAGTTCGTCAACAATAATGTCACCATCTACGGAAATGTACTCTGTATTAACCTTTATGTCGTATTTAGGAATATATCTGAAACCATTCATCAGCAATGCCTTGTATGCTTCGTGAATGTTGTTTATGCTAGTCTTGTTCTTGATTTCTTCATATTCTTTGCCTGTAAGCAATTCCATCAGCGACTTGACTTCCTGCAAGTTGTTGATTATTGGTGTTGCACTCATAGCAAGAACCTTAAGGTTGGCGTTTTGTTCTCTTGCAGTCTTAATCAACTTGTTGATTTGCTGATTTCTCAATGATATATTGTCGGTGTCCCGAACCTTTACATTTTGTATTTCGTCAAGGCATATAAAGTCAACAATGTTGTTTCCAAGCAGATTCTCTATATATTCCTGTGTGTTAGGCAATTGATATTTCTCATAGTTGAATATTATGTAGTTGTATGAGTTCCTGTCCATTGAAATGATGTCGGATGGGAATTTTGGAACATATATCTTGCTGTCAGGATATACTTCTAGAATGGATTTTTCGGTGGTGGCAATTACAGCATTTGGAACTATATATACAGAAACTCTTGAATTTATCTTTCTAGATGCAAAATCTCTTGCTAATGATTTGCCTGCACCTGTACCGCACCAGTTTCCATAGTAGTTGTTCGAAGCAATACGATATACCATAAGTTTCTGCATCAGGTTCGGCTGATACTTGAACCTATAATTTTCATCAACCTTAATGTTTACAACTTCGTCGTACTCACGGAAAAATTCAGTCTTGATGGCATTGAAGAATTCTCCACCTTCTTCTGCTTTAAGTTTTGCAATGAAGTTTTCCTCGTCCTTCAGTGTTTCGTTCCATAAGCGCTGTATGCTTTCCAGTTTGATAAACTTTTCGCCCTCACCACTTGCTGTGAACCTTTCGTTGTCGTATATATGCAACGACCTCATTACAAGTTCGGGCAAAGTATCGTCAATTTCCTTTGCATCTATGTAGTCGTTGCTTTCCGTAGATTCTGAATCGTTTATCCTTTCGTTTTGCAGTTTCTCCTGTTTTTCGATTTCTTCATTTATTATTTCCTCTGCCTGTAAGTCGCTGATATTCGAATCTTCCAGAGTGTTTTTCAGTTGTCCAAGAGTATTTATTCGCTCTATGGAACCTGCTGGTGAAAAAGCAAGTACTTTCAGTTCTTCGGGCAACTTTTTCAGTGATATTAGTTCTATCAACTGATGGTTGGTCATTGCTTCGAGGTCGGTTTCCTTAATAAGATTAAGGATGTAGGATTTTGTGAAGCCACTGTTGCATATTGGGCAACCATTCCCCATCAAATGATTACTTGGCTTTTGCCAAAATTCTCCGTGCTCATGGCATACTATACACACTTTGGTATTATTGTTAACATACTCAACTTTTGAATAATCATATTTATCACCGTGAACTTCTTTCGCCTTTTTTACAAAATCAACTTTTGATAACTTAAATTTTTCTGCGATTCTATCATACGCACATGTAGGACAACCTTTTCCGATTAGATGATCATATGGCTTTTGCCAGTATTCACCATGCTTTGGACAAATTATGCATACTTTTTCTGTTGACTTTTTGTATTCAACTTTAGAATAATCATATCTATCTCCATGAACTTTTTTCGCTTCAACAACAAATTCTTCGGTCGTTAGATTAGATGACGGTCTTATACATCTTAAGCATCCTTGACCACGCAAATGGACAATTGGTAGCAACCAAAACTCGCCATGTTCAGGACATATAATACAAACATTATCTTTATTACTCTTATATTCTACTTTTGAATAGTCATATTTATTTCCATGTACTTTCTTTGCGTCTTCAATGAATTCTTCAGTAGTTTTTTTCTTTACTCCAGAACATTTTAGACATCCTCTTCCCTGCAAGTGTCCAGATGGGGTCTGCCAAAAATCTCCGTGTTCAGGGCATACAATACACACTTTAGTTACCGAATCAACATATTCTACTTTTGAATAATCATATTTGTCTCCATGAACTTCCCTTGCCTTTTTTATCCATTCTTCTGTATTTACCCCCCTGCCAATACATTTTGGACAACCACTACCTTGCAAATGTTTGGAAGGTGTCTGATTAAACTCTCCGTGTTCTGGACATATAATACATATTTTCGTATTTGCGCTGATATATTCCACTTTTGAATAATCATATTTATTTCCATGGACTTTTTGGGCTCTCCTAATAAATTCATCTAAAGACATTTTCCTTAGTCTGCCATTTTTTTCAGAAGCACATTTGGGACATTGTGCTCCATTCCAATGAATTGTCGGAACTTGCCAAAATTCTCCATGTTCAGGGCAAACTATACATACAGGAGTTTGTGAATCAACATATTCTACTTTCGAGTAATCATATTTATTTCCATGAGTTTCTATTGCTCTCCTAATAAAATCTTCTGTTGACAATCTTTTTTTATTTGCATTATTTTCTATACCACATTTTGAACATCCTTTTCCTAATAAATGATTACTTGGCGTTTGCAAAAAAGCTCCGTGTTCTGGACAAATAATGCATACCTTTGTATCAGCATTGACATAGTTTACTTTTGAGTAATCATACTTATTCCCATGAATATCTCTTGCTTTAGCAATAAAATCACTCGTAGTCATTTTGACATTTCCACCACATTCGGGACATCCACAACATTTTAAATGATTGCTAGGTAATTGCCAAAAATCTCCATGTTCAGGGCAAATGATACAGACTTTTTCTTTACTTCCCTTATATTCTACTTTTGAGTAGTCGTATTTATCCCCATGCACTTTTCTTGCCTTAGCGATAAATTCTTCGGTTGTCATCTTTTTCGGCATACGAATGATATTTCTTTTTTATCCATATAATAAACAAAACTAGTCGAAAATATTGTCCATAATAATGACTCAGTTTGTGCATTCTTCATTTAATTTATCCACCCATTTAGCATATAAATTGCCCAATAAATATCTGTTTCCTCCTCTAAATGTTCTTCCTTGTTTTAGCCTATTTAGTAAATCTCCAGCGTCTTTTGCGTTGTTGTTTGTCCAAGAAAGATTTCTTACCAAATAGCATTGTAAGTCCCAAGGTGTCAATGTCGGTATATAAATATTTATAGCCCGAATGTATGTTTTACATATTTCTATATCATCATGACTACTCAACCGTTTTGTAAAAACCATGTCTTTGTCCATTTCTTCCAATGCTATTTTTGCCAATGCGTTTATTTCGTTATTATTCATATTTACGATTATAATTAAACAAATTCTTTAATTCTATTTGCTATTTCTAATGAAATAGGCAACAAAGTTAGAAGTTTTGTTTCATAAATCTTGAATTAATAATCAACTTTGTTATTAACAATTGTTTATATCATTTTTGCACAAAGCAGTCTTTTCATGTTTGCAATGCAAAGTAATATGCGTGAATATTTTTGTGAAAGAAATTTAGGATAAAGCGGTCGGTGAATTGGGAATGAGATGAGGTATTTGTTGCGGATTACTGCCTTTGGCAGTGAGCTAAAGGTTAAAAATCCGAAAGGACATAGTGGTTCTTTACTCATCTTTAATTTTCATCACTATTATTTTCCGATGCGTTTGCGTCTATGGATAAGATTATTCCATCTCGGGCATTGAGACTCGTTACAACTTTTTTACCCGTTTTCTGTTCTAGTTCCATTCTGGCATTTTTAGCTATTGTTGCACCATCCACAGCATTTTGTATATGATCGTTAAAGTCTTGCGGATTTGAATTTTCCGATATTTCCTTTGTAGAAAGTTCAGCGAGCATATTTAAGACTAATTCCTTGTTAGTCATATTGTCACGCAGATTTTCATTTTTCAAACCTTTGTATTCCTTGTATTCTTTGGCGGTTTTACCTGCCCATGTCTTATAAATTATATCGGTAAGTGTTGCAAACTGCACACCCTCTTTCAATCCGTGCTTTTTCCACTCATCGGTAAGGTCTTTGCGTATTTCTATAGATTTGAGCCTTTGGTTAATCCAAGCATCGGAATACCCCAACGCCCTATATTCGAGCAATGCACGCTGTATTCCTTGTTCCGGATCTTGCATTTCATCAATGCGTTCTTTTGCAACCTGTGCCATCCATAGTTTAAACGGTTCTGCCTTGGGGGAAGGAATGGATTGAATAAGACGGAAAAGTTGTGCAACATTCATACAATCAGTCTTGTACATCTTTCCATCTGCAGCAGGCATTTTCAGTTGACTACAATTTGTAGTCAACTCACTTCCTTCTGATTTTAAACGAGTTTTCAACACACTCCAGTATTTCCTAGGATTGGGACTATCGGTTAAAATTTCAATTGCATCCACTACCGAGAAAAACCATTCTTCAGTTTCCTTATCCCAAAGTGTGCGTACCTTTTTGTTTTCAAAAAGTTTTATCTGCGTGTCCATCAGTCTGCTAATTTTTGTCAAATTTATCTTGCGAAGATAATAAATCTAAACAAAAAATGCAAAATTGTGGGTAGTTTTTTTTTGTTAAAGTAATATAGGATTAAGCTGTGGGTGGAATTGTAAGGTGCTGAGATGGTTGTTCGGATTAAAAATCCTTATATTCAAGACTTTCGGATTACTGCCTTTGGCAGTGAGCTAAAGGTTGTTGCCTTAGGGCAACGAGCTAAAGGTTATAAATCCGAAAGGACATAGTGCTTTTATTTTGCGGTGAGTTGATATTTTTATGCGTTCACCGCAAATTATAACGCTGTTTTTAGGGTTGCAGAAATAGGTCGTCAAGGGTAATAGTAGCAATAAAATCACTTGAATATTCATTATAAACAAGTCCGTATGTAGTAACCAAAACGGAATGTATGACGGTTTTGCGTGGCAGATGCTCCAATAAACTATTTGTACGACGCACCAATTTCTTGTGATAGGATTTGTTTACCGAAAAATCATCACTATAAAACTTCATTTCGCACATATTGACCACATTGTCCTTGCGATGTATAAGCAAATCTATCTGCGAGCCCTCCTGCTCGTCGTCACCTGCAAGCGACCATGCAGACTGCACCGACGACACCGCAGCAATGTCTAGTGCGCGCTTTATGTTGTCTATATGTCTAAAACACAAGTCCTCGAAAGCAAATCCACGCCACGCATTGATTTTTGACGATAAAACATTGTTCATCCAGAATTCGGGGTCAATGCTTGCTTGCTCGTCCACAAAGCGCAGGTAGAACAGGCAAAACGGGTCTATCAACTTGTAGTGAGAGTTGCGCTTGCTTTCTCCAAAAGGAATGTATTTGCTGATAAAATCGCTTGCAACCAATGCTTTCAGCAATTTTGACAGTTCGCCGTTGTCTGTCAGGCGCGTACCTCGGACAATTTCTTCTCTGTTGTATCCACAGCGGCGCGATGCAAGAAAACGCACAATCCGCATCATCTCATCTGGCTTCGAAAATACAGATTCAAACAAACGATAGAATTCATCTCGCAATTTAGCCTCTGCTGTAAAGAAAAGATTATCAACATTTTGCGCAAGGCTTTTCTCTCTAACAAAATAGTTCATGTAATATGGAATGCCACCAAGAATCATATTGGCTTGCGCAATATCGTAACGAGACATCAAAATACCATGCCGCCTATAGAATTGCTCACATTCGAAAAGCGAAAAAGGGCTGAGCTTGATTTCGTAAGTAGTGCGCCCATACAAACCGCCATGGTTATTCACAAGATTGTTGAGCATCCACGAATTTGCACTGCCACAAACTACCAACATCATGTTTGGGCGGTGGCAGGCCCAGCCGTTCCAAAAGCTTTCCAATGCCGTCACAAATCCGCTGCGCGGGGTGTCCATCCATGGTAATTCGTCAAGAAACACGACCTGCCGTCTGCCATTACTTGTCTGCTGCAGATGCATTTCAAGCATAAAGAAAGCCTCCAGCCAGTTTTTGGGACAATGGCTCCGGGGTGCACCTTGCAACAACAGGGACTGATAGAAATGTTGAAGCTGTCGCTTTAGATTGTTGGATTTTCCCTGTTCATCGACTGGACTTAATCCTGCATGCCTAAATGTAATTTTTCCCTTTAGTACTTCATCGACAAGAAAGGTCTTGCCTACTCTACGCCGACCATATATTGCTACAAACTCTGCCTTGCGACTTAAATATACTTGTTTCAGTTCTTTAGCTTCCTTCTTTCGTCCAATTAACTCTTCCATAATCGTGCTTTTATTTTGCGGTGAGCAGACATTTTTATGTGTTCACCGCAGATTATAACGATGTTTTAGTGTACAATCTTATGCAAAATTAGTTACTTGTACCTTTTTATACAGTATTGTCATTTTTCTAAAAGACTCATTTTCTGCAACTTTACACATTTCCCATATAAATTTTAAATTTCAACAAAGATAATACTTCGTTTTGAAACAAAGGCATAATCGTGCTTTTATTTTGCGGTGAGTTGATATTTTTATGCGTTCACCGCAAATTATAACGAGGTATTTAGAAGTAATGAAAGTGGATTATTCGGATTAAAAATCCTTATAT
>JAEEGJ010020969.1_pt1 | contig 14127 bp, 6 predicted proteins | sample 8958761 | NCBI WGS metagenome assembly JAEEGJ01 (sample SAMN16246546, study PRJNA631951) | gut metagenome | biome: gut microbiome; feature: rumen; material: RS-attached | host: Bos | place: Iran: Karaj | collected 2018-10 | reverse complement strand
AGGAGGCGCTCGCCGGGGTCCTGCTGGGTGATTTCGATGTCCAGGACCATGGCGCCCGCCGATGCGTCGTAGCTGTGGCGCAGGTGGCCGTGCATCTCGGTGACCAGCTTGTTGCAGAGCATGAGCTCGAAGCTGCCCTTCTCCATCATCGCCACGGTCTCGGCGTACTTCGCCTCGTCCAGGGTCACCGTCACGTGCATGACGATACCGCCCTTCTCCCAGCGGCGCAGCGACAGGCCGACTTCCTTCTTCCCGGACGCAATGGAGATACACTTGTAAATCAGCGTATTAAACATGGTCAGAAAAGCCTCCTTGTTGATGGAGAGGATGATGTCCTTCTCGATCTCGTGCAGCAGGGTGACTTCCCGGTTGTTGGAGTTGAAGTTCATGATGTCCAGCAGCTCGCCGGCGATCTGGCTCACGGGGATGAGCGTGACCTCGCCGGGGGCGCTTTCGGAGATGCCCTTGTAGTCGTTGAGGATCTGGAGGGTGCGGTTGATGCGGGCGATGTTGTACTCCACCAGGTTCACCTTGCCGGCGACGTCGGAGTTGCTGGGCGTCTGCTGCCGGATTTGCTGGCAAAGGCCGAGGATGAAGGTGATCTGCACCGAAAGCTCCTCCGTGATGGCGCTCGTGGTCTCGTTCTTGACCTTGATGATCTCCTTCTCGTAGCGCTCCTTCATGGAGGTGTATTTGTGTCGGATGTACCGCACCAGCTGATAGACCAGATAAGCCAGGATGAGCAGATAGATCATCTTGGCCCACCAGCGCTTGTACACCGGCGGGATGATGTAGATATCCAGGCTGTATTCCCCGCTCTCGAACTGCGTGGCCTGGTTCAGGTATTTGATCCTTAAGGTATAGTCTCCCGGATTCAGGGAGGGGAGATAGATGATGTTGCTGTTGTTCTCGGTCCAGTTTCCGTCGATGTTGTAGAAGAACCGGTAGTCCGGGTAGTTCAGATTGTCCACCAGAGAGAATTCGATGGCGAAGATGGATTTTGAATAGGGGATTCTCAGCTTCCCTTTTTTCATCTTCAGGCTGATGTGCGAATACTCGTTGTTCTGGATGAAGTTCGTGATGTGGATGTCGGGCGTATAGCTTGTCTTGGCATCGTCAAAGGAGGATTTCTCGTCGATGACCGTGAATCCGTTGATGCCGCCGAAGAACAGGGCGCCGCTCTTCGGGTCCCGGTAGCAGGCTCCGTCGGAATACTCCAGCACGTCGATGCCGGAGAATCTGTTGAAGGACGAGCGGTAGAGGAAGTTTTCGTCCAGGGAGATGATGCCGGAATTGGTCGTTATCCAGATGTTGCCGTTCCCGTCGGGCAGAATGGCGTGAATGGCCTTTTTCGGGACGTAGTCCGGAATCCGGATGGAATCCGCCGCCGTCGAATACGCCACCATGCCGTTTCCGGTCGCGAACAGCATGTCTTTCGCCTTTGTCGCAAAGAATGTCTCGTTGATGGCCAGACCGTTATCCGTCGGGAACTGCACCACGCGCGACTGGCCTGTCTTCGTATTGTATGACAGCACGCCGTTTCCTCTGCTGGCGAACCAGATGGTGGAGTCGTTCTCCATGGCTATTGAAAACACCGAGGCCCTGTGACTGAACGGCTTCACAAAATCCAATTCTTTGATTTCCGTGATGACGGGAACCCCGTTGACCGTCTGGAACCGGCATCTGTAGCACCCCTGTTCGTCGGTCGCCACCCATAAGGTCGCCCCGTCCGTCTCCAAAAGATCATGTACCTTCAAGAAACCCTCGCTTCCTTTGACGGGTTCGACGCTGCCTGTCAGATAGGAATAACAGTACAGGCCGGTTCCTTCGCCGCCGATCCATAGGAAGTCCTCCTTGCTTTCTTTGATCGCGAACACGGCGTTGTTCCTTATCGCGCTGTTCTCCGTCGTGAACCGGTCCGTGTTCTTTTGGTCGAACGTTCCTTTGGGGGAGAAATCGCGTATCCTGTATAACCCGTCACCCTTCGTTCCGATCCACAGATGGCCTTTCCTGTCCAGACACATGCTTCTGATCGGCATTTCAATGGAATAGGGGAGACTGTCAAAGGTAATGCATGTGATGTCCGTAGCCTTGTCGCTCCAACGTATCAGCCCGTTGCAGTCGGTTCCAATCCACACGATAGGCTGAAACTTGTCCGGTATCATGGAGAATACACCGCATTTGATGTCCGTCTTTTCCAACCTTTTCTTTCCGTACGTGTGTCGCATGACCCCGTTCTGCATGAAACTGATCAGGCATCCCGTTTCGTCGGCGATGATTCCGGTGACCACGTCCGTCCTGAGCAGGTCGGACTCCATTTCCGAGATTTTTTCCGTTTTCCCGTCATTGCCATCGACCTTGAACAGCTTCCCGTCTCTCGATATCACGAAGTGATAACCATTGTACCTGGGAGTCGCGAAAAGGCATTCCATGCTTGTGTTCTCGACTTTCCTGATGGTAGGGGACTGCTCGTCACCGAACGTGATGAGATAGGTGTCCTTCCGTGAAAAGATGCATAATCTTCCGTCCTCAAGAAGGGACATGTGCTTGATGGATTCTCCTTCGCCGAATGCAATGTCCGGGAATGTCGTAAGTTCAGAAGATTCCGTGTCCAGATACCTGAGCTTATTGGCGTCGCCGATCGAGAAGATGTTTCCTTCCTTCGTCACGGCAATCGCGGTGCTGAAGGCGACCTCGTCATAGAAATCCACTTCCCGGGTTATCATGTCAAGACGCGCGGTCCCATAGTTCGTCTGCAGATACAGGTGTCCGTCCTTCCCGGGAATGATATGCCGGATCTGGTTCCCGGAGAAATAATTCTTCCCGTCCTTCGCGACAAAGGTCTTCAGGGTATTGCCGTCCCAGATGTTCAGGCCGTCCATGGTGCCGATATACAAGTGGCCCAGGGCGTTCTGATGGATGGAACAGATGGCGTTGTTGGAGATGCCTTCCTGCGAAGAAATCGTCTTGGTCCGTGTTGCGGACGCATAGATCGACAATAGCGTGAACCCCAAAACCGCCGCGAATTTCGATGCTTTCATTCTCTGATAAATTATTCAGCCGCAAAGATAGTGAATGCTTTCTTATTATCATTTTGTGACATGCGTATTTTTGTCCCAAAATGGTGTTAAAAACCCTGTTATCGCGGGGTTAATGCATAAAACTATCTCAAATAATGCATTTTTGTCACAAAATGAGACATTCGCAAGGAGGCAAAATGACTATACTTGCAACGAATTAAATGCACTTAACACTATCATGAAAAGACCGATAACGCTCATCCTGATTTTCTGTATCGCTTCCACGGCCCTCGGCCATGCAAAAAAGTACGAATCGAAGCGTCCGGCGGAAAGCGAGAGGCTCTTTGTCTCCTCGGCCGTCGAAGCCAAGATACAGGAAGTCACGAAGCTTCTCGAGAACGACAGGCTGGCGTGGATGTTCGCCAACTGTTTCCCCAACACCCTTGACACGACCGTCCATCCGGTCGGTGACGATGACACTTTTGTCTATACCGGCGATATCCACGCGATGTGGCTCCGGGATTCCGGCGCCCAGGTCTGGCCTTATCTGCCGCTGATCAATGACGACCCCGAACTGAAGAAACTCATCGCAGGCGTGATCCTGCGTCAGTTCCGCTGCATCTGCATCGATCCGTATGCGAATGCCTTCTATAAGGAAGCGGACAAGCGGGGAGAGTGGGCCAGTGACAATACCGATATGAAACCGGGCGTCCACGAGCGGAAATGGGAGATCGACTCCCACTGCTATCCGATCCGCCTCGCGTACGAATATTGGAAGGTATCCGGCGACAGTTCCATTTTCTCGGATCTCTGGATCCGCTCGATCGAGAACACGCTCAAGACCTTCCGCGAGCAGCAGCGGAAGGAAGGAGTCGGACCTTATACTTTCACGCGCAGGACAAGCCGCTCCTTCGACTCGCTGAGCAACAACGGTAAAGGAACTCCGGTCAATCCTGTCGGACTGATCGTGTCCTCTTTCCGTCCCTCCGACGATGCAACGACCCTTCAGTTCCTGGTCCCTTCCAATTTCTTCGCCGTCACTTCGCTCAGGAAGGCGGCGGAAATCCTCGGTGAAGTGAACAAGCGCGACGACCTGGCGGCCCAGTGCCTCGAGCTTGCCGCCGAGGTGGAACTCGCTCTCAAGAAGTATGCGACGTACAACCATCCGGAATTCGGCACGATCTACGCTTTCGAAGTGGACGGCTTCGGCAACCATCTCCTGATGGACGATGCCAACGTTCCCAGCCTCCTGGCCATGCCTTATCTGGGCGATGTCGATGTCAATGATCCTATCTATCAGAATACCAGGCGTTTCGTCTGGAGCGAAAGCAACCCTTACTTCTTCAGGGGCAAGGTGTCCGAAGGCATCGGCGGCCCGCACGTCGGTTACGACATGGCCTGGCCGATGTCCATCATGATGAAGGCTTTCACCAGCCAGGACGACGAAGAGATCAAATGGTGCATCGAGACCCTCATGAAGACGGATGCCGGAACGGGTTTCATGCACGAATCCTTCCATGTGGACGATCCCGACAACTTCACGCGTCCGTGGTTCGCATGGCAGAACGGCCTTTTCGGCGAACTGATCCTCAAGGTCATCGGCGACGGAAAGCTGGACCTTCTCAACAGCATTACTATTAACTAATCATAAATCAACTAAATTTAATTAATCAATTATGGGTGCAGACCATGTATCTAAACATTGGCTGATATCAGCTCTCCTATGTTTAGTGTGCTGCTTCGGATTCTCCTCCGGAGCGGCAGCTCAGGGCAAGTCGTCCCAGACAGTGCAGGGCACTGTCACGGATGCGGCTACGAATGAACCGGTTGCAGGTGCTCAGGTTTGGATCAAGGATTCGTCCTATGGTACCATCACTGATGCCCAGGGCCGTTATTCCATCAAGTATGAAGGCAAGTACGCCACGCTTTGCGTCTCTTTCTTCGGATACGAGGATGTCGACGTGGAGCTGACGGGCAAGGATCAGACGGCCAACGTCGCCCTCAATGCGGGCAGCCTCGCCATCGAGGAGACCGTCGTCGTCGGTTACGGCACGCAGAAGAAGGCCAGCGTCGTGGGCGCTATCTCCACGATCGCTCCGGACCAGCTGAAGGCTCCCGTCGCGAAGATTTCCACCCTGCTCGGCGGTCAGGTGGCCGGTATCATCTCCTACCAGAACAACGGTGAGCCGGGTTCCGGTTCCACCTTCTGGATCCGCGGTGTCTCCTCCTTCTCCGGCGGCAACACGCCTCTCTGCCTCGTCGATGGCGTCGAGCGTTCCATCGACCTGGTGGACCCGAACGATATCAAGGAGTTCTCCGTCCTCAAGGACGCGTCGGCCACGGCGATCTACGGTGTCCGCGGCGCGAACGGCGTGATCCTCATCACCACGCATACCGGTACGGAGTCCAAGGCGCAGGTGTCCGCCAAATACGAGGTGGGCGCCGTTTCCGCCACCAAGATCCCCGAGGTCTGCAACGGTCTGCAGTACATGGAAATGATGAACGATGCCGCGGGGTATGAGTATTATACGCCCGAGGTCATGCAGAAGCATCTCAGCGGCGTGGACCCGGATCTCTATCCGAACGTGAACTGGATGGACAAGATCTTCAAGCCGATGTCCACCAGCCACCGCGCAAACATCCAGATTACGGGCGGTAACAGCACCGTGAAGTACTATGTCGGCGGCGGTTTCTACAGTGAAGGCGGCCTCTACAAGGAGGATTCCACCGTGAAGTACGGCACCGAGATGCGGTACACGAAGTATAACTTCCGCGCCAATGTCGATATCCAGGTCGAGAAGAACACGACCCTGAACCTCAACCTCGCCACCATCTTCGAGCAGCGCAACAAGCCGGGTACGGATTCGAACCAGATCTTCCAGTACTCCCTGATGGTGCCGGGTGTCCTCTTCCCCGAGAAGTATTCCACGGGCGAGACGGCCGGCATGGCCGTGAACCCTTACGCGATGGTGACCGAGACCGGTTATCGCCAGTCCTTCGACAACAACGCCCAGGCGCTCGTCGGTCTGACGCACGACCTCGGTTGGCTCACCCAGGGCCTGAAAGCCAACGCCAAGGTCTCCTTCGACGCCTATAATGCCCATTGGTTCGACCACACCCGCGCCTACGACTGCTTCTATGCGACCGGCCGTGACGAGGAAGGCAACCTCATCCTCGAACAGTCCAAGACCGGCAGCCAGACCCTGGATTACAGAAAGGGCGGTTCCGGTAACCGCCGCCTCTATATCGAGGCTTCCCTCAACTATGCCCGCTCTTTCGGCAGGCATAACGTGACCGGCCTCTTCCTGTTCCAGCAGTCCAGCCGCAGCCTCCTCGGCGACAGCGCCGGATCGTCCCAGTACTCCCTCCCTTACAGAAACCAGGGTGTCGCCGGACGTCTGACCTATAACTATGACAATCGCTACTTCTTCGAGTTCAACGCCGGTTACAACGGTTCCGAGAACTTCTCTCCGGGCAAGCGCTTCGGCTTCTTCCCGTCCGTCGCCCTGGGTTACCTCATCTCCGAGGAGCCTTGGTGGGGCAGCATGAAGGACGTCGTGGACATGTTCAAGGTGCGCGGATCGTGGGGTCTGGTCGGTAATGACCAGATCGGCGGTAACCGCCGTTTCATCTACCTGGGAACCATCGCGAACTCCGGTTCCGGCTACTTCGGCACCGGCGTGAGCGAGCACAGGGGCATCAAGGAAGGCGACATCTCCAACCCGAACGTGAGCTGGGAAGTGGCCGAGAAGGCCGATGTCGGTGTCGACCTCTCCCTCTTCGGCAAGCTCAAGATCCAGGCCGATGTCTTCAAGGAGCACCGTTCCGGCATCTTCCTCAGCCGCAAGTCCCTTCCTTACTTCTCCGGTATTTCCGTCACTCCCTATGTGAACATGGGTGAAATGGACAACTCCGGTTTCGACCTCTCCGGCGATTATCACCACAAGATCGGCGAGGTGATGGTGACGGCCAAGGGCACCTATACCTTCGCGAGAAACGTGCTCGTGAACTGCGACGAGGCCGCCTACGAGTATCCGTCCCTCAACAGCACGGGCCAGGCTTACTGGCAGCCTTTCGGCTACGTTTCCGACGGTCTCTTCCAGAACCAGGCTGAAATCGACGCCCATGCCGACCAGTCTCTCTTCAACCCGCAGCCGGGTGACATCCGCTACGTGGACCTCAACGGCGACGGCGTGATCAACACGAATGACCGCAAGGCCATCGGTTACCGGGATGTCCCTGAGATCTACTACGGTTTCGGCGCTTCCGTCGAATGGAGAGGCATCGACTTCGCCGTCTTCTTCAAGGGTGTCGACCACGTTTCCCTGAACATGATGTCCCAGGCCAAGCTCCTCGTGACGGGTATCACCTCCACGGACGGCCGTCCCGAGACCTCGAACATGATCGCCGACCTCTACAACAACTACTGGACTCCTGAGCGTCCCAACGCGAAGTACCCGCGTCTGACCTATCTGAACGAGTCGACCAACAACACGCAGGTGTCCGATTTCTGGACCAGAGATGCCAGCTATATCAGCCTCCAGAATGTCGAGCTCGGATGGACCCTTCCCGCCAAGTGGACGTCCAAGATGCGCATGAGCGCGTTCCGCGTCTATCTCCAGGGCCAGAACCTCCTCCGCTTCAGCAAGTTCGACCTTTGGGATCCCAATCTCACCGGTTCCGGCGGCGTCACCGTCTATTCCTATCCAACCACACGTGTAATCAGCTTCGGTGTCAGCGCCAGCTTCTAATAATGACACTCAACATGAAAAGATTATTTATACTTCTGTCCATATCCTCCCTTTTCTTCGCCGCATGCGACAGCTATCTCGACCGTCAGCCGGACGATGCCCTGACGTCGGATACGATCTGGGAGAAGAGAAACACCACAATGCAATATTTGTGGAACGTCTACAGCTGGATTCCCAACGATGCCGATCCGGCCAGCAACAACGACGCCTTTGACGCCTGCGTTTCCGACGAGACCTCCGGCTCCTTCCCGAACTCCCGTTTCGGCAGATACATGTTCGAGACGCAGACCCCGGACGATACCTTCACGGCGACCAAGTACAGGAACATGTACTACGGCATCCGCGAGGCCGGCATCTTCATGGAGAACGTCGACCGCTGCCCGGAACTCACTGACGCACAGAAGAATGAGTACAAGGCCGAGGCCCGGTTCCTCCGCGCGTATTACTACTTCTATATCATGAAGAACTACGGTCCGACCTTCTTCAACGGCGAGACCTCCTACGAAGTCCTCGACAAGGACGTCAACGAAGTGGACCGTACCGCCTGGCAGCCGCTGGTGGACTGGGTCTGCGGTCAGCTGGACGAGGCTGCCGCCGCTCTCCCCGACGCCCGCGATGCGAGCTCCGAGCTCGGCCGCGCCACGAAGGGCGCCGCCCTTGCCATCAAGGCCCGTCTCCTTCTCTACAGCGCCCGCCCGCTGTTCAACGGCCAGGTCTATATCAACGAAGACGGTACGATGACCGCTTCCCATATGTATGACGAGATCAAGGACCGTAACGGCGAGCCGCTCTTCAACACCACCTATGACGAGCGCCGCTGGGAAGTGGCTGCGAAGGCGGCCAAGGCCGTGATCGACCTTCCCACCTATGCTCTTGTCAACAACTCCACGAAGTCCAGCGACCTTGAGCGCGGCCTGGAGAACCTGACGAACCTCTTCGTCGAAGACCTTGACAACAAGGAGATCATCTTCCCGTTCATGCGCGGCGGCGCGACCTGGCGCAACCGGGCGTTCCCGCAGTGGATGATCGACGGTGTCGACGGCTGGGCTTCCATCTGCCCCACCCAGAAGCTGGTCGATGCGTTCGCCATGGCGGACGGCGTCTATCCGGTCAAGACCGAATACTGGGACACCGAGGCCTATGCCCACGGCAAGAACGTCGATGTGGAGGATCCCGCCCAGGTCGATCCCAAGGCCGGTTACTCCGAGTCGGGTTCCGTGAACATGAAGAACCCGCTCCTTGCCCTGACCGTTCCCGAGAAGGCGGCGGACCGGGCCACTCCGAACCAGTTCGCGAACCGCGAGGCCCGTTTCTACCGCAACGTGGGCTGGAGCGGCATGCAGTGGGTGGCCGGCAATGCCAATGTCAAGACCGACCTCGAGTACTATACCAACGGCCAGAATGCCTGGCCCTCCGCGAACAATGTCCCTCCGACGGGCTACCTCGCCCTCAAGTGGTATGCGCCCACGATCAGCCCGCTCCAGGGCTGGGGCACCATCACCTGGCCGATCGTCCGTCTGGGCAACGTCTACCTCGACTACATCGAGGCGCTTAACGAGTACGATCCCGCGAACCCCGACATCGAGAAGTACTGGAACATGATCCGCAACCGCGCGGGCGTCCCTGACATCTTCACCGTCTATCCCGAGATCAAGGGGAACAAGAACCTGCAGAGAAAGTATATCCGCCGCGAAAGAATGGTCGAACTCTGCTTCGAGTGCATGCGCTATGCCGACATCCGTACCTGGATGGTGGCCGAGAAGGCCAGAAGCGGTTACACGATCGGCTGTAACGTGAAGGTCAAGAACGACAATATCGACGGTGATTACTGGCAGCGCCGGGAGATCGGTCTGGAGCAGTATGGTTATGGCGAGACCTACAGGCACGGGCCGCGCAAGTTCACCCGGAAGTCCTATCTCGAGCCGTTCGAAACGGCCGAAGTGAACCGTGTTCCCGCTCTCCGCAACGATCAGAACCTGGGCTGGTAACCTTAAAATCGAATGAAAATGAAAAACAGCATTATAGTTTCCTCTTTTATGGCACTGGCTTTGCTTTGCAGCTGTGTGCCTGACCACAGAGACGCCAACATGCCTGATTCTTCAGTCTATTTCACCGACAACACCGCCAACAAGGGTGTCCAGCACATCCTGATGTACGATGTGCAGTCTGAAGTAGAGGCCCCTGTGTATGTCCATTGCGCCGGTCTCAATGCCGGTGCCGCCCATGTGACCGCGCGTGTAGCGGAGGACTACATCGAATACTACAACAAGGTCAATTATACGGATTTCAAGGCCCTTCCCGCGAACTGCTACACGTTGACCAAGAGCGCCGATGAGCTCTCCGGCAGAACCGCGGCCTTCTCCGTCAGCTTCGATGTCGCGAACATCATCGCCTTCTCGAAGGAAGACGGCGTGGACATCAGCGACTACGTCCTCGCCCTCGGACTTGACGCGGACAACCTCCCGATCGCGACCGTCAAGGATACCACCTCCCTCGGTTACTACATGGTCAGCCCGATCCTGCGGAACGCGACGCTCCAGATCAAGTCGACCGGCCTCACGCCCGACGGAAACATGACCATCACGGCGGAGCTTCCCTTCGAGAATTCCTGGGATCTCACCTATGATGTCGAGTTCGCGGCGACGGATGTCAAGGAGCTCTATACGACCAGAGGCAACAGATACCCCGCCAAGTATGTCTTCGCCGACAAGTTCCCTGAGGGAACCGTCATCGAGAACAAGGACATCAAGTCCATGTCGGCCGGTACGAACAAGGTCGAGTATTCCATCTCCATCCCTGCAGAGGGCCTTGTATGGGCTCCGGGCAAGGCTTTCAACTATGCGGTCAAGTTCAGCAACGCCGTCCTGAACGGCAAGGAGATTCCCATCGAGAATCCGCTGCTGACGGCTTCTGTCAATGTCGGCATCGACGTCAAGGGTTCCAACGGAAACACGGCGCTCGGAACGCGCCTGGCGGAATACGGCCTTACCCCGCTCGACGACAAGCAGGGCGGCGGACGCGCCGGCGATTTCCTGGAGAACATCGTGCCCGGCGGCGGATTCATCTTCCACCCGCAGACGTCCCAAGACAAGCGTCCTTTGGCGGATTATTCCGTGTCCGGCGCCTTTGACGACCGGGTGTCCAACACGGCGCATTCCTGGATGCAGAACTGGGGCTGGAACGGTGACAACGGCTACGGCGCCACCTCCTTCTCCACGCCTTACTGGCTCCTCGTCGACATGCAGGAGGAGTTCGACATGGGCGGTATCGAGTACTGGACCCGGTCCGACGGCCGCTACAACATGAAGGCCGTGGAGGTCTATGCGCTCGACGACTGCTCCTACACCCTGAATCAGAGCGTCCTGAACTACGAGGCCGAAGACGTCACCTATCTCGGACGCCTGAACTTCACCACCGGCGCCCAGAACGTCAGCATTTCGCTCGATCCGGTCAGGACCCGTTACATTATGATGGTCATCACGGAAGCAAGCGGCGGTCTCGACTGCCAGGAGCTTGTCCTCTGGGGCTATTGATAACTGGCTATAAGTCATGAGAGTTTCATTGATTTCCTTTACCGCATCCGTCGTTCTTTCTTTATCTGCGAGTCTCGCCCTTTTCGCGGGAGTTCCGGTCATCCCTGCCGCAAAGTCAGCGGATATCTCAGAAGAAGCGTTTAATAAGAAGAACCTTGGCAGGATCAAGTATGTCAAGGCGAAGGACCTCCCCGCGGAGGCATACGAGCTTCAGATAAAGAAGAACAGGATTGTCGTCAAGTCTTCGGACGATGCGGGAAGATTCTACGCGCAGCAGACGCTGAAGCAGCTTGCCGAGGCCGATGTGATGTACAGCGGCGTCATCAAGGACGCCCCGCGGTACGCGTGGAGAGGATTCATGCTGGACGAGGCCCGACACTTCCACGGCAAGGAGCAGGTAAAGGAAATCCTTGACCTCATGGCGCGGTACAAGCTGAACAGATTCCACTGGCATCTTTCGGACGATCAGGGCTGGAGAGTCGAGATCAAGGCCTATCCCGAGCTGTGCTCGGTCGGAGGCGTCGGATGCTATTCCGATGCGAATGCCCCCGCCCGCTTCTATACCCAGGATGAAATCCGTGAAATCGTCGCCTATGCCGCGGAAAGGCATATCGAAGTGATTCCGGAGATCGACATGCCCGGACACGCGACGGCGTTTACGAAGGTTTTCTCTCTGCTCGGCGCCGGCCAGCGTACGGTCAATCCTGCCGACGAGAATCTGTATGCCGTCCTTGAAACGGTCATCCGGGAGCTAGCCGCTCTTTTCCCCGGCCGATACATCCATATCGGCGGTGACGAAGTCTCGACCCGGGGCTGGAGAGAAGTGCCGGAAATGACGGCTTTCATGGAGAAGAACGGCATCGCGTCGTACGATGACATCCAGAAGTATTTCGAGCGCCGACTTTCGGCCATCGTCACTGCGGCGGGAAAGGTTCCCATCGCATGGGACGATACCATCGACAGCGGACTGGACACGGACAATACCGTCATCCACTGGTGGCGTGCGGACCATCCCGAATCCTTGAAAAAGGCGCAGGAAAGCGGTTACGCGACCATCATCTCTCCGTGGGACCCGTTCTACCTCGATTATATTCAGGATACCAGGTGCAAGGAAGGACACCTTGCCTGGGAGCAGCGGGCCAATTGCCTGGACGAGATCTATGGTTACCAGCTCGACGACGATCGGCATGTGCTAGGCATCCAGGCCAATCTCTGGACGGAAAGAGTCCGTACCGGCGAACGGCTGGACTATATGGTCCTCCCGCGGCTCATCGCCATCGCCGAAAAAGCCTGGACCTCCCAGGAGAATATGGACTATCAGGATTTCCTGAGCAGACTGGACAACGAATACAGATACTTGGATTCGATCGGTGTCTACTACTACGACTACCGTGACTTCGACCGTCATCCGGAGCCTTTGAAATAAAAGATTCCCGAAAGGGGAGAGATAAAAGAAAAAGTCGCTGAATTTCAGCGACTTTTTTGTTGATGGTGCCGGGAATGCGGCTAATAATCCGCAAATTTTGCGGTTTATAATCCGCAAATGATTATCTTTGCTGAGAAAACAATAACGGACATGTATATTCATCAGTCGGAGGGTTGGCCTCATTTTACTTGGGATAGCGACAAGATTGATTCACAGCTGGCGGTTGTGAACAAGGCCGCAGGCTTTCTGGAGGGCCGGTTGTCGGCGATTGGCTTCGATGTGCAGCAGCGGGCTGCAGTGGAGGCGCTGACCCACGATATCGTGGCTTCGTCGGAAATCGAAGGTGTGATCCTCAATTCAGACCAGGTCCGTTCGTCCGTGGCCCGGAGAATGGGTGTGCAGATCACCAATGAGACAGAGCCCTCCCATTATATTGAAGGTGCGGTGGAGATGATGCTCGATGCTACTTCCGGATTCAAGAAGCCGCTGACGGAGGATCGCCTGTTCGGATGGCACAACTGCCTCTTCCCTACGGGACGAAGCGGCATGTCCGTCATCGATGTGGCAAAGTATCGCAGCGCCGGAATGAAGGTCGTGTCGGGTATGTTCGGCCGCGAGAAGGTACACTACGAGGCTCCGGAAGCGGACCAGGTCCCTGGAGAGATGAAGGCTTTCCTGAACTGGTTCAACGGTACTGATACAAAGGCGGACTACATCAAGTCGGCCATCGCTCATCTTTGGTTCGTGTGCATCCACCCGTTTGATGACGGCAACGGCCGCATTGGAAGGGCCATCGCCGATATGGCACTCGCGCAGGCCGATGGAAGTCCGTTGCGGTTCTTCAGCATGTCGCGACAGATCAACAGAGATAAGAAAGCGTACTACGACGTGCTGGAGAGGACGTCGAAGGGTACATGCGACATCACAACCTGGATTGACTGGTACCTGTCGTGCATGCTTCGCGCCATAAAAGGTGCCGATGAGATGTTATCTTCGATTCTTGACAAGGCTGTGTTTTGGCAGAATTACTCTCAGGCGGATATCAATGGCCGCCAGAAGAAGGTACTCAATATCTATCTGGATGGCTATACCGGCAAATTGACGGCCAAGAATTGGGCGAAGCATGCCGACGTCTCGCCTGATACTGCGGTCCGCGATGTCCAGCATCTGACCGAAATCGGGATACTCGTTCCCCAGGAAGGCAGGGTTCGGAATATCGCATACGGCATCAGAATTTCTGAAAACAAGACGCTTCTTCCCGGACCCAAGGAAGGGGAAGAATAGCTCGTTGTGTCTCGCCGGCGACTATGAGGCCCTAGCGAAAGCAAGCATCAGGCACGGGTAATACAGGTTCTTTTTCATCGTTCATCAAATAATCAATCTAACGCGGAAGCCAC
>JAEEGJ010020966.1_pt1 | contig 14128 bp, 13 predicted proteins | sample 8958761 | NCBI WGS metagenome assembly JAEEGJ01 (sample SAMN16246546, study PRJNA631951) | gut metagenome | biome: gut microbiome; feature: rumen; material: RS-attached | host: Bos | place: Iran: Karaj | collected 2018-10 | reverse complement strand
GTAGAGTACTCTAGGTCGAAATCAGACACATAACTACCCTCCTTGACATCTTCCTCTGTATAACGTGCGCGAGAGCCTCCAACCAGGGCCGCTGCCTCTTCGTCGGTCAGGCAAATCACCGTATCCCGGTTCTCGATGCCGGTAAAGCCAGTCTGGGTATCCATCCAGTAAACCTCGATGAACACCTTCTGGCCCACTTCCGGGGTAATGCCGATAGTCTTTGTGTATAGAGTGGTAAGGTCTGCTTCGCCCCAGTCATCTTCCGTATCCGGAGAGATAATCACAGTCTTGCTCCAGCCGTTAGAGATGCCCGGGCTAACGGCTGCAGACATCTTCACAACAAGCTTAAGGGGTGAGGGCTCGTGCTTGATCCCCTGGAATACCACCATAGAAGGACTTACCACGGCCAGTCGGTATGTGGCGTTTGGAATGTTGGCAATGCTCTCAGGTGCGTCCAGGATAAGCGATTCGCCCGCCATGGTACGGTTCACGTTCAGGCGGATATAAAGGTTCAAGCCGGAGATTTCAGTCTTTTGGCCGAGAACGGACGCACTACTGGCGTGCTTTGCCAGGCGGTCCCATTCCAGCATCTGTTCGTTGGTGAGAAGCTTCCAGGATTTGGTGATCTTCGCCATCGATGCACGGCGGACCACCTGGGCATTGGTGGTAGGTCCCGTAGGATGGGACTTCACACTAAGGATGTTACGTCCGCCGACCCTTCGGGAAGTAACACCCTTAGCGGAGCCCGAGAAACCCTCGAAAGCAATGGAAGGAAGTGCTATCATAGTTCAAGTTAAGCTTTAGGTAAGTGCTTTCAACTCTCTGACTACAAATATAGTGAAAGTATTTTATAATTCAAACACAATTACTTGAACTATGTCAATTAAAGTATTGCTTTAAGTAAAAATCCTCCCCTTTAAGGGAGGATAATGTCGAAGGAATTCTGAATGTACTGGCTCCGGTACCCCGTCAGCCGGTCGAGCAGCACATGCCGGATGTGGACAGTGTAGGCCGGCAAATCAAGATGCCACCTCTGAATATAATCAATGAGACCGAAACCTGTAATAGACTCTCCGGCCTGGCACGGAACCAGCGCAAGGAAGGTGCGCATCTTACCCGGGTTCAGTCCGCCGCCAGGCTTGACCAGCTGGATGCGGGCGAGAATCTGGTACCGGTCGTCCTCAACGTTTTCATCCATCCATACGTTGAAGTCCAGCAGGAGGACATCTTCCTCCACCATTACGCCGCAGACTCCCTGCAGCGCATACGGCGGGAAGCCGGCCCAGGGCTGAGGTTCCGGCACGTGCTCCTGGCCGAGCCGTGCAAATCCGTGGTAAGCGGACACGAAGAGATTCTGGCCGCTGATGTGGGCCTTGTTGTCATAGGGCGGCTTGTGACTGATTACCGGCCGGGCGTACTTATTCCACAGCCGCTGCGTATCCCAGGGCAACTCTCTCCACGCTGCCAGGGCACGGAGATGCACAACCTGATGCTCCATCTGGAGCATAGTACCTGGGAATACCGGCGCTGAGCGCTTTCTATAGTAGCACTTGCCGTGCCGGTGGTAAAAGGTATGGTCGCCGACCGAACCATAACAGTCCTCGAAGGGCATTGAAGGGATATATTTTGGCATAGTTCAAAGAGGTTGCAGGATGATGGGTCGGCATTTACAACTCTTGGGCTCAAAGTAAGCTTATAAGTAATATCTAAGGGATATTGCATCTACTCCTGACGGAAATCAAACCAGCCGTAGGCGTAATCCTCGATTGCGTCCACATTTGGATCCTTGCGGCCGTCATCACAGGTGGTGATTAGTTCCTCCACCGGCTTAGGGTTGCCTGGGTATGTCTTGCCGTCTTCTCCCAGAATGACGGTTGCTGATTCCGCATCAACCCACAGCGTAGTGCGGTCATCCCATAGGTCAAGTTCATCGATGTACTCCCAGACCTTCTCAATGATCCGGTCCACCAAAATCCTCCAGTTGTGTAGTTGGTTCAGCATAACATTAATCTTTAAAATCCATATACAAGATAAGCATTTTCTTTGACATTAACAAATTTATTTTCAATTATTTACGAACAAAATCACGCATCTATTCAGCATCCCGCAGCGGCTCTGCCGCTGCCCCCTTGTTGTATATTTTTACATCCTTTACCGCGTCCTCGGGCGGGTGATGTCGGTCTTTTTCTTGATAGTGCAGAAGCGTGAGTCCCTTGAAGGCGTTGGTGGTTTGGAGTCTCTGGCGCGAGGGTGTCGCGGGTGGGCAGAGTCTCCAAACCACCAATGGCGCGGAACGAAGTGGAGCGTTGGCCCCGGAGAGTGTCTGGAAGGGAGGGGCTGGCGGGCTTTGACGGGACAACGGACGGGAGACCTTAGGCTCCCGGCCGCCGGCAAAGACCGACAGAGGGGGCGTCAGGCAGACTCTCTCCGGGGCTTGGGCCGGGACGGCCCATAACAAGGCTGAATCGAAGGATTCCGCTGATATCAACGCACTGACGGTTCCTCCCGGCGCAGTCTGTGGCTGGCAGCGTGGAGGGGCAGCAAGGGCGAAGGTCTTGATGCCTTGGAACGGTGGCTGACACAGTCTGCGCCAGCGGGCCGAAGGACCGCTTCCTGGATGCCCGGAACACTTCTGGCGGGATTTATCCCGACAGAGGTGTGGAGGAATAGCAGCCAGGTTAAACTTCTTACCTTGGAGGAACAGTGCCAAATATGGACTGGCCCGCTCGTCGGGACAGTTGATATTTGGTACTGGGCCGACCCGCAGCTGTGCTGCACGTGCCGGCAGGAAGCCTCGGTGGGGCGAGTGATTTCCTTCCCTTACCCTCTGACCTTATTCGTAGCGGGCACTTTTGGGGCGGGGGCCCCGAAAGTGCGGGGTTTTGCGAAGGGCCAGGGCCGGGGATGGCCCTGGAGCAAAAGCCCTTTCCTGACGGCACGCCGCCCGGGCTTGCACTGACGGTGATTCGGAGGACCGACGGAGCTCCTTAACATAATTACAAGCGAAATTGTGTAACGAGCCGGGATTCTTCCTTGATGCGAAGGGAAAACCTTCCCGCCGGCTTGCTTACACAATTTGAATTATGTTATGGCGCGGATTCTTTGCACCTTCCTTGCCTCGAAGGGAGGCCCGGGCGTTATCTCCCCTTGGGGTTGGGGGATTAAAATTGATGGGAGTCTGTGGCCGGCCGTGCCGGACACTGTCTCCCATACCCCTTCCCTTTAAATCATGCCTGCCTGGCCGCTTTTGCGGGCAGGATGGCATTCATTGAGCCAGACACGTTGGGCTGGCCTGCTCTGCTGGACTGCCGGGCGTGGCTGACCTCTTTCTATCGGCCCTAGAACAACGAAGCCGACGGATCAGGGAACCATCGGCCTTTATATCGGCCTTATCGGCCTACTTGACCATTTTAAACGCCATCATTCTGTCCTGTCCACGGCCACAGGGCGGGTACGAAGTGGACGGTGTGGACAGAGTGGACAGCAAACTAAGACATCAGTTTCTTGCCAGCATCGGGAGGTGTGGGGACGGTAGTATCAGGCTCCGTATAGCTGGCTTCGATGTATTCGAGCTGGGATAGATCCAGGTCGGCCAGGATTTCGGTAGCGGAGCAAGACTCGATGACAAGGAACGGGTCATTGTGGAATACAGTACCTTCCGGATATGTCAGGAGAATCTGCCATTCGGCCACCTCCGCGTCGGGATGGATAATCTTGGCCAGTTTGACGCCGGTGCCCTTAAACGCCAGTTTTATAGCCCGCTTGATGCGGTCTTCATAACTCTTGGACCGGACCGTCTTGTAGCGGCGGCGGGCCATTTCCTGGTTGATCTCGGCCTGAATCACGCCGTCGGGACTGATCTGCTTGATTTCCATTCCAAGATGAAATACATCCGGGGTAAAGCCCTTGGAGCCCAGGTTAATGCGGAAGTTGAGCTGAAACTTGTCGAAGAATTCCTCGATGTAGTCGATGGTTATTTTATAGTCCTCTTCCATGGACTGCTTGATGCGGTCGATTTCGGTCATATGTCTGTTATTGGGTTGCAGGAACGTAAGCATTCGGTAAACCCCGTTCTGCCTTCCTGACGGATCCTTTCTAACTTTGTCCGCAAAACAGAACAATCGTATGTGGACATTAAATGACTTCAAGCCCATTTATCAGCAGTTCCTGGATAGCGGAAAGACCGTTCGCCAGTTCTGTTCTGAGGCAGATATTCACGAGGGGCGCTTTTATCATTGGCAGAACAAGCTCCGTCAAGAGGCCGCAAATGGTCAGAACGGCGAGTTTATGCCGGTGAGTATCAACAACCGGGGTGGAAAAGTTGTCCTGGTCGGTGGCAATGGTCACCAGTTGAATCGTTCCCGTATCCAACAGCCAACGTGTGAGATCTGCTTTTCGAACGGTGTAACTGTTCGAATCAATGGAAACATCCTAGTTGAGATGTTGAGCGGACTTATCATGTTGCCCAGATAGTGGATGTTCTGCCTGAACGATAGCAACCGGTTCTTTCTGTATCCGCATCCAACGGATATGCGCAAGAGCTTCTACACGCTCAGCGGCATTGTGACCAACAAGATGGGGCGCAGCGTCCATGATGGTGATGCTTTCATTTTCATCAACAAGTCATGTACGACCATGAAAATCCTTCATATGGAGTGCGGCGGGCTTGTCATCTACTACCTGAAGTTAGAAAGAGGCTCCATAGAACTTCCCAGAATGAAGGAATGGGAAGGGAAAAGCGAGATTCAGACTGATTGGACTGACCTGGTGATGATGGTTGAAGGTATTAGTCCTGACAGCTGCGTGAAGGCGAAGCGTTGGTCACCAACGCAATAATACTGCGTTGAGAGGAACTTATTGATGAAGTATGGGAACCGCCGTCGAATCCTAGGATGACGGCGGTGTTTGTCATTAATAGTTATCTTTTGGAAGTCCATCTTCTCAGAACATACTGTAGATACTGTGTCTCAATGGAGATGCCATAAGATTGTCTTCTTCCCTTGTCGTCTGTTCGGTGTAAGACGCCAAGGTCGAGGGCACCATACAAACCGGCATTATGTTGAAATCCCGGGTCTAGGACGAAAGCATATCCCAGACGGCCACCAACGTACGGGCACCAATCTTCATCAGGAAGGATGTCATAACGACAATAGACAAAGGGGCGGATTGCATTATATTGAGTCGCGAAAACAGGCATATTTGTACCCATGTAATACAATCCCGGTCTGCCGACGTAATGCAAGAAATCAACGCCTACGCCTGAGGCGAAGTACTTATTGAACTTATATCCTCCGAGCGCACCGGCTCCGAGAAAGTATGCCCGGTCTGGGGCAAAGCCCACTCCGAATACGGGCCCGGCGGCATATTCAAACTTATTTGCTTCTTGTGCATACGCACTTTGTAAGAAACTAAGCGTCGCGACGCACAGAATCAGAAATCTCTTCATTGCCTAAAACAGTCATGATTTCTTAAAAAGAATCAAAAAGTATGCCTGCAGGAAAGTAGCTTAAGAAGCTGGTTCTAACCATTAAATTAATTATCCTAAAAGGTATAACCTATTTTAGGACCTATTGAGAAATTGACTTTTTTCTCCTGGGGGTGGTTGTAGTAGCTGAACTTGACTGGCTGGAGATCCATTGAAACACCGAGATTCAATTTCCCGCCTTTCTTGTTCTTGCCGAGATGCACGGAAGCGCCTATGCCAATGGAAGAATATACGTTGCCTTTTACTCCCAGCGAGTGGTCCAAATCCCTCAGGTATTCGAACTCACTGAGGTCCAAGCCGTACATGGTGCCTCCTTCGGGTCCGGTAAGCGCAAACGGATTAACTCCGTATGAAATACTGGAAGAAGAGAAGAAGGCATATCCCAGCCTTGCATCCACATAGGGTGTCCATCTGAAGTTGGGCAGGAAGTCATAGTGGGCATATACGAAAGGACGGAAAGCCTGATAGGGATTTGTAATGATATATACGTTTTCAATTCCGCTGGGAACGTCCCATCGGCCCTGAAATCTGGCGTAATTCAAACCGGCTCCAACAGATAAAGAGTTACTTACCTTATAACCTCCGAATACACTAAAGTTGTAATTGTTATTGTCTTGATTCCTTTTTCCGAAACCAAATGATGCGTCCGCTCCGATTTCATACTTCTTGATTTCCTGGGCATTCAGGCTGGGGATAAGGAGCAAAGCTCCAAGACATAAGACTAGAATCTTTTTCATGTTTTTCTTTTTAATCTTTCTTTTTCAATCTATCTAGAACATGTTCTGGGCCGATGTTAATCATATTGCGTGCAAAAAAAGGCAAAAAGAAGGAATATAATTATCCATTATGTATAAAAAATGATAATAAGGACGAATCTCCTTTCCATTGTGATCCCACAAAGGAACAGCACTACAAAGATACGAAAATTTACTGTCCTGTCCACGGCCACAGGGCAGGAACGAAGTGGACGCGGTGGACGGAGTGGACACAGTTGCCGAAGATGTCGGCCTGAATCATTCGGACTACGGTTATCGGTGCAATTATTTCTTCGTGTCAGTGAAATTCATTATATTTGCCATTACAATCTCCAGATAACGAGTATTGTAGACATATTTAACATAGCATTTGCTATTTATTCGGTTGCCCTGAAACCTGAGAAATTTCTATGCAACATACCGGATAAGTCAGTGAATGCCTGCGCTTTGGCGTAGGCTTGACTTATCTGATGTTACGGGCTTCTCAGGGCCTCAGGGCGCAGATTTGAAGAGTCTGCGCCTTTTTCTTGTGCCCTGTTACCCCGTTCCGGATAAGGCAAGTGCCATAAAGCGCAGCTTATGGCCGGAAACAGCAGCCTGGGAGCCGCGAAGGTAGCCAAGGTGGACGAGTTCTATACCCAGTTGGCGGATATAGAAAACGAACTGAAGCACTATCGCGAGCATTTTCGGGGGAAAACAGTGCTATGCAACTGTGATGACCCTCGTGTCAGCAATTTCTTCAAGTACTTTGCCCTAAACTTTGAGATACTGGGGCTTAAACGACTCATCGCGACTTGTTACAAAAATAATGAGCCAGATCTATTCTCCACTCACGAGTGCGAGCAGGCAGTCTATCTTATCTATGAGGGTGACAAGAATGGTAATAAGATTCCAGACCCGGAAGAAATGGATGTGTTACCCCTGAAGGGTGATGGTGATTTCCGGAGCCAGGAATGTGTGGATCTATTAAAAGAAGCGGACATCGTATGTACCAATCCTCCGTTTTCATTGTTCCGTGAGTACATTGCGTTGCTCTATCAATACGATAAGAAGTTCATTATCATCGGCAACATGAATGCCATATCGTATAAGGAAGTCTTCCCGCTCATCAAAGGTAACAAACTTTGGCTGGGTTACAATAACGTCAAACAATTCATGCGCCCGGATGGTTCTTTTCAGCAGTTTGGGAATGTATGTTGGTTTACAAATCTGGAGATTTCCAAGCGCCATGAGGAGCTAATCCTGTACAAACAATACCGGCCAGAGGATTACCTGCATTACGAGAACTATGACGCTATTGAAATCCCCAAGTTGTCGGATATTCCGCTGGATTATGACGGTATCATGGGTGTTTCTTTATCCTTTCTGGAAGTCTATAATCCTGACCAGTTCGAGATTATTGGCTCCAATTGTAGTACTGACCTTGTGAAAGAACTCGGTGTCAAGAGGTTGGGAGAAGATTGGATTCGCAGGTACAGAGCAGCCGGAGGAACGGGACATAATACGGCCAACATGGTGCGGCTTGTATACAACGATTGGGACGGTAAGCCAAAAGTAGCATATTTCAGACTGTTGATTCGAAAAAAGTAACGCGATATGACAATAGAACTTCACGAAATCACCATCCGGGACCTGTTTAATGGGTATCTGGATTCCCAGGAGGAGGGCGTGGTGGCCTATGGAGGCCGCCTGGACGTTCGGCCCAAATATCAGCGTGAGTTTGTCTATACGGGCAAGCAGCGCGAGGAAGTCATCAATACCGTTCGGCACGGCTTCCCTCTGAACATCATGTACTGGGTGAAGAAGGAGGACGGGAACTTTGAGGTGCTTGACGGCCAGCAGCGGACCATTTCCATCTGCCAATATCTGAACAATGACTTTTCTATCGACGAGAAGTATTTTCATACTCTCACTGATGACCAGCAGGCGCAGATTCTGGACTATAAGCTGATGGTGTATTTCTGCGAAGGGACGGACTCGGAGAAGTTGGACTGGTTCAAGATTGTGAATATTGCTGGAGAGAAACTCTCTGATCAGGAACTGCGCAACGCCGTCTATACAGGTGCATGGCTGACGGATGCCAAGCGGCATTTTTCCAAGAGCAACTGCGCCGGCATCGGCTTGGGTGATAAATATGTGCGGGTGGAAGTGAATCGGCAAGGGCTGCTGGAATTGGTCCTCAAATGGATATCGGCCGGCAGCATCGAGCAATATATGGCCGACCATCAGCACGACCCCAATTGCAACGAACTGTGGCTCTACTATACCAGCGTCATCAACTGGGTCAAGACCATCTTCCCCACTTACCGCAAAGAGATGAAGGGCCTACCTTGGGGCGAAATCTACAATGAGTTCGGCAAAAAAGCTCTGGACACTGCTGCTTTGGAAGCCAAAGTGGCAGCGCTGATGCAAGATCCAGAAGTGCAGAAGAAGTCCGGCATCTATCAATACGTGCTCACCGGCAACGAGAAGTACCTGAACCTCCGCACCTTCGACGATGCGGTGAAACGCGAAGTCTATGAGCGCCAGGGCGGCATTTGCCCGCACTGCGTAGCAGAGCACCGCGAGAAAACCCACTGGGAGATTGACGAGATGGAGGCCGACCACATCACTCCCTGGGTGGAAGGCGGAAAGACTGTGGCAGAGAACTGCCAGCTGCTGTGCGTGGAGCATAATCGGCGGAAATCAAGCAAATAGTGTGAAGGGGAAACGATGGATGCGTGGGGAAATGTCCTGTTTATATCCACTTTTGGTGTATATTATCGGGATAAAGCCCGGCAATAGAAGCCCCTTACGCGGTATGATATTTGCGGCCAATGTAAATAGAGCAAGTGAATTCTTTACATCATATAAAGTATTCGCCCGGATGGTTTTTCTTCCCGGGCATGGCATTATTGTTGGCCGTGTGTCTCCTTTCCTCCTGCAAGCAGCGTGGCCAGCAAGTGCAGATGGACGAATCGGCCTTTGTATTTGGGACGGAGTATATCGACGGGGATGCCGCCGATTATTCCCGCCCGGCGGTGATTACGGGACATATTGCCAACCGGGAGGTGTACCCGAAGACGCAGGAGGTCAGCATTACCATTCCTTTCTACGACCGTGTTTCCCAGAAGCAGACATCGGCCATCTATGAAGATGGATTTGGGTTTTCGCTGGTTCCTTATGCTCCTCGCACGATTTCCATGTCGCCCTATATAGAGCATATGGTAGTGTGCCCTGGCGATTCCATGCATATAGAGCTGGACTTTGCGGATTTGGCGAAGGTCGTATACTCCGGGAAAGGCGCAGAGAATAACGAGAAGTACAATGACTTCCACATGGGGTACTACCTGCCTCAGGATTGGCCCGGATTCTCACAATGGGATATATATGCGCCTGGAGAGCCTAAACGATTGTATGAGCATGCCGATGTATTTGCGGCGGCCGCAAAAGAGAAATTGGAGCACCACCTGGCTCGGTTGGACGATTTCATTGAAGAGAAGCATCCCAGCCCGGAACTCATTTCCCTGTGCCGTAAGGAGATACAAGCCGATTATTATTCCGTACTCATCCAGGGCTTGGTTTCTTATAAATCAATGCAGGGCGAAGAGGTCTCGGCGTACTTTGACATCAAAGATGCCGAGCACTTGTTCAATAACGAATGCATGACCGGCAACTTGTTTGAACTGTCGTCAAATATCAGCTTGTGGCTGATCAGCAGGATTGACAGGAAGGAAGCAATCCGGCTTGCGAAGAATTATCCTGCCCGGATTGAACTTCTGAGTAAATCTACCAAAAACGAGATGTTGCGGCAGATGCTCATCAGTCATTTCTACAACCTGCTCCTGGAAGATAATGAAGTGGCCCTCTTCGAGGAATACTTTGACAGCTTTAATAAGAATGTAACCTATCCGCTGCTGAAACTCTCGACCCGGGACCGGTATGTGCTTAAGAAGGCTTATCAGCAGAATCCCAAGACGTTATCTGACGCCATCCTGCATGCCGACCAGCCCCGTGACGGAGAAACCGTTATCCTCAAGGAGAATGAGGGGCTTAAGCTGCTCAGGTCCGTCATTGCCAAGGAGGAAGGAAAGGTTGTCTATATCACCATTGGAGCAAACTGGTGCGGGCCTTGTCGGCAGGAAATCCCGTTCCAGCGGAGTTTGGCGGCCTACTATAAAGGATTGCCGCTCCGCGTTGTCAATTTCTATTTGGACGACGGGGCCGATGATATGGAATCTGCTCTTCTGGGAATTGAGAATTTCCATCTTACCGACGCCCAGCGTTCTGGCCTTGACCCTATCCTACATCTTGGCCAGGGAATCCCGTTCTATATCCTTGTTGACAAAGAGGGCGTGATTGTGGATTTCGGGGGCCATCTGAGGGCCTCGATTCCGGAGACAAGAGAAAAGATTGATGAGTATCTAAAATGATTATAATTAGAGTTCTTTTCAACATGAAAAAATTATTGCCATTTTTAACGACCGCGGTATTCATTGCCATTCTTTCGGGATGTTCTCAAGTCCCAAAAGACGGAGCTGTCATATCTGGGTATGTGACCGGATTCGCACCGGACGACAGCATTACGGTCTATCTTATGCACCATGATGGCGTATCTGGACAAAGTATCATGGTAGATACGCTTAGAAACGGTCGTTTCCAATTCCGGCTGGATTCACTTAAAGGGGAGAAGCATTATTCCATCGACTTGATGCGAATCCACGAGGATAAGGGCTCTTATGAAGTGCTCTGCTTTGGGCCGGAGATTTATCTGGAGCCTGGAGCGAGCGTAAATATCGAAGGAGAAGGAAAGTATCTGTATACTGCAAATATTACCAGTCCGGTAGAGGACCAGAAACTTCGTCAGCGTTTTATATCCAAGATGTCACAGGACGATTGGGAAGCGCGTCAGGACCTGTTTACCGGCTACTATGCCCTGCTTAATGAGTACAGCTTTGGATCAGATTCTTCCCAGGCGACCAAAGATTCCCTGAAGCGTATGATGAAGGATAATCTGGCAGCATCCGACAGTGTCAATAATCGTCTCAGTGACCAAGAGTTGGCTCTTCTGGAAACGGAGCCGATTGGCGAGTTCGCCCTTTCGAGCTTGTGGTCCTTGGCTATTATGGTCTCGATGGGACAAAATGAATACCGCGAATCCGTCACAAGATTGTCGGGCAGGCTTACCGAAGAGCAAAGACAGAGTTGGCGGGGTAAGGAAATCATCAGCTATCTCCAGAAAATCACACCTGTCAATGTTGGATACAAAGTGCCTGGGTACGAGTTTGTCGATGCCGAAGGAGACAAGCATTTCCTCTCCGAACTAAGCGGCAAGTGGCTGCTGCTGGATTATTGGAGCCGTGGATGCGGCCCGTGTATTAAAGCGGCAAAGGAACTGGCTGAGCTACACAAAGAGACCTCAGATAGGAACCTGCTGCTCGTTAGTATCAGTTTAGATGGCGAGGATGGATGGAAGGAAGCTTCTCGTGAACACGGAATAGTCTGGACCAATTGGCGAGACCCGCTGGGCAACTCGGGAAGCGTAAGGGCCTATGACCAAGGTGGCATCCCTGTCTTCGTTCTGGTAAATCCCGAAGGCATTATCGAAAAGATTCAGCTGGGCTATCACGACGGACTGCTTCATATATTAACTGAGAATATAAACTAACAGAGATTATTAAATAATACCATGAGACGAACTGCTTTTATTCTCCTACTGGCATTGACCATGATATGCCTTACCGGATGTCATTCAGATTATTGCGTTGTGAAGGGCACTGTCCAGGGAATTGAAGATGGTGCGACCATTCAGATGCTGGATGCGTGGGACCACTATGCAAAATTAGATTCCGCTGTCGTTGAGAATGGGACATTTGCGTTTCGTCCTGACATATCGGCCCCTACACGCGTGTACCTTTACCAAGGTGACAAGCAGTTGAAGGACTTTATCCTGGAGCAGGGAACCATCCTCGTCGACATTGACACGAGTGACGAAATGAACCCCTTTACGGGCGCGGCTGGGACTCCGTCAAACGACACATACGGGAGACTCATGGACCTTGCCGCCAACAATGACAGGGACGCTGTTAAGGAACTCAAAAAGGAGATTATCGAAGCTGAGGAAACCGGTCCATTGGCGGTTATGTTTGCCGACGGGGGTTGTGAATCTTCCTATCAGGCTCTCTGTGCGCTGAACCGGCTGTCTCCTGACTTGGCGGGAAAGGCATACGTGACAGAATTGAAGGACGTATTGTCTAATCGCATGAAAACAGAGCCCCGGGCCGAAGGAAGCGATATCGTTCCTATCTTCATAGATATGGAGTATCCGGATGCCAATGGTCAGCTTGTCAGCCTTGGCTCTGTCGTTAACAATCCTGATAATCGGGTTGTCCTTTTGGATTTTTGGGCCACTTGGTGTGCTCCTTGCGTGGCGGCTTTGCCAGAACTCAAGGAGGTTTACGCCAAGTATCATGATAAAGGATTCGAAGTATATTCCGTCTCAGAAGACCCCAGCGACGCAAGATGGAAGCCGTTCCTCAAAGAAAACGGCATGACGTGGGTAAATGTTCTGGATAACGCGGCCGGAAGAAGAGACAGTAAAGCCTGGAAGGATTACTCCCTGAACGGTATCCCGACCGTGATTCTGATTGATGGAACCAGTGGGGAAATCATTGCTCGCGGAAATCACCTGGATCTGGAAGGGCTGCTCTCTTCGTTGCTTCCGTAATTGTTTCCCTGAAGGGTTGGCAGAAAAGATAACTGCCGCCACCTCAGATGAGATGGCGGCAGTTCTTTGTATAGTTGAGGATGGGATAAACCGTGAGTCTACGGAGGCGCATCCGCCTCTTCCACCTTCTCCGCCCCCATAAACTCCAGACCCAGGTCGTCTATCAGCGCCTCTACGGCATCGTAGTTTTCCGGGGAGAGGTAGCGGGCGGCAAGGAGGAAGGCGCGGGATTTCTTGGCAGGAGATTCTTCGCTGCGCTCAGAATGACAGCGAATCAGCCAGTCAGCAATGTCAATGTGATTGGCAAAGTCCTCCGGCGTTGACTCTTGTTGCAGGAGTGGGCTTATCGTTACATCCAGGGAAGAATCTGCCAGCTTCCTGCTCCAGTCTTCGAAGGCATCCACATCAGGAAAGGCAATCACTTTGCGACCAGATAACACGGCCAGGCGGTCTGGGTTCAACTGCGATTTGCCGCCAGTTGCCACCCAAAGATACTTGGGCATAAGGCCGGCACAGATTACGGCTGTCTTTTCGCTCTCCACCAGGGCCACTGGCTTATCCGGATACACAGGCAGCAAATGCTCTCCAAACAAGCACTGGGTTAGCTCCCATTCCTTTGGCAGCATTCCGGCTTGCTTCATAACCGAATGTACCCAGGTAATCCTGCTGGGAACGTCTGGGTTTTTGATGCGATGACCGTCCTCCGGATTATAGAGCATGATTTTACCGGTTCTGCACCGGCCCTGAACATCAATCTGGAAGAAGATGGTGCCCTGGGATTTAGTGACGCCTATCTGGTACTCGTCGATGAGGCCCTCGATGATGATGGGGTCGAGGAAGGTACGCAGGAAGGTAATGAGATGGGAATCCCGGTCGAAACGAACGCTTCTGGTGACCATGTCGTAGGGAATGGTGCAGAGAGATGGCCGGTCGGGGCCGGCCATGACGGGCACTCTATCGTAACGCCAATCCTTTCCCGGTTTCTGGTCCGGATGGTCGGCGAAGAACTGCTTCGGGGTGTAATGATAGCCACAGCTGGACTCGTGGTTACAACGCCCGACGGATTCGTGCAGCATATCTCCATTCTCATCCACATACCTGACAAAGCAGTGCGGCTTGCCACAGTTAGGGCAAGTAAAACGGGTACGCATCCCGCTGTATTTCTGTAGATTATACATTGCG